>OLRA01002882.1_pt1 | contig 16204 bp, 12 predicted proteins | sample 1673011 | NCBI WGS metagenome assembly OLRA01 (sample SAMEA3136746, study PRJEB25190) | human gut metagenome | reverse complement strand
CTGCCCTGAAAATCAGTGCAACAAATATCATTATTATTGCAGCCACACCCGCTTCAAGAGTATACCTTATATCTACTGCTGCCCCGACAAGCACAAATAATATTACTTCTGCTGCAATCCACAGTTTTCCAAATTTCTCCGACAGCCGCTTAGATACCGCCGGATTACATTTTACCTTAAGTACACACGCCATACTGACAACTGCTAAAAGTCCTGACACAGCAACTTTTCCATCAAGCCATCCCTCCACTGCTGTCAGAAGAAACGATACACCAAGTACGAGAATAACTTTTGTACTATTTCTCACGTAATTTTGATGTTTATATGCCGTTTCAAAAAAACGATACAAAACATAGCCAATTACCGCTCCCAAAAGGATTCCAAGAAAAATCGAAACCGGTACATTTACAAACCTTAACAAACTTACTTTTGCCCCCTGCGCCATTCCCAAAAAGGTTGTAAACAAAACAATGACAAAAATATCATCACACGATGCCCCCGCCATAATCATTTGCGGAATGGACTGTTTTGTTCCATACTTTTCTTCCATAAGCTGCACCATGCGGGGTACAACAACCGCTGGTGAAACCGCAGCAAGCACTGCCCCCATCACCGCAGCATCAATCCGTGAAATTTCCAAAAAGACTGGTGCAAACAGCACATATCCAACAATCTCAAATGATGCCGGCACAAAAGCCAGTAAAATCGCCGGTATTCCCACCTTTTTTAAGTCATTTAAATTTAACGATAAGCCTGCCTTAAGCAAAATGATAATCAACGCCATCTTGCGGAGTTCTGCAGAAATTGACAAAATAGATGAATCCAGAAAATCCAGCACATATGGCCCCAGCACCATTCCTGTTACAAGCATTCCAATAATGCGTGGAAGTTTTAATTTCTGGCATATCGCCGCCATACAAAGTCCTGCTAAAAAAATCAGTGCTAATGATGTCAACATATTCTTTTCCTCCTTCAATGGGTTTTGTTCTCTTGTTTTTTCAGTTTCCGTAATTTGTGTTTCGATTGTTTGCCCTTTGTGTGCCGCTTTCGCTTAACAAATACGCAGGGGTATCGGCAGGTACGAAAACCCCTGCGCGTTTGTCAAGCGAGAGCGGCGCATAAAATACAATTTTTTAATAATCTGCTGAAACCAAAAATCCCCCTACCCCATTTTCATTATTACTCTTTGTGACAAAATCTGCGGCTTTCAAAACCTCCGGCTCTGCATTTGCCATGGCGACACCAATTCCTGCCATTTTTATCATGTCCAAATCATTGCCGCTGTCGCCAAACACCATCATTTCTTCTGGAGCAATTCCAAGTTTTTTCCCCAGATACAAAAGACCACTCGCTTTCGAAACGCCCTTTTTGGTAACCTCAATATTTTTCATACCACCGGATACAGCATTCACACCCGGATATTTTTTAAGAACCTCCCAGACCGCATCGTAATCAATGCGGTGACCGTCCTCATCATAAGCAAAGTTAATTGTCAGTTTCTCAACATCTTCACCTCGCTCACGCAAGTAGTCCACTTGGCTTTCTACCACCTGCCGTGACGACAAAATATAATCACGGATTTCTTTTGTCAAACGCATCCTTGGCAAAAGGTCACGTTTTCTCTTTGTCATAAGCGCACCACCCTTTAAAAAGGTATCTGCCATCACATCGTAAGCCTCCACTTCGGCAAGCATTGGCAGATAGGCAGATAGTGGAATTGCATCCTCATAAAGACAAGTTTTTGAATCCCTTTCATAAATACCGGCACCATTTGTCGTAAGCACATAACGAACTCCGTCTAACCGGTAGATTTCATCCGAAATACCACAAAATGGCCGCCCGGTCGCCGGCACAATTTCAATACCGGCACGGGCCGCCTGTTCAAGAGCTTCTTTTGTTTCTTTTAAAATCTTTTTCTCATCATTTAAGACAGTTCCATCCATATCAAAAGCAATCAAGCGAATCATATATCATTCTCCTTTGTGAGCCTAATTGTAAGAAAAATGGTACCATACTACACATTAAATTGCAAATTTCAATTTTTTCTTATCAAATAGAAAAGAAGGATTTTGACATTCTTTCAAAAGTTTGTCAAAATCCTTCTTCATTTGGAATCAAATCAAGCTATTTTTTTAGTATCACTGCTTTAATGATAAATCCAGCACTATCACATGCATTTCCAAATATTTTAAATTGATATAAATCTTTTGTCTTGTTTAACGGTATCTCCGCTTCGTGAGCATCCGGTGCAAATGCACCACTCACGGATGCCCATTTAATATCTACATCCGTTGACTTGTTATCCGTGTAACGAGATGCGTAACCAAAACTATCCTGCTCAGTCAGACGATCGTATTTAATAATGATAGATGAAAACTTCGTATCGGACAAATCCCCTGGCATATTTAGGAATGCATCCGGAAATGCACCATCATATGTTATGGTAGCCGTCTTGGCATTCGTGTCTACAGACACCTCCGTGCCATTTCCCTTTCCAACCGTTTCTTCCGTTAATGGAAGCGTATATTCTGTTTCATCCGCATTCCATCCGTAAGTTACATCAATTGGTGCTGTGGTAGGAAGTGCTGTCGGTTTTGGTGTCGCTGTCGGTGCAGTTGCTCCTGCCTCGCGTTTTAACACAACCGCCTTAATAATTAATTTGGCATCTTTTGGATTCTCAGCTGCAAAAATCTTTATTTTCGCAAATTTCTTTGTGAAATCTAATGTAAATGTCTTTGTTGTCTCACCTGATGCAAATGGACTTGAACCCGGCCATACGATTCCCTCATCACCTTTCGATGTTGCATACCGAATCGCTGCACCAAAATCAGCATCTGTGGCCTGATTCTCATAGGTTATCTCTACTGTCTGGAATTGATTATCCGTAATTTCTGCCGGCAAGTTTACCCAAACACCTGGATACTGACCATTATATACCAGAGAAGCTGTTCCATTATATTGGTCTACTTCTGCTACTGCACCGCCTTCTGCAACAATATTTTCCTCTGTAATCGGAACAGCGTATTCCGTTTTATCCGCATTCCATCCTACTTTTACATTTGGATTCATTGTTGGAACTGGTTCTACCGTTGGTCTTGCAGAAAGATCCGGAAGTTCTGGATTTGTTTTTTCTGAAAATGCCCAGGAAGCCACATTATAGCCTGTTCCTCGGAACACAAAATACACATCATGAACACCTTTCACTTCACGAGCAACATTTGCCGTGCTGAATGCATACAAGCCCTTGGTATCTCCCAATGTAATGGTTGCAATTCTGTTTTTTGCAGCTGTAGGAGCATCCAAATATACCTCAATCTGACCTTCTCCTGATGTTGCTGCAATTTCTGCGCTAATTGTTTTCAATCCATTGGTTCCAAAATCAACGCCACTAATCTTAGTCCAGTCACCGGTATCAATCTGATCTAGTACCATCGGTGATCCATTATATGATTTTACAACAGTACGATCATCTCGCAAAGATTTCACTCCTGCACTCTTAGCACTTGTTGTTGCATTAATATATTTAACCGTGCCATCCGCATTCTTATATGGATTCACATTTTCAATCTGTTTTGCACCCTCATAGGAAGGCTCAATCGTAATCTTATCATTCTTTGTATCAATATCAATTTCATTTACATGTAAATTTCGATATTGTTTGCTATCACGATATAATGTATTACTAAGCACAGTTGAATGATAAAAGATGTAATTATGTCCTTTGAAATTCTGCATATGATGATGATTGTTATAAGTCTCACCATACAATTTACTTGGATTATCTAAAATAGTACCAAGATAATTATGTTCTACATTTTCTTCATCCGTAAATTTGGTTTTTCCAATTTTATCTGGGAAAAAGCAGATATTCATAGGGTCTGAAGATACGTATGCCGCAATCTGAACGGCTCCAACATATGGCGTATCTTCTTTTACATCCCAGTTCGTACAGTAGGAATAAATGTATTTACCGTCAATCTGGTTAATTTCTCCATCTTCAAAGAAGCAGAATGTATCCAAGGTCTTTGGTATACCATCCGGAGAAACAATTCCTGTGCCTTTTTCAAATTTTAATTTGCACACACGACCGGTCTGAACATATTTTTCTTCGTCATTTCCACCACCAAAATAAATATATGCATTCCCCTTGTCATCTGCAAGAACTGCCGGGTCAAAACACCATTTTACTCCCTCGCATCCTTCTGACTTTGAGGTAAACATTTTCTGTCCTAAATCATCATGCCATGGGCCAACCGGTGAATCACCACGAACATATCCTATTCCTCCGCCATCGGTATAAAAGATATAATATTCATCCTCACCATCTCCATCGCCATCGATTTTGAGAGCTGATGGAGCCCATGCCTTTGTTGTCCAGCCATTCTTTTCCTTTTTCTTAGCAGAAGCTGTACTTGGCAAATTATTCAAATTCGTATTATCCATCGTCCCTTCATCGGTCCAGTTCACCATATCAGAAGTAGAAAGGATACTGAGTGAATTATTGGAATAAGAGTTTGCAGCCAATTTACCGTCCGCATAATCAAATCCTTCATTTGTTCCGTATACATAAAGTTTTCCATCGTTATCCGAATTATCTAATGCAGTCGGATCAGCAATAAAATCATAATTGGTAAGCATGCTGTTAATATCATGTACCTTACCGTCTTCTGTTGTATACTGTAAAGGTGCAGTCAATTTAATATTATCTGCATTCCATTTATTATCTGCAATTTGGCTTGCAAAAATATTATCTCCATAATTGTTATACACTTTGGCCCCTGCTTCTTCCAATGACATCTGCTTACCATCTTTATAAGCAACAATCTTCTTATTATCTTTATCATAGCCTAACGTATAGTCATCAAAGAAACTGTAGTTGCTCTTACTCTCTACTGCAGGTGTTGCGCTTACGACACTTTGCGTCGGCACTGCAGTTGGCTGACCGGAAGGAGAAACCGGTTTCTTAGTTGGAGCAGTCGGCTGCTTGGTTGCAATTTTGTTTGCCGTATTTTTCGTAACCTTCACTTTACATTTCATCGTTTTCTTTTTCTTCCCAACCTTATAAATGGCACGCAACGTAGCGGCACCTTTTTTTGCGCCCTTAATTACAGCATACGCCTTTTTTCCCTTTTTCTTTGATTTTACAATCTTAACCACTTTCTTATTTGATGTCTTCCATGTTACTTTGGCACCTTTTTTTGCGTTTTTGATTGAAATCTTTTTCGTTTTGCCAACTTGTATGCTGACCTTTGTCTTGCTTAATTTGACTTTTTTAGCCGCTGCTTCTGATGTAGGCGCAACACCTCCCGGAATCACAACGGAAAGTGCCATCAATACGGCTAATGTTTTTTTCCTAGTCCTTGTCATAGTTATCCTCCTCCATATAATATTTTGAATATATCCATATTATACAACATAGCATATTCAAAATCACTGCATTATACGGATAAACAATTGACATATCTAGCATTTTATGCATGTAATAGTTTCATAACATCTTTCATAATCAGCTCTTTGGTTAAATGATTTTCTTCCAAATCCGAGAGCAGTTTTTCATCCAGGCCAGATGCAAAACGTGGATTAATCAGTGTAACTTTTTTGCCGGTTTCTTTTTCAATACTTCGTGCAGCTTCTTCTCCCAACTGGAAGAAATCGCCCAAAGCAAGAACCGCAACTTCTTCTCCTTTTTCACATACCTGATACTCATTCAATGAATCATAGGATGAAGCCACCGGATATTTAGCCGGATGAACACCATTTCCCGGCATACTGATAACAACCGGATACTTGTCCTGGTCCACACTCCAGTCAAGCATAGCCAGATATTCTTCCTTACACGTCGGTGCCAGATACACAAGATTTGGAATATTACTCAGCATCGAAATCGTATAAAAACCAAGGTGTGTCACATCATTTAAACCAAGGATTGACGAATAATTCAAAATCGTCGTGACCGGACTTTGATTGATACATACATCCTGTGAAAACTGGTCATACGTTCTCTGGATAAAAGTTGCGTTGGTACCAAAGATTGGTTTCCCGCCATTTTTTGCAATTCCGGAGCACATTGCTACCGCCTGCTCTTCCGCAATTCCTATATCAATATACTGGCTTCCCGCTTTCTCACGATTTTCTTTTGGAAAACCAACATTACTTGGAACTGCCGCAGTCACAAATACAACGGATTTATCTTTTTTCATTTTATTTAAAAGAAGTTCACCGGTTAACACACTGTAATCTTCTCCTTCAAAATTCTGCAATGGCTTTCCGGTCGTTCGGTCAAACGGCATACACCAGTGCCAAGCTTCTTTATTCTCCTCTGCCGGCTCATACCCTTCTACACTTCAAAATCCATGCACGCTCTCGTCGCCGTATATGGTCTTACCTTACCATCAGCTACTGCTACATGTTTTGGATGTGTGCTGTAATTTTTCAACGCTTTTGCACTTTCGAAAGTTGAATCCAGCATAACATCTACCGTAGAGCTTGGCAGACAATCCGTACGAACCGAAATCTCCAAAAGACCCGGTATCTGTCCTGAAAGTCCCTCTAAGCCTTCCTTAATTCCCTGCTTAATTGTCTCCTTTTGCTCTCCTGAAAGTTCTTCTTTCAAGGTCCATAAAATAATGTGTTTTACCATAATAAAATCCTCCATTCTTTTACCAAATTCTAGCACACGGGTTCTTAAAAGTCAATATATTTTCTTGCAAATGTCAAATGTTTTTCGACCAGAATATGTGCATTACATCAAATAAATAAGACGGTATATTCATCACGCAAATATACCGCCTTAATTTGTAAATTCTAATTTTTCCCTCTACAACTTATACTGCTTCAGCAACTGCCCAACTTTTTCCGAAACATCTTCCGCAATCTTATATTGTTTTCCATCAATCACAAGATTTTTTCCAATGGTAAACCCTAATTTTGTTCCATCATTAAATTGCAATTCAAGTGAAATTCCACCAACAAACTTCTCACTGCTGCTATTTGTAATTTCCTGAATATCCATTGCCGCTAACAACTGATAAATTTCATAAATTCCCTTTGGCGAAATGACCTCTTGTTTGACCACAAGTCTTTGAATTTTACTTATTCTTTTGTAGACGGTCTTCGTAAATACCGCATTGTTTTCTTTCAGATTAGCGGTGTTTACTGATGCTTTCACCATCACCTTGCATTTGTATTGTTTTTTCTTGTATTTTGCATAAACAACTACATTGCCTGTTTTCTTTGCGGTCACTTTTCCCTTTTTGGTAACCGTTGCTTTTTTCTTATTTTTTGAATACCACTTTACAGCCCCTGCCTTTTTGTTTAACAGTTTAAGTTGTACAGTTGCCCCCTGCAAAAGAGAAACCTTTGTTAGATTCAACTTAACTTTTTTCGTTTTTGCTTTCGGAGCAACAGGAATCTGCGCCAGACATAACGCAAATAATAAAACAACAGCTACCCTCTTTTTCATCTTCATCATAATATTTACCTCCCATAAAAAAATTAGTAATTTAATTTTACCATATTCCCCCTATTATGCGCAAGAGTCACTTTATTTTTTTGCACATGTTTCTTTACAAAAAATATCAGCCAAACTGCCCGCTGACATATGCTTTTGTTTTCTCTCTCTGCGGATTTTCAAAAATCTGCTCTGTTTTACCATACTCAATCAAATCACCCATGAAAAAGAATGCTGTTTTATCTGCCACACGCGCAGCCTGCTGCATATTATGTGTCACAATAATTACCGTATAATTCTTTTTCAGTTCTACCATAAGTTCTTCCGTTTTCTGCGTCGAAATCGGATCGAGTGCACTGGTTGCCTCATCCATCAAAATAATCTCCGGCTCCAGTGCAATCGCACGTGCAATACAAAGTCTTTGCTGCTGTCCGCCGGATAATCCTAAAGCACTCTTTTTCAAGCGGTCTTTTACTTCATCCCAGAGAGCGGCTTTTCTCAAACTGGTCTCTACAATTTCATCCAGTTTTTTGCGTCCGTGCACTCCGTGGTATTTTGGCGCATAAGCAATATTATCATAAATGCTTGCCGGAAACGGATTCGCTTTTTGGAAGACCATACCGACCTTTTTTCGCAGTGCAGCAGCGTCTACTTTACGGCTGTAAATATCCGTTCCGTCAAACAGTACCTCACCGCTTATTTTACACCCCGGAACCAAATCGTTCATCCTGTTTAATGTTTTCAAAAAAGTTGACTTTCCACAACCGGACGGACCAATCAGCGCCGTAATTTCATTTTTTTCAATGTCCATTGTCACATCATGTAATACATGGTGTTTTCCATAACTTAAATTCAAATCAATCGTTGATACAATACTCATACTCTCTTATCCTTTCCTTCTCTTTTTGAATACTGCCGCAATCACATGGGTCAAAATTTCAATAAACAAAACAAATACCATGAGCACTGCTGCCATCGCATACGGCACCCATTCCGGCGCACCGCCTTCAGTTGCATATAAATAAAGCTGAACCGTCATCGTTGCCCCCGGTTCCGTCACATGTGACATCACAGACGACGGTAAATCCTGTGCAATTCCCGCGGTGTACAAAAGAGCAGCCGATTCACTTACCATACGTCCAATACTCAATATAATTGCCACTACAATTCCCGATATTGCACATGGAAGAATAATCTTACGAATCATATAAAACTTTGACATACCAGTTGCAATCGCTGCTTCACGGTACGTTTGACTAACCGCTAATAAAGACTCCTCTGTCGTTCGAATCATTGTCGGCAGGACAATTAACGTAAGTGTTAAAGATGCTGATAACATCGAACCCGCATAATCTCCAATTGCCATTTTACGAACGAAAAAATTAAGTCCAAATAAACCATAAACAATCGAAGGAATACCGGCAAGGATTTCAATTGCAAATCGTATTCCCGAAACAATTTTTCCTTGTTTGGCATATTCCGCCAAATAGATTGCTGAACCGATTCCTAACGGGATACAAAAAATCAATGTCAGTACCACCGTATAAATCGTATTGATAAGCATCGGTTTAATTCCATAGGAATCCATCAAAATGTCCGGCTCCGTAAACAAAAACGCCCGGTTGACATAGGGAAGTCCCTTTTTCAAGAGATAACCAATCAATCCAATTGTCAAAAAGGCAACCGCCACCGTGAGCATTATTACCACAAACCGAAACAAAATTGAGGAAATCCTCACTTTACTTTTTAATACCATACTGCTGTCTCCTTTTCTCTATCGTTTTCCGGCTGCCGTCCGTTTGATTAGTGCATAGAACAGACCGTTAATCACAACGATAAATACAAATAATACCAGTCCGATTCCCATCAAAACACCGGAGGTCTCCTCACTTGCGTAAGCCATCTCTGTCACAATCGCCGTTGTCAAAAACCGAACCGGTTCCAACAGTTTTGGCATCTGTGCCACATTTCCGGCTACCATGATTACCGCCATCGTCTCTCCGACCGCACGTCCGAGTCCTAATAAAACCGCCGATAAAATACCGGATTTTGCCGCCGGCACAATAATATGTAAAATGGTATACTCGCGGTTGACACCCAGTGCTAACGAGGCCTCCATATATTCTTCCGGCACCGCTGTAATACTTGATTCACTGACCGAAATAATGGTTGGCAATGTCATTACAATCAATACAACAATCGCTGAAAGAAGTGTTAATCCGGCAGGAAGTGAGAACATATTCTGTACAAAAGGAACTAAAAGAATCATTCCCAAAAATCCGTAAATAACCGATGGAATACCAGCCAGCATACTAATTACTGTCCGAAGTACGGAGGCAACCGGTCTCGGAATAAAATGGCTCATTCCAACCGCTACCAGAATGGAAACCGGAACTGTAATCACAACGGTCCCAATCATAGAAAATACGGATGATAACAAAAATGGTAAAATTCCATACTTTGCCGGTTCCACGGAAGTATCCCATGTCTTTCCAAACAAAAAGTTTTTAATTCCTACTTTCGCAATACTCGGTCCACCGGACTGAAACATATAAACACCAATCATAATAACAGCGATTACCGTTACAATGGTAAAAAGGAATAAAAGATATCGAAACAAAAGATCCGATAATTTTTTATGTACTTTCATATTTTTGCGTGTCTCCTTCATATAAGGAAAGGGACACAGTTTTTTCCGATATCCGCTAAGGACTCGTCAAAACCTGCGCCCCATCAGTCATCCTTTGGATGACTTTTTCCAATTATTTTTTCTTAACTGTTACTTTGATTTTTGCTTTTACATTACCCTCTACGGTTGTAATGGTAATCGTTGCTTTACCTTTTTTCTTTGCCTTGATAACACCCTTTTTGCTAACGGTTGCTACCTTTTTGTTAGAAGATTTAAACTTCACAGCTTTGTTTACGGCATTAGCAGGATAAACCGTGTATTTAATTGTTTTTTTCTTGCCCTTTTTCAAAGTGATTTTGCTCTTTACATTCAATTTAATCCGACGTGGAGCAATTTTTACCTGAGATAAATTTACAAATCCCATTTTTGTGATGATTTTCTTTGCATTGCTGCTGGTCTTAATCCATTTAATGAAGTTTCCGGCTGCTCCGGTTGCTTCCCCTTTTGTTGCAAGTACGAATGGACGACTCATCTTATATGTACCATTTGCTACATTTTCTGTTGTCGGAGATACACCATTAAATTTTACGGCTTTTACCTGTTTTTCATCCAAATCACCAAGTGACATATAACCGATTGCACCGGGATTTGTTTTTACTGATGTCTGCATCGCACCGGTTGTTGAAATTTCAGCGTCCAGTTTTCCATAATTTTTCGCAATGTCCTTTTTGAAGTCATTCTTCAAAACATCTTCAAAACAACTTCTTGTTCCGGAACCGGATTCACGTCCGTATACGGCTGCTGCCTTGTTGTAAGAAGAAACAATGCTCTTCCAGTTTGTTGTCTTTTTTGCATACAAGTCATAGAGCTGTTCCGGTGTGATATTTCCGACCGGATTACTTTTATTTACAACAATCGCAATTCCATCGTTGCAGATTACATTTGCCTTTAATACCGCTGCTTCATCTGCTTTCAAAGCACGAGAAGACATTCCGATGTCTACCTTTCCGTTCATTGCATCTGAAATTCCCGAGCCGGAACCGGTAATATTGGTAAAGTTAATTTTGATTCCTTTATTTTCTTTTGCGTACTGTTTTGCCAGCTGCTGAGCCAGTGGAGAAATCGATGTAGAACCGGACAATGTAATTGTTGCGGTTGCTGCTTTCGACTGGTTTGGTACTGCAATTGGCGCAAGTGTAAATGCCATTGCCATAGTAAGTGATGTTGCAATTATTTTTTTCAGTTTCATAATTCATTACCTCTCTTTTTTCATTTATTTGGTTTTAGATACAGAGAACCAATCAGTGATACAAACGGCACCGCCAAAATAATTCCGATGGTTCCCGATATTCCTCTTAATAGTTCAATCCCGATTGAATACATATTTATCATTTGGTTGTACGGATACGAATACGCATAAATCATAATCATCGTATTCAAGGAACTTCCGGTAAAAGCAAGAATTAATGTATTTGACATCGTTCCCATCATATCTTTTCCGACATGAATTCCGGATTTGAATAATTCCTTTTTGTTAATCTCAGGATTTCTGTCATGAATTTCCTGTATCGTACTGGAAATGGACATTGCCACATCCATAACCGCTCCTAACGAAGCAATCAAAATACCGGAGTATAACAGATCTCCTACCTGCAATTTACAATTCTGAGCCACATAAATCAGATTTTCAATTTCTTCGGTGTTGTATCCGGATATGTGTGACAATTTTCCAAATAGCATGGCGATAATTCCGGATACCGCAACTCCCATAATTGTTCCTATCGTGGCACATACGGTTTTCTTTGTAAATCCGCCGATTAACAGAAGCGATACAATGGTAATCAGACAAACGACTGCAATCGTTAAAGGAAATGGGCTCGCTCCCTCATAAAGCAGGGGAAGGTATAAACCGATGATACATATAAAGGTAAACACCAGAGCGATAGCGGAATAAATTCCTCGTTTTCCACCGATGAGACAAAGTATCAGTAAAAACAATCCAATTAAAGCATACATGACATACTCTCTGTCGTAGTTATACACATTGGCATTGATTACATCACCATATGCACTAATCTGTACAATTACTTTTGTTCCAACCTGACAATTTGCCCCGTACAAATAACCATTTAGATTATTTGCTTCTACGGTTTTTCCCTTGTGGGAGCCGGATGTGATTTTTACTTTCACATCCTGACTTCCCGCCATCTCTCCCTCACCGGTATTATTTCCACCGCTGTTTCCTTTTACAATTTCCACCACAGTGGCTTTGGCATACTCTAAACCATCTTCGCTAATCAGTGGTGTCTTTTTCACCGAACTGCTTACATACCAGATGATGCCAAACAATACCAAAAGTGCTGCCGCCGTGCCAATGATTTCAATTGCTTTCTTCTTCGTTATCCGCTCCATATAATTCAATCATCCTATCTTGTAACTTTCACTTTAAAGGTTTTCTTTAATGTACCTGCTTTTACTGTGATTGTTACGGTTTTCTTTGTATACTTCTTCGCCGTTACTTTACCGGCTGCACTTACCTTCACATACTTTTTGTTGGAAGATTTGTAAGTAACTTTTTTCTTTGTGTTGGTTCTCTTAGATATGATTTTAAAGGATTTACCTTTTTTCAGTTTCACCGTTTTACCGGCAATGGATTTTTTACCTTTTTTAATCGTAAGTGCTGCCTTTTTCACTGTAGTCTTAGCAGCCGGCTCACCATCATCCAAATCCAAATCATCATCACCGTAGGAACTCACTACTTTGTATTCCACATTGTCAATTGCTTTTTTCAAGTTTGCATATGCTGTGTCATATGTAGCTGCCGGAATCTTTGTTGTCAAATCCGGAAGCAGTGTCTTGTCTAACAAACTTGAGAATCCTGCACGAAGTGTCGTCGTTGTCGTATCACCAAGTTTAGAAGCGAATTCACCCTGTGCATATCCATAGTAGTTCAATGGGTCTTTGGCATTGTCCGCATTGTTTGTCTTGTCATAAAGTACAGACAATTTTTCTGCTCCCTTATCCTTTGATGTGGATGCAACAATCTCTTTCAACACTTTCACCGCATCATCTACTTTTTTCAAAGAATCTTCACTGTATACGGAACTGCTTAATCCTTCTGCTTTTTTAATCAACTGCTGTGCTGAATCTTTTTGGCTTTCCTTTTTAATGGTAAATGGTTTTGCATATTCAGCACCTGTATAATCAAAAGTCTTGATTGTAAATGCCTGATCCGAAAAATCAATGGTCGAATAGGTCGGAAGCTGATTGTTGGAACGCTCTGCGATGTAATACTGTTTCTGCGTAGCTAAGTTATAGAACTTAGAACCACTGGCAGAACCTGCCGCAATATACAATGTTCCTTCCGGATTTGTTGCCGAATCCTGTCCGTATTCAATTGCAGTACCATCAATAATCTGATAGGTTCTTGCATAACTGTGGTCATGACCGGTTAAGCAGACATCAATGTCATACTTATCCATAAGTGGCGCAAAAATTGTACGAAGATTTGCTCCATCAAAATCGGAGTGTGGCTGTCCGGAACCATAAATATCATGGTGGAAGGCTACTACTTTCCATTTCGCATTTGGTGCGCTTTTAATTGCCTTTTCCATCAGTTTGCTGTGCTCTGCCGCATTACGGTTATTACTATTCAAAACAATGTATAGTACATCGCCATAGCTGAAGTAGTAATCACTTCCGGAGTTCGTTGCTCCCAAATTATCCTCTGTATTTGGGTTGTTATAATGATACTTGTAATCGGTTCCTTTGCTCTCATGGTTACCGATGGAAGAAGCAAGCGGTAGATTACGAAGTACCGACGGATATAAGAAACCGGCATACTCGCTCTCTCTTACATTCTTTGTATCTGCTTCATCTGCTGCAGCATAATCAATCTGGTCACCTACTGACAGTACAAAACTAGCATCTCCATCTTTTTTCTTTGCCATCTCCAATGTTTTGTTCCAGTTGTAAGTATCAACCGCGATATTTACATCATCAATTGTTCCCTGTCCTTCGGAACCAGATGCACCAACCTGCGGGTCACCTACCAGCCAGATTTTGTAAGAAGAAAAATCTTTTGTCTGATACTTTTCTGCCTTACTCCATGTCGTTCCGTCGTTGGAATAGCTGTAGTAATAAGTAGTGTTTTTCTCCAATGCGCCTTTTATGGATACTTTGTTGGAAGCTTTGTAAGTCTCCACACTGTTGGAACGGTTAATATCGGTAACTGTGCCGTCATATACTTTGGCGTCGGATAAATCTTCTTTCTTTCCTAATTTTACTTTTGCTAATCCTTTTGTTATGGAATACCAGCAAAAATTCAAATCTTTCTCTGTTGCACCCGGTGTCAATACAATCTTGCCGGAATCAATGGACTCTTTCCCTGTCCAGGTGCTGTCTTTCCATGTCTGGTACTCACTGACTGCTTTTGTGTCTGCTGTCAACGTGCTTTTTTCTGTTGTCTCTCCATAGGCTCCTGCCTGAATGGGATTTAAGGTCAGACTCAATGCTGCCAACGCAGAAAAAGCAATTACTCTGTTCATTCTTTTCATTTTTACCTCCATTTTTCCTGCCACGGATGTGGCACTTTCTTATTCTGCATTTCCTTCGTTACAATCCCATCTTAAAATTTCATTGTAAAATCCACTACCTAACAAAAGTAAAAAATTTGAAAAATTTTTTCAAAAAACCAGGCATTAATAAAAGCCCCTAAACTGCCTAAAAAATCGTTTTTAAGGCAATCCGAGGCTTTCCTTTTGTAAAATCCTTTAATTTAACTTTGCAAGTATTTTCTTAAATTGAATCGTAAACAAAATAGCAGTAAAGGTAACGGCAAACACGTCCGCAACCGGTTCTGCCAGATACACGGCAAAGGTCTGCTCCACAAAAAGCTGCGGCAGAATATAAATGAGCGGAATTAACAAAACAAATTTTCTCAACACCGCTACAATAATTGAACAAACAGCACTTCCAATTGAGACAAACGTCATCTGGCAGGCAATCTGGATACCGAAAATAAACAGTGCCCCACAATATACACGTAATGCCTGGGAAGTAAAATCAAGCAAAGTGGCATCGCTTGTAAACATGCCCACAAAAAGACGCGGGCTGATTAAAATAAATGCCCACAAAACAACAGAGTATACCAAACTAATTGTTAGCAGCAAACGAAAACTTTTTTTCACACGCTCACGATTTTTCGCTCCGTAATTATAACTGGTAATCGGCTGTGCCCCTTGGCCAAGCCCTTGCAGCGGAAGCATCGCAAACTGCATCACACTTGTTAAAATTGTCATCGCACCGACCGCCAAATCCCCTCCGTAAGCAAGTAACGACGAATTAAAACAGACCGAAATGACACTCTCACTTGCCTGCATGACATCGTCCTCTCGACCTTTGGTCTCCGTATAGATCATAGCAAGAATGAGGTTTTCATTGGCCGTGGTGTCCTCCTCAGCAAGGACTTCTCTAACCAGGGAGCGGTACTGCATGACTTGTTTGACGTCATGATGGATCTGAATTCCCTTGTAGATTCCAAATATTAGTAAGATGAATAAGAAGATCTTCACTATACGTTTAATCATTATTTACTCTGTATATCCTCAATATTTTTGATCAAAATAGCGTACATCTTCGGATGTGCTCGCCGCTCTGGTGCTGGTAACACTGGGGCGGCTTTTTATTGAATTATAATTTACAACCAAAATTGTTGTCCGCCAGACGATTCATTCGATGTTGAGATAGTGTTGATGGTAATTTATCTAATGCGGAAAGAATGCTGTCGTAATCAAAACATGGACAAATTTTGTATATTGCAGCGTAAGAATCTATTCTATTTTTTATGGCAATTTTGTCCAACACCCAAAAGAGCCCTTGCTTTTTATAAAATGACCACCAAGGCGTGTTGGCGGCACTTATTTGCAATCGATGACACCCGAAAGGATTTTCTGTCATATAACTGGCACCGAAGCAAAATTTTTTGTTGCCAGACCGACATTTATCACCATAACAATAGTTTAATTTCCCGATTATTTTCCTGTCTATTAAAGCTCCGTTTATAATAACGAAAGCCGATTTCCACCCACCTACTAATTCATAAAGCATTATAAAATTTAAATATT
>OLRA01002849.1_pt1 | contig 16312 bp, 14 predicted proteins | sample 1673011 | NCBI WGS metagenome assembly OLRA01 (sample SAMEA3136746, study PRJEB25190) | human gut metagenome | reverse complement strand
ACTGTTCCTGTCCAATCGCGACCTTCAGATCGGCCGCGGCGAGCCGGTACAGGACACGGCCCGTGTGCTGAGCCGCTATCTGGACGGCATTATGATCCGCACCTACGAGCAGAAGGAAGTAGAGGATCTGGCAAACTACGGCTCTATTCCGATCATCAACGGTCTGACTGACTTCTGCCATCCGTGTCAGGTTCTGGCAGACCTCATGACCATCCGTGAGAAGTTTGCCGTTCTTGAGGGGCTCAAGATGTGCTACATTGGCGACGGCAACAACATGGCAAACTCGCTGATCGTCGGCGGCCTCAAGACCGGCATGAAGGTTTCCATCGCAACGCCGGCGGACTACCGTCCGGACGCTGAGGTTATGGCATTCGCAGAGCCGAACCCGAACTTCTTCATCACTGATGACCCGATGAAGGCTGCTGAGAACGCAGACGTTGTTATCACTGATACATGGGCGTCCATGGGTCAGGAAGCCGAGAAGGAAGTCCGCATGAAGGCATTCCAGGGCTATCAGGTCAATGATGAGCTGCTGGCTGCTGCAAAGCCGGGCTGCATGGTGCAGCACTGCCTGCCGGCCTACCGTGAGCAGGAGATCACCACCAAGGTGTTCGAGGAGCACGCAAACGAAATTTTCGAGGAAGCAGAAAACCGCCTGCACGCACAGAAGGCCGTTATGGTTACTCTGATGGGCAGCAAGGAAGACTGATTTCTGATAAAAAGCCGCTTTTCGCAAGGAAAGGCGGCTTTATGTTTTTCTTGCTGAAGTGTTGACAAATCCCTTACCGGCGACTATAATAGCAGTATAAATAAATCAGTTCTGTTTCAGGGCGGAGTGAAAGTCTCCACCGGCAGTATACAGGCTTCGAGTCTGATAGTCTGCGAGCCGCAAGGCATGATGGGTTAGAATCCCAACCGACGGTTATAGTCCGGATGAGAGAAACAGATGTACCTATCGCTACGTCTGTATGCCTCTGGAGCAATCCGGGGGCTTGTTTTATTTATGGAACAGGACTCCTGAAAGGGAGAAAAAACAGCAATGACAAAAACCAGCAAAATCACCTACACCGCAATTTTTGCGGCTATCGCAACCGTACTGATGTACTTTGAGTTTCCGATTCCGTTCATGCCGCCGTTTCTCAAGGTGGATCTGTCCGGCGCGGTCGTGCTCATCGGCGCGTTTATCTTCGGCATCGCTCCGGCGATTACAATGATCGGCATCAAGGACATTATTCATCTGACCCAGACCCAGACCGGCGGCTCCGGTGAGGTCGCAGATTTCCTGATGCTTTCCACGCTCGTTGTTATCGCCGTGTTGCTGTACCGCGGACACAAGAGCCGCAAGATGGCTGTCCTCGGCTGTGCAGCCGGATCGGTCGCTATGGCCTGTGTCGGCATGCTGACCAACTATTTTCTTATCATTCCGTTTTATTCGCAGGTTATGCCGTTGCAGGCTATCTTTGATGCGTGCAATGCTATCAACCCGTATGTGACCGGCATGCAGGGCTATCTGCTGCTTGGCGTTCTGCCGTTCAATCTCATCAAAGGCGCAATCCTGACTGCGATTACCATGCTCGCCTACAAGAAGCTGAGCGTGTTCATCAAGTCCAAGCAGATCGAACTGCACCACTCCAGACAGCGTGTCGGATAAGTGAAAAGCGAAGGTGCTCTCCATCAAACGGAGAGCACTTTTTTGTTCAATAATCGGAAACAGTGCGGTAGCATCTATGATTTCGACAAAGATCTGTATATGAATTGACAAAATGCGTGGCCAAGATTATATCACATGCGTGCATCTAATAGATTCGGTCCCGTCAAGATTTATGCGCAAAATTATTTGCAGGCTCCGGCTGAATGAAGTCAACCGGCAATAAAGGCGTCGTCCAGCGCCGTCTCCAAGTGCTTCATGTTCATATATTTTTTGCTGCCCCACTGCGTGCCCGCCACATGGCGAAGCCGGGCACAGACCAGTATCAGAGCAGAGTTGCCGTCAGGAAATGTTCCCACCACACGGGTACGCCGGCGGATTTCACGATTCAGCTGCTCAATCACGTTGTTGGTATGGATGCGAGTCCAATGCTCGCTGGGAAAATCGCAGTAGATCAGAGTTTCCTCAATGCCGTCCTCGACCTTCTTGGCAGCCTCCTTCAGCTTCATGGCGCGCAGCTCGGCGACCACGGCCTTCGCCTTCTCGCGGGACGCTTTCTTGCTCTCCTGGGCGTGGATCGCCTTGAGCATTTTTGCCACAATTTTGACCTTGGATTTGGGCACAACAGAGAAAACATTGCGGTAGAAATGCACCGTGCAGCGCTGGTATTTGGCGTCCGGGAACACCTCGCCCACGGCCTCCACCATCCCCATGCACTTGTCGCCGACGATGAGCTTCACGCCGTCCAGACCGCGGCCGCGGAGCCATTGGAAGAAGCTGACCCAGCTGGCCTTGGCCTCCTTCATTTCCTCGACAGCTCCCAAAACCTCACGGAAACCATCCTCATTCACGGCGATTGCCACCAGAATAGCTACATTTTCGTACTCTCCGCCTCAGTGGTAGCGCAGGTAGATACCGTCCACGTAGACGTATGGATGGCGTCCGCCCTGTAACGGACGGTTCCGCCAGGCCTCGATGTGGACATAGGATTTCTTGTTCAGCTCGCTGATGGTAGCGGGCGAAACCTTGCTGCCCCACAACGCCTCGGTGATGTCCTCCACACGGCGCACGGAAACGCCTGCCAGATACATCTCGATGAGCGCTTCCTCCACGCTGCTCTCCCGGCAGCGATACCGTTCGATGATGGCTGTCTCGAAGGACACGCCCTTGAGCCGCGTCATGTGGAGCGTGACATTACCGGAGGTCGTGGTGAGGTTTTCAATTTGCGCAACTTATTGTACCTTATCATATGAATCAGGAAGAATAGCATGGATTTATGGAGAAACTAAACTGTCGGGTAAAATTAATATACAGCGCTCGTGTTTTTCGTCTTATTATTACTCATCAACGGCGTAGCCCTGTGGAAAGCTTCACGGAGCTTTTTGCACTTATAGAATATTTATGCGAAACACAGATAAATGAACGTATAGTTATTAAACGAAAAACATCAGACAATATATATATGGAAATGCCATAATAGAGAATTAGTAGTCGCTTTTAAGATAATAACATAAATATGCAAATATGAATATTCTGCCGATGAAAGGCTCACTGTATAAGCGGAGTAGACACAAAGAAACAGACTAACGACTGGCTGTGCCTTTATGGAAAATGATGAATATTATATGTCGAATTTTGTCGATTAAAACATTGACGCATATGAAACCTCATGGTAAGCTGAATAAAAATATATGTGTTCTCTGCGAAAAATTGTGCAGAGTGCAGTGAACCAAGCGCACGCAATCGTCAAATACCAGCTTGCGGGTCAGGAGGAAAACGTGAAACGTCTTAAAACGGCATTTTCGGTGGTCTTGGCGCTCTCGATGGCGCTCGGCATGGTAGTCGTTCCTGCGGGAGCGGCCGACGGCACTTATCAGAATGCGGTTTATCCGGAACGGATATGTAGAAAGGCTCAACCAACTACATCAATCCGAATCAATCGAAATGGTACACCTGTAGTTGAAAAGTCGATTACTGTTTCGATTCCAACTAATGATGAGCCATGTCGGGATACTTATACGGCAGATGCGCTTTTTGAGGATAAAACGGTCAATTCAGAGGCGTCTTGTGATATTGAACTGAATACTGCGGATGGAACTTCGGTTCCGTCTGGCGGACTGGATGGAGTTTCTTTCAGGACAGAAGGCGGTCAATGGTTTATGTACGTCACAAGATTTGCAAAATCAGGAGCTGTCTATCACTTGACGGCTTCATGTATGAAGATTACACCTGAGAAACTTGACATCGTTTTGTGCTCAGCCGAAGAAAACACAGAGAAAACCCCGGTTATTAACTGGTCTGCAGTGGCCACCGGCACATACGGCCAGACCTGGAATGAAATGGTTGATGTTTCCGGTTGCAGTGCAACGCTGAACGGCACCGAACTTTCCGGCACATTCGAGGTCGTAAACGGTGAAACCGTCCCGAATGTCGGGGACAAATATCGGCTCAAATTTATGTCGGAAGACAGCAAGTACACTGTGGAAAGCGAGGAGTTTTCTGCAGAAATTCAGCCGAAACCGCTGACAATTACGGCGGAAAGTGCAGAGAAAGTGTACGATGGCGAACCTCTGGTGAAAGATGGATACACAGCAGGCAAACTGGTGCCCGGCGACAAAATCATCGAGGTGAAGGTTTCCGGCACGCAGACGAATGCAGGAAATGCAGAAAATGTACCACATAATGCAAAAATATGCGGAAACGGTACAGATAAGACGAAAAATTACGCAATCAGCTATGCCAATGGCACGCTGAAAGTTACTCCGCGGGATATTGCAGACGCGCAGATTGATATGAAGCAGACCGAGTATGTGTATGACGGAGTCGAGCATAATCCCAAGCCAATCATCGCAATAGACAATAAAACGTTGAAAATCAACGTAGATTACGAACTTTCTTACACCAATAACAGAGACTGCGGTGCAGGAACGGTGACAATTACCGGCAAGGAAAATTATACCGGAAAAGTTGAGAAAACATTCCAAATCTCACCGAAAACACCCGAAAAGGACACCGATTACAAGATTGCATTGCCTGTTGATTCGACCTACGACGGCAAGCCGCGTGAGGCGTCGGTGTGGACGAGAACAGGCGTTGGCGAGGTCACAGTTTGGTACAACGACAGCATAGCTTTGCCGGTTCGTGCCGGAACTTACAACGTGGCGGTCGAGATTGCATCGAGTGAAAACTTTTCTGCAGTTAAACGGATGAATATCGGCAGTTTTACAATTAATAAGCGCATAATTTCCTTGAATACAACAGCGCTGAAAGTCGCGGACAAGACATGCAACGGACGCGATGATGATGCACGGATTAGCGGTTTGGCGTTCAGCAATCTTCCGGAAGGCGCGGCACTGAGCGAGGGCACGGATTACACGCTCTCAACACGGTACGCATCTGCCGAAGCTGGCGAGTGGGACGTGACGGTTACAGTTACACTTACGAATAAAAATTACACGTTAGAGGACAAAAAATGCACTGTAAAGGGTAAAATCCTGCCGAAAATGGTCGAACTTATTGTAAGCGCGAAGGATGCAGTCTATACCGGTCTGCCGTACAGCGAGAGCAATCTGACCTGCTCGGGCACGTCCGCGCCGACATATCGCTACTACGCCGACAGCAACGGTGCAAAGAGCAATCAGCTGGATGGTGCGCCGATCAACGCTGGAACTTACTGGGTGGAAGCGTATGCATCGGAAACGAGCAGCACGGCTTCCGCAACCTCGCAAGCGGTTCGGTTTCATATTGAAAAAGCGCCGCTGTGTATTCGTGCCAAGGATAAAACCATAACCTATGGGGAAACGTTAAGTGATAATGGTGTGGAAATCAACGGATTCGTGAATAATGAGAACGAAACTGTGCTTTCGGGTCTGCACTATGCGTTTGACTATGCGCAGTTTAGCGATATTGGAACTTACACGATTATCCCGATGAATGCACAAGCTGAAAATTACAAAATTACATACGAAAACGGCGTGTTGACCGTACAGCCGAAGCCTGTTGAGATAAAATGGAACAGCGAGAGTATTTTCTATTATGATAGTACGCCGAAATCGGTCACGGCAGAAGCGATTGGCGCGGTGAACGGAGATGCGCTTACTGTCATAATCGAGGACGGCAGCCGGACCGAAATCGGGGAGTACACCGCACGTGCGGTCGCTCTGGCAGGCGGAAAGGCGGGCAACTATGTGCTGCCCGAGGCACAAACCTTCTCGTTTCAGATCAAGAAGGCGCTCGAGACGGCAACTGTCACGCCGAGTACCGTTACTGCCGTAATCGACGGCCTGACGATTCGACTGACCGGCTTTGCGACCGAGCCAATCACGGTTTCTGCGCCGGATGCCGTGGCCGCGGGCGATACGCTGACCATCCATGGCGTGACGTACACGATCGACCGTTCCGCAGTGGATATGCGCCGCGCGGAGATCACGTTCGTGTTTGCGGACAGCAGTGCGCAGACCAACGTTTACGGCGCGGGAGATATCGGAACGGCGTTTCCGACCGATAGTAAGCGCGGATACACGTTTGACGGGTGGAAAATCGGTGATAAAACGTACACGACGCTGACAGAGGAAGCACTTACTAAACTGAACGGCACGCAGACTGCAGCACCGGTGTTCACTGCTCAGCAGAGTGGCGGAACGAGCGGCAGTGGCGGCGGCGGTCCGGTCCGCACGCCGACCGGTGCGGTGACTGCGGCTAAGAGCGAGCACGGCGAGGTCTCAATCACACCGAAAAACGCAGCCAAAGGCAGCACAGTGATGATTAAAGCTGTGCCAAAGGAAGGCTATGCGCTCAAAACAATAGCGGTTACAGACCAGAGCGGCAAGCCGGTCGCAGTGACGGAGAAGGACGGTCGGTTTACATTCGTCATGCCTGCGTGCAATGTCACGCTTACACCTATTTTCGAGAGACAGCCTGCTCAAAATGTGAGCTTCGATGACGTCAAGCCAACCGAGTGGTACGCCGATGCCGTACGCTGTGTTGTGGAAAAGGGTCTGATGAGCGGCACAGGTACGGATGCGTTCTCGCCGGATGGCACGACCACGCGCGGTATGCTGATGACGATTCTCGCACGGTACGCGGGTGCGGATACGACCGGCGGTGCAAACTGGTACGAGAAGGGCATGGCGTGGGCGCAGTCGGCAGGCATTTCGGATGGCCGCGCGCCGGAGGCCGGCATTACACGAGAGCAGCTCGTCACCATGCTGTACCGCTATGCGGATGTCCACGAAGCCGGCGGCACACTGGATGCCTTTGCAGACGCAGATACCGTCAGCGCCTACGCGGTCGATGCTATGCGATGGGCGGCAGCGAACGGAATCGTCAACGGTTCACACGGCAGACTGAATCCACATGGGAATGCCACCCGCGCACAGGTCGCGGCAATGCTGATGAGGTTCTGTGAAAAGATGGAACGATAATACATTACGCCGCGCATGTCGGAGAACGCTGTGCGCGGCGTAAATTTTCGGGTCTAAAAATTTTTTGGAATTTTTTCAGAAAATGTGTTGACAGATTCGTAATTCTGTTATATACTAAACAAGTCGTCAGGGATGAGACGACAACGACCCGATGGAAGTTTAGCTCAGCTGGGAGAGCATCTGCCTTACAAGCAGAGGGTCACAGGTTCGAGCCCTGTAACTTCCACCAAACGAAAAGCTCCTAAACATTGTGGTTTGGGAGCTTTTTCTCTGTTTATTTGAATTTTTTACAGTGTCGCAAGGGAAGCGGCGCTTTTTTTGTTTTTGTGTGAATGCGGTTTTTTTGGGGTTTTTACGGGTGCAGGATGTGGGACTAAGTGTGGGAGCAAAAATCAATGGATAGAGACGACTTTTTTCTGCGTTTTCTTCCTGCTCTCGGTCGCAAAACTGAGCACCTTTAACGAGGCGTTCGTGAACGCTTCATCGGAGAGGTGCGTATAAATATGCGACGTCATGGCAATCGACTTGTGCCCAGAAAGTCCTTTGCAACGTTGATCGGCACGTCGGCGGACTGCAAATCAGTCGCGTATGTATGCCGCAGGCAGTACGGCGTGAGATCATCAGCCACAACGACGTTTCCGGGTCGATTGCGCCGCTGGCCATCTGTGCGCCCATATCGAGATCAAGTGCCTGCTTGAACGAGCGCCACATCTGCTTCATGGACGTTTCGGTGTGCGGTCTGCCGGTAGTCGGCTGCGTAAAAAGATAGCCGCTACTCTTTTCCTCGACCTTGTGCCAGAGATCGCGCGCGGTCTTTACCCGGACGGAGTACCGCTTGCCATTATAGGTAAACGTTTTGCGGAAACATCCGTCTGATGTGTTTGTTTTTATTGTAAAACATCTTTGGTTGTAAAATAAGAGGGTAGAATGCACTCGCTAACGCTCATCGGTTGCAGCCGGTGGGCGTAATTTTTATATTTAGAACTCGCGTATCAGTACGCGCGGGATACCGATAATACGGCATCTTTCCGGGTCGGTGCCCTCGATCCGTCTGGGCGGGTGAGACGGGTTTCAGGGGCACAAGCTCTAGCCAATCCTAGCTCTGAACATAGTTGATGCGTTTGATGGTCATTTCGTCATCGCCATAGCTGATGACTCCGATCTCGCCGCTGTGGTTCCCTGGTGTTCTGCTTGAGCACCAGCACGATATCACCATTACGGAAATCAGGATACATACTGCCACCGCGGACATGCATAGCGCAGAAATCCTCCGGCTTGCGGCCCTTGAGATAGGTGTCGGGAACTTCGACCATTTTCTCTTTTGATTCTTTCTCCTAATGTCAGAACAAACACCCTTACTTTACATCAAACATTCGATTGGTTGTAATTAGTGTACCACCTGCGTGATTATAAATCACACAAGGAGGTGTAAAACATAAACGCCTGAACCTATCAGGAACTCCGTCAGGGGGGCAAGAACGACCTGATGCGGATGTATTCGAACATGGTATTGCTGACACTGGAGCAAGTCGCAAAAATCTACGGTTTTACTGACAAGCACAAAGCCAAGCGCATAATCGGCGCACCGAGAGTGTCCGGCGAGCATCGCGTGATGTACTATCTTGGCGACGTTGCGACCGACATCGTCAAGCGGCGTATTGGCATTGTACGATAAAATACACAAGAAAGAAGATTCAATGTAAAACAACAATTTCGCAGCCAATCTGGCTGCAGTCGGGAAGCACAGCTGCGGCATCAAGCCGAGCAAGCGTCTTTACTTCTGCTGGACGGAGGAGTAGCTCGAGCAGCTGACCGCTCTGTGGGATACGACGTCAAGGAGCTGTGGAAGGGAAAACGTCTGCAGATACGCTATCTGGTTATCTGCGGCGGCGACGGCACCCGTCCGTCCGGTGAGCCGTTCGTCCTGGGAGTGCAAGGGGCACTGGGTCACAAGCAGAAGCCGCAGTGCGTGCATATTTCCAACGTCCATGCCGACCTGTTGCCGACCGATGTTTACTCCGGTATGTATGCTCGCGTGACCGTCAACTTCTTCCCGTATGACGCTTCCGGCAACCGCGGCGTAGGCTTCGGTCTGGGCGCGGTATCAGTACGGTGAGGACCTTGTGAAGAAGCCTGCCGAGGCTATGCAGGAGTAAAGCGAAACCCCTCCGAGAACTGGTTTTATGCTGGCTCCTGGAGGGGCTGTTTTTATTCAGTTGCCTTCGGCGTATCTCCGTCAAATACTACATGAGCAAAGCGGAAACGCTGCGTAACATCAGGGTACTTCTTGTGATCCACCTCGGAGGCGAACATATCATACGGCCGCGCGTAGATTTTGAAGTCGCCGTAGAGCGCCTGATAGATCACCAGCGGTTCGCCGGTTTCTGTGTGCGTGGCGATAGCGAGAACCTGATACAGTTTGTTCTTGAAGTGTAAGTATTTTTCACCGACAAGAATTTTTCTTGAATCCATCAATATCTTCTCCAATCGTTTATTATTATGCTTAACTTGTGTTGCATTTCATGTTGCATCATGCAACACGGTTTAAAAATCGCTCGATATGTTGTATTTTGCGTTGTATATCCGTGAAAAATATGCTGATATTTTATCGGTTTTTTGACACTTTCTCTCAATCTTGACAAAGTCAATTTAGAAATATTGCGTTTATATCTTCGAAAAGTTGTCGAAATGCAAAAAGCAAAAGAAAAACACCTGCTAACGCAGGTGTTTTGTTCTGGTGGAGCCGAGGGGAGTTGAACCCCTGTCCGAAAGCGCATCCACGGGGACTTCTCCGGGCGCAGTTTGTCGATTAAGATTCCCGCCGCGGCACGCCGGCAAACAGGCTTACCGTTTTGGTAGAGTCATTTTACATGACGAGGGCAACTCTTACCTCGTACACGTTCACCACTAATCGACGCCGGGTCTCTGAGCCGTGGTCCTCTCTGAGCCGACGGGCTAAGCCTAATTAGGCAGCCTGAAGAGTATAATTGTTGTTGTTTAATTTATAAACAGTTGGAGCTTTTATCGCAGATCCCCACTGCGGCCCGCTATCCCGGCTTCAACACCCCCGTCGAACCCGTTACGGCCCCATTTTGAAATGGAGAATGGAAAATTGAGAATAGCGAATGATTCTGCTCTCAGCTTTTCCATTTTTTGATTAACGATTACGCTCTTTCATCGCACGGTCCATCTCGCGTTTTGCATCGCGTGCGGCGATACTGTCACGCTTATCGTGCAGCTTTTTGCCCTTGCACAAACCGATTTCAACCTTCACGCGCGAACTTTTGAAATAAACCGCCAGCGGAATGACCGAATAGCCGTCCTGCTTGGTCTTGCTGAACAGGTTGACGATCTCGCGCTTGTGCATGAGCAGCTTACGCACGCGCAACGGGTCCTTATTGAAGATATTGCCTTTTTCGTACGGCGAAATATGCATGCCACGCACGAAAATCTCACCGTCCTTGAACGAACAGAAGGAATCCTTGAGATTGATCTGTCCCAGACGGATAGACTTTACCTCGGTACCCGCAAGCTCGATGCCCGCTTCATACTTTTCCTCGACAAAGTAGTCATGCCATGCCTTTTTGTTGGCCGCAATCTGCTTTGTGCCCTTTTTGTCAACAGCCATGGCGAAACCTCCCTTACCGTGGTATAGATTATAATACCACGATATACCGTTTTTGTAAAGTGGCAACCGCATTACATTTTTCGACGAAAAATGTAATATTAAACTTACCAAGAGGAACACACCTCAAAGGTAAGTTTTTTATATCTGTATAACAGAAGGAGGTGCTGTAAAATGGCTGAAATGGGTCCGGTTCGTAAGATGGATGATCTCGGTCGCGTAGTCATTCCCAAAGAGTTTCGGAAAACCTTTAATTGGCTCATCGGCATGGAGGTTGAAATTTCCGCTGCTGACGGGAAAGTAATTGTCGCAAAACATTCAACGGCTTGTGTCTTTTGTGGTAAGCCAACTCGTGTGCAAATCGGTGAACAGCATATTTGCCCTGCCTGCGCTGCAAAGTATCAAGCACAGTTCGATGAAATCGCTCATATGTCGATGGAGTGAAGTTAATGTCGTATCGTTTACACATCACCAAGTCGAGTGTGTTCCAATGGAACACGCAGACCCAAAGGAGGACGATTGATGACTTATCGGCTTTCTGACAACCTGTCTTTTCGCGAGCGAGTGGGGGGTGCCGTCCGTGCAGGCGGTCGTCAAGGTCGGTGACACTGTGTCCGACATCCGGGAGGGCAAGAACGCCGGTGTCCGCTCGCTCGGCGTGCTCGAGGGCAGCAGTGTGATGGGCATGACGCAGACAGCCTATGAGGCACTCTCCGCTGAGAAAAAGCAGGCCGCACTTGACCGTGCGCGGCAGATGTTCCTCGAGGCCGGAGCCGATGATGTGCTGCTGAATATCGAGCAGCTGCCCGCATGGATTCAAGCGAACGACTAAACCAGATTAAGGAGCCGCCGCTTTAATTGTGCGGTGTTGCCTTAAATACAAAACCCGAAGTGCAGGTTTTACACCTGCACTTCGGGTTTACTTTTTGCTGTTTTTAATGCTCAGCCCAATCAAGCGACCGTCCAACCGCCTTATCCCAGCCGGAGAGCAGCTTGCGGCGTTTATTCTCGTCCATCGAGGGCGCATACAGCGTATCACACCGCCAGAGCTGCTTCAGCTCCTCGCGGCTGTGCCACACACCGGTCGCGAGTCCGGCAAGATAGCATGCGCCGAGCGCGGTTGTTTCGCGGATGACCGGACGGCGAATCGTGCAGTCCGAAATATCGCTCTGGAACTGCATCAGGAAGCTGTCGCGGCTAGCACCGCCGTCCACAGAAAGGGAGGAGAGGGCAGTGCCGGTATCGCGTTTCATGGCGGTCAGCAGGTCGTTCACCTGATAGGCGATGGACTCCTGTGCGGCGCGGATGATGTGCTCGCGGGTCGTGCCGCGCGTCAGACCGATGAGACAGCCGCGTGCGTACATATCCCAATGCGGCGCGCCCAGACCGGTGAATGCAGGTACGAGGTACACGCCGCCGGTGTCCTTCACCTTGCCCGCATAGTATTCCGCATCGCGGCTCTCGGAGAAAAAGCGCATCTCATCCCGCAGCCACTGGATGACGGCGCCGCCGACAAACACGCTGCCCTCGAGCGCGTACTGCGTCTCTCCGCTGATTTGAATGCCGATGGTGGTCAGCAGGCCGTTTTTGCTCTCGCAGGCGGTCGTGCCGGTGTTCATCAGCAGAAAACAGCCCGTGCCGTAGGTGTTTTTCGCATCGCCTGCCGCAAAGCAGGTCTGACCGAACAGCGCCGCCTGCTGGTCGCCTGCAATGCCTGCAATCGGAATATTGCCGCCCGGCAGGGCAACAGAACCGTACACCTCGCTTGAGGAGCACACGCGCGGCAGCATCGCCCGGGGAATATCGAGCGCTTCAAGCAGGGTATCGTCCCAGTCCAGACGGTGAATGTCGAAGATCATCGTGCGTGCGGCATTGGTCGCGTCCGTAATGTGCACCTTGCCGCCGGTCAGCTTCCACACCAGCCAGGAATCCACCGTGCCGAACAGGATTTCTCCGCGCTCGGCCTTCTCTCGTGCGCCCTCCACATGGTCGAGCAGCCACTTGATTTTCGTTCCCGAAAAATACGCATCCGGAACCAGACCGGTCGTGCGGCGGATGTGCCCGGACAGACCGTCCTGCACCAGCCTGTCCACAATATCCGCTGTGCGGCGGCACTGCCAGACGATAGCGTTGTGAATCGGCCGTCCGGTATTTTTATCCCACAGGATGGTCGTCTCGCGCTGGTTGGTGATGCCAATGCCCGCCACATCGGACGGAGAAACATCGGCGGCAGCCAGCACCTCGAGCATAGCTGCATACTGCGTGGACCAGATTTCCATCGGGTCCTGCTCGACCCATCCCTCGTGCGGATAATGCTGGGTCAGCTCATGCTGCCGGATGGCGAGAATATTCTGTTCGCTGTCAAATAAGATCGCTCTCGAGCTTGTCGTGCCCTGATCGAGCGCCAGTATATATTTTTCCATAGCGGAAACTCCTTTTTACCCTTTGCATCTATCATACCGTTGCGGACGCGGATTGTCAATCACTGCAAATTTGACGGTGCGGTGCATTTTGTGGTAAAATCAGTGCGAAAATGCATAGAAGAAGGGGATTGCATGAGGATTTACGAATACGGCGAGCCGAATGCGAAAAACGTGCTGCTGCAGCCGGTTGGGGACCACGACCTGCCAGCCATCGAGAACGAAATCCGAGAGATCAAGCGGCTGACTGCACAGCCGTTCCGTTTGATTGCCGTCAAGGTTGAAAGCTGGAACAACGACCTGTCTCCGTGGTGTGCACCGGCAGTTTTCGGTCATGAGGACTTCGGAGACGGTGCTGCGGCACTGCTCCGCGAAATCCTGCCGCTGTGTGAGGACGCAGACAGACGATACATCATCGGCGGATACTCAATGGCAGGGCTGTTTGCCCTGTGGAGCGCATATCGGACCGACCGTTTTTCCGGCATCGCGGCAGCCTCGCCGTCGCTGTGGTTTCCGAAATTTCTGGAGTACATGCAGGTGCATGATCTGCACAGCGCTGCCGTCTATCTCAGCCTGGGCAACCGCGAGGAAAAGACGCGCAATCCGGTGATGGCTGCCGTCGGTGACCGCATGCGGGCAGCGTATGCGCTCCTGCAGGAGAAAAACGTAAGCTGCACACTGGAATGGAACAGCGGCGGGCATTTTCAGCAGCCAGACTGCCGCACGGCAAAGGCGTTTGCGTGGGTACTGGAACACTTATTTTATTAAGGTATAACTTGTGCTTGAGAAGTCTGTCGAATTCCTGTATAATAATAAATAAATGTTACCGGTTGACTACAACCGATAACAAAAGTACTTTGGAAAGGGAATAGAAATTATGTTGGAAACGATCAACTCCGTTATCGCAGCGATATCGGATGTACTGTATCAGCCGTGGTTTGTGCCGTTGTTTCTGATAGTCAGCGGCATTTATTTCACGTTCCGCTGCAGGTTCATCCAGATTCGTCTGTTCAGGGACGCGTGCAAGGTCATCATGGAGAAGCCGGAAAGCGAGGGGAGCATTTCCTCGTTCGGCGCACTCATGATCTCCACCGCGTCGCGTGTCGGCACGGGCAACATCATCGGTGTATCCACGGCAATCTGCCTCGGCGGACCGGGCGCTATCTTCTGGATGTGGGTAACCGCACTGCTTGGCGGTGCAACCGCCTTCATCGAGTCTACGCTCGCGCAGATTTACAAAAAGCGTGCACCGGACGGCAGCTGCTACGGCGGTCCTGCGTACTACATGCGCGATGCACTCGGCAAGCGCTGGATGGGTGTCATCTTCTCGGTGCTCATCATCCTGATCTACGCAGTCGGCTATAACATGCTGGCGGCGTACAATCTGCAGTCCACATTCTCGGTGTTCAAGTTCTACCATCCGGTTATCACGCCGGCGTTCATCGGCGTCATTCTGGCGTTCCTGTTCGGTGTAATGGTACTCGGCGGCGCAAAGCGTCTGGCAAGCATCACCGAAATCCTTGTTCCGTTCATGGGTATCCTGTATGTACTGGTTTCGCTGCTCATTATCTGCCTGAACATCAGGAATGTACCGGGCATGTTCGCGTCCATCTTCCGCAACGCATTTGACTTCCAGTCCGTGATGGGCGGCTTCTCCGGCAGCTGCATCATGTACGGCGTGAAGCGCGGTCTGTACTCGAACGAAGCAGGTATGGGCTCTGCACCGAATGCAGCCGCAACCGCATCTGTTTCCCATCCGGCCAAGCAGGGTCTGGTGCAGATGCTGTCCGTATTCATCGACACGCTGCTCATCTGTACGGCAACGGCGTTCATGTGTCTGTCCACCAGCGTTGTTCCGACCGAGGAAATCGCCGGTGCGGTTTATGTACAGAATGCTATCGCATCCACGCTCGGTACGGCAGGTCCGGTGTTCCTTGCTGTGGCGATGATGCTGTTCGCGTTCACCACGCTGCTCGGCAACTACTCATACTGCGAGGGCTGTCTGGAGTTCATCCTGCATCGCAGCATCAAAAAGCATGAGCTGCTCCTCTTCCGCCTGTTTGCTACGGCCATCGTGTTCATCGGTGCGATTGCAAACGCCGGTCTGGTCTGGGATACTGCGGATATGCTGCAGGGTATGATCGTCGTAGTCAACGTGCCGACCATCCTGATTCTTGGCGGCACGGCAATCAGGTGCCTGAATGATTACGTTGCAAGCCGCAAGCGCGGTGAGAATCCGGTATTTCACGCGAAGAACATTGGCATCAAGGAAGAAACTGATTTCTGGAAATAAGCGCATAAGAAAAGGACTGCTGCACAAGGATAAAACCTGTGCAGCAGTCCTTTTTTGTTATGCGTTTGTGTTCTCCTGCGGCGGATTTGCCGTTAAATCGCGGAAATGCTGCAGGCGTGCCGTCCACAGCGTGGTATCCTGCGGTTCATCCGGCGAGATCGAGAGATTGTTCTTCGTCCAGTCCGCGAGAAACGCACTGAATTTCTCCGCACCGACACAGTTGTAATGCAGTGAGTCGTAGAAGTCGTTTTCCGGATCTGCGGCAATCTGCGCGGTGTAGTCGCTGCAATTCAGTGTTGATACGCCGTCGCGTCCGTCAAACTGCGCGGTCAGCCTGTCCCAGTCAGCGTCGTGCAGACGCTTTGTCGGAGCACGGTACAGCACCAGCTGAATATTGTTCCTGCGGCAGAGCGCGTAAATATCTTCGAGGGCGTCCATGTTGCGCGTCCAGTCCTCCGGGGCAATATCAACCGTTTCGCAGTCGTCCGGACCCTTGTCCGTGCCGCCGGACAGAAAGGTGTAGCCGGCCAGCATATCCTCGGTGTACGGCTGCACGTCCTCGCTCTTGAGAGTCGTCCAGCGGTCGTGATAGAAGTACAGCGGAAACAGCAGTCCCTTGCGGACCTCGGGTTCGGCATTAAAAAAGGTCGCGTGCAGACGATTGATGCCCCACGGCATCTGACCGATGTTGGTCTTGGTAAATCCCATGTATTGGTGGAACGCTATACCGGTGCACTCCACGAAAACCGCCTTGGGTGACTGCGTGCGCAGGCTTTCCTTTAAGTAATCCAGCGTCAGCGGAAGCGGCTGCTCGGGTCCGGCCTGCACAAAGGCGGTCAGACCGGAATTTTCCCAGTATACGGCAGGTACCACATCGCAGTAGGTGACGGACGAGCCGAAGAA
>OLRA01002843.1_pt1 | contig 16355 bp, 16 predicted proteins | sample 1673011 | NCBI WGS metagenome assembly OLRA01 (sample SAMEA3136746, study PRJEB25190) | human gut metagenome | reverse complement strand
AAATCTGTTAGAAAGGAATTTTTGCTGAAAAGACAAATAATATTGAATAGTCTTGTGACGTTGCTTTTGATAGGCATTATTTCCTTAGTTGTAACCAATGGGGCAGCCTTATCTTTGAACCTTATAGTGTTTGTTTGGTTGGGGATATTCAATCTCCTGCCAATTTGTATCCAGTATGCCATTTATTCTTTTATTTCAAAAAGAACCAATTCAAAGAAAGAGAGGCCTATATGAAGTATATAGAATTGTTTTGGAATAGGCTATATTATTGCATTTTTAACTGCGATAAGAAAACGCAAACTCTCTGAAATGAACCTCGAAAAGCTCAATGTTATCACTTTGACAGAAAGTGGAGGACTCACAGGGGAAATTGTTGTTATCAAAAAGAGACATAATCATAAAAGAAAATAAACTATGGCAAGAGGAAGAGACATTTGCAACACTCTCAAAGCCATTCGCAAACAAATAGCAGATGCTAATGGGATTGCCTATTCACCAGAAGAATGTCACTTCACTGGTGAGTGCAAGGGAACTTGCCCCAAATGCGAGCAAGATGTGAGAGATTTGGAGTATGAATTGCGACGTAGGCAGATTGCAGGAAAGGCCATCAAGGTCGTTGGCATTGCAGTAGGACTTGTTGCTTTAACGGCTTGTTCTGATGGAAAACCACAGCGAAATGCTTCAGACAAGGTTACAGGTGAGACAATCATTGTTAAAAAAGAAGAACCGAACCCAAGAAACAGACAATTAGAAGGAGCCATTTCTCTTGGCAACAAGGAGAAACTTCTGGAAGAAGAAAACAGAAAGGACGGGGAGGCTTCATACAATCCATCCTTAGAAACAAAAGAGATAAAAAAGAATATCAAAGGCAATTCCTCAAAAAATCAAGGCAGGAATGCTGTCACCAGGTCTGCCATTGGTATAGATTCAATTGAAAGCAGCAAAATATTTGATAATGCTGATGAGGAAGCGTCATTCCCTGGAGGCATAGCGGCGTGTATGAAATATATTGCAGACAATTTTCGCTATCCAAACATACAGGGCGATTGCAGCATACAAGGAAAAATTGTCGTTACTTTCACGGTCAATGAAGATGGAAATCTAAGTGACATCAAAGTGAAGAAAAGCGTCTATTCTGACCTTGACAAAGAAGCAGTCCGGGTGGTGAAAAGTATGCCGAGTTGGATTCCTCCAAGCAAAACGGCAAGGCTGTGAAATCAAGATACACGCTTCCTGTCTACATCCACGTGCAGTAACTATAAAAAAGGAATAATCATGGCAACAAGAGGACGCAACATTTGCAACACACTCAAGGCCATCCGCAAGCAAATAGCGGATGCCAATGGAATCAGTTATTCACCCGACGAATGTCACTTCGAGGGTGAATGCAAGGGCACTTGCCCGAAATGCGAGCAAGACGTGAGGGACTTAGAACACGAATTGCACCTCCGACAGATGGCAGGGAAAGCCATCAAGGTCGCAGGAGTGGCTTTGGGCATCACCGCCCTCACCGCATCCGCCACATCGTGCGCCACGCAGAAGGGATATTACAAATCGACACCGCCTAAGTCTGAAAAGGTTATCCCTATCCTGTTCCAAGAATACACCACCAACGACACCGCCCTACTCCAAGCGAAAGATTCTCTCAGCAAGAAAGGAGTGCTCTTCGTCCAAGGGCATCTCATTAGCGACGAGGACAATGAGCCGCTTATTGGAGCCTCCGTCATCGCTAAACATTCGGGAAAGTATGCAATAACTGATGTCAATGGAAACTTCACTCTCGAAGTGGAGCAAGGCGACACGATAACCGTGCAATACATCGGCTTCATAGACCGAAGCATCAAACTATCAGAAATGAGCCGAGACAAGCTCAATGTCATCACTCTAATATTCAACGAAAGTGCCTTAGGGGAAGTCGTGGCAGGAATCGTTCCCGAAGTCAGAGTTAGAGGAACAGCTCCCGTCATCAAAAGAGAAGATACTTTCGAAGAGGCTTCATTCCCAGGCGGTTCGACTGCATTGACGCAATACATCAAGACCAACCTTCAATATCCAAAAGAATGTCGGGAAGGCGCGCCAATAGGCAGAGTCATCCTTGGTTTCACCGTCAACAAGGACGGAAGTTTGAGCAACATCAAGGTGGAGAAAAGTCTTGTCCCTATCCTCGACGAGGAAGCCATCCGAGTACTGAAAAGCATGCCGAAATGGACTCCTGCCAAGAAAAACGGCAAGGTGGTGAAATCACATGCCACCGTTCCTTTCACATTTAAAGTAGAATAATATGAAGACCGCCCCACTCATTTGCATCGACCGCCACCGCCTCACGATAGATGGCGAGGGCGTCACCACGCTTGTGGCATTCCACGGTTGTCCGCTTCGTTGCAAATACTGTCTCAATCCCCAATGCCTTGATGCTGACGGCGTATGGCAGGAGGTGGATACAGAACTGCTGATGGCGAACGTGGAGATGGACAACCTCTACTTCTTGGCGACAGGAGGCGGCATCTGTTTTGGTGGAGGTGAACCGCTTCTGTGGAGTTCATTCATAAAGGAGTTTTGTGAACAATGCCCAGAGGGATGGCAATTTACAATGGAGACGAGTCTAAACGTACCTCGCCATCACTTGGAGGAAGTCACCCCATACATTGACTCCTTTATCATCGACATCAAGGACATGAATCCTGCCATCTATCAAGCCTACACAGGTAAGCCCAACCGGCAAGTTATCGACAACCTTGTCTGGCTCAACACTCATGCCAAACATAAAGACAAGATCATCCTTCGTCTCCCCATAATCCCCAAGTTCAACACCGAAGATGACAGGAAACACAGTCGCCAAGTCTTAATAGAATTAGGATATGAGAATTTTGATGAATTTGAATATGTTATTAGAAACAAATAAACAGTTTTAATTATATGTCCCAATGAAATGGATTTGAATGTAAATTCCATCTCATTGGGGTATTGGATAAAAATTATTGGTAATTTTTAATAGTACGTTTTATGCTATTAGACTCTCTGCGAAGTTCATTAGCTACACTGTCTTTGTATGCAGCCATCCGTACCATTTCATTGTATTTGAGAACAGAATCTTCGTAAGCTGCAACACGATTTTTGACATAGTCTATGACATTTTCGTCTCTGTTTACAGAGAAGTGCTTCTCTATATATAAGATGTTTGGGTCATCAGCAGACAGAACCATCTTCAAAGCTCTATACTTCAAGTCTGCCTCCTCCCAATCTTGGTGCTCTCGCCATTGGGTGAGGTTGCCCCAAATGGAGAGAACGAGAGATAGAGCCAAGCCGCCAATGAAAAAAAGAACATACTTTGAAGTTGGCTCGAAGCGATGAGTCACTACTTTCTTCAGAGGTGTATTATCCATTGCGTGAAGTTTGTCCTGCACAATTTTTGATGTGGCATTCAGCTCTTGTTTCACATGATTAATGGTACACTGCGCATCACAACTTTGCGACACGCTGCATTGAAAGCAACTGCGACTACAAGACCGTAAGCGTACTGCTCGGTCATGCCAATATTACAACAACCCTTAATCTCTATGTTCACCCGAACATGGAACAGAAGAAAAAGTGCATCACCAAGATGTTCAAGTCTCTTGGAAAATAGGGAAGAACAGATGAAAGCCGAATATAGGGAAGTAATAAGTTTACTCCGCAAGGGTTATTCCATTCGGGATGTGGCAAAGCTAAGTGGAAGGGGCGTGAGTACGGTACAACGAGTGAAGCGATTAATAAAAGTACAATCATCGCAATAATACTATTGATTTTACGTTCTTTTCAAAGAAAGGGGTTGTGCAATAGTGGCTTAAAGGCTAAAAGCACTACCTTTGTACGCAATATAACAACAATACGTTTAAGGTCACAATTTGTGATTTTGAAAATGAATATAAATATGACAGATAAAATAGGAAAAAAGGAGGCAACCTTTGCAGTGCCGTACAATGGCGAGGACAACAACGATTTTGTCGATGGCAAGGGCTTCTGCTGCAATGACGGCAGCTTGGAGGCTGCTCAAACACGAGCTTTAGCGAGAGCTGCAAAGAATAACTTCCAAGAAGGCGATACATACGAGAAGATGCAATTCTACTACCACCCAGACCATTTGGGTAGCAGTAGTTACATCACCAACCTTGATGGCGAGGTGGTGCAGCACATAGAGTATGTACCTTTTGGCGAAGTCTTCATCGAAGAGCGCAACAACGTATGGAACACGCCCTATCTCTTCAATGCAAAAGAGTTTGACGAGGAGACAGGTATGTACTACTATGGAGCCCGCTACTATGAGCCACGTCTTAGCCTTTGGATGTCAACAGATGGTCAACAAGAGGAATATCCAAATATATCGTCATATACATATTCTGCAAGTTCGCCAGTAAACTATGTTGATCCCGATGGCAATCTTGTAATCTTCGTTAATGGGTATTACAATACTAGAAGTGGCTTAATTACTAGGTATATTACTGAATACATAACTGGTAATAAGGGCGGTAAATCTTATTGGGGAGTAGACTTCGTAAATAAGGCAACTTCGTATCTAAATGACAATAATATCCAATTTGTAGATGGTAGAGGAAAATATAATTCATCAGGTGATGACCGTTTTAATGCCGGTTATAAGTTTGCACAATCCAATTATGCAAACATTTCATCAACCCTTAAAGATGGAGAAACAGTAAAAGTGGTTTCACACAGTATGGGGGCTGCTTACTCTGAAGGAATAATTAAATATTTGCTTGAACAAGGAATAAGTATTAGTCAAGTAATACATTTTTCTCCAGCAGATCCTGATGATTTCTCTGCTTCATTTAGCAACACATTGCAACTGAATATTAATAATGATGCTGTATTGGCATATAAAAATGGGTTCTCTAGTAATATCATAAATGGTGTTGCTAAGTATGGCAATGTTAAAAAAACTAACTCGCTCTAAATTGGGCTTTGATTGAAAATCAAGAAGTTGGGCGTTTGCCTATATTATATAGGTAACAATATGGAAACGAGCGGACTTCTGCTCGTTTCTGTATTTTGCAATATGCAAAGAACGCCTCAATTCGGGGACAAAGATACGACAATTTTCTAAATATCCCATAACTAGCAAGGAGAAATTTACGGAATTTAGAACTTTTTGAGTTAAATCTGATGCTTACCAACAATATGTATCCAAAAACAAACAGCAGTATTCGGACATAGACTATCCGAACACCTGCTGCCATAACGTTTTATTGCTGACAATGATTCTGACATCAGCTTTCATATACTTTTGCAGTATAGGAGTATTTTGTCCCTGTGTGCTCACTGTGGCTATAGCCATAAAATAGTTGCCATCTTCCCTATGTATGAGCTTGGCATTATGGCTTATAATGTTGCAGTTATAAGATACATTGTCGTTACCCTCGAAAGATACATGAGCCGTCCTTGGCTCATCGAAAAGGTACAAATACTTATATGGCACAAACACTTGCACTGTTCTTTGATTGATGACCTCACCATTAGCATCTATGGATATAGGATAAGGTATCTTGTAGAAAGCAACTGCGAGGGCAAGGACTATTATCGTAATGACAACCGTTCCCAAGCTGACGAGGCGAGGAGGTACTTTGCCTATCACGTTCCTCACCTTCTCGCTTCTCAACTCGATATTATCTGATTCTTTTTCATTCTGTTCCATATCAAAAGCATTTTAGTTTCCCAATTCCAACTGATTCTTCACAAGGTTATAATATGCCCCTCGCTTGGCGGTCAAAGACTCATGGTTGCCTACCTCTACCACCTTACCATGGTCGATGACCACGATTTGGTCGGCATTCTTCACCGTGCTTAGGCGATGAGCCACAATCACAACAGTCTTTCCCTTGTAGAACTTATCCAAGTTCTCCACAATACTTCTCTCGTTGTTAGCATCGAGCGAGTTGGTCGCCTCGTCAAGGAAGATATAGTCTGGATTCTTATACACCGCCCTTGCTATCAAGATACGCTGTTTCTGTCCTTGGCTCAGTCCCACGCCATCACGCCCAATCTTGGTGTTGAACTTCAGAGGCAAAGCCATCACGTAATCCTTGATGCAAGCTATCTCGGCAGCTTTCAACAACCGTTTCTTATCTATATCGCTATCATCAACAGCAATATTTCTTGCGATACTCTCCGAGAAGATAACACCATCCTGCATGACAACACCACATTGTCTGCGCCACCACTTTTTGTTGAGTTTGTTGATGTCAGTATTTCCAATGTTGATTGTTCCCTCCAAGACAGGATAATAACCAAGCATCAAACGGATGAGGGTGGTCTTTCCACTGCCAGATGCGCCAACGATGGCTGTTACCTTACCTTGCGGAATGTGAATGCCCACATCGTCTATGGTTTTGCGCAAAGCATGTGGGTCATACTTGAACATGATGTTCTTAATGTCAATGCCCTCACTCTTGTCCTCGATGGAAGTCTGCAAGCCTTCCTTTCCGTTCTCATCATCCATCTGGTGAATCTCGTTGATACGTTCCAAGCTAATCTTCACATCTTGCAGAGAATAGAAGAAGTTCATCAGTTGCTCCACTGGTGAGTTGAGCTGTCCGATGATGTATTGCACGGCAAGCATCATACCGAGTGTCATTTGCCCATGAATCACGGCGGTTGCAGCGACTACCGTAATGATGATGTTCTTCACCTCGTTAATAAAGATGCTTCCTGCCTCCTGAGTCTGTTGGAGTTTGAGCGACTTCATCTGCACGCCGAACAAGTCAGCTTGTGTGTCCTCCCATTCCCATCTTCTGCGTTGCTCACAACCCTGTAATTTGATTTCCTGCATAGAAGTGATAAATTCATAAGTCTTGTTATTATTGATGGCTTGCTGCTCAAACAGTTCATAATCAAGAACCTTTCTTCGTTTCAAAAACAAGGTCATCCATACACCATAGAGGATGCTTCCCAACAAGAAGATGACAAACACCAATTTGTTGTAGAAGAACAGAACCAATGAGAACACCACAAAGGTGAATATTACAAAAGTTATGTTGAGAGTCTGCTGTGTCAAGAAAGTATTTACTCGACTATGGTCGTTCATTCTCTGCATCAAGTCGCCCATGAGTTTCGTGTCAAAGAAAGACATCGGCAACTTCAATAGCTTGATGAAGAAGTCGCTCACCAACGATATGTTGATGCGCAGTGATATATGGAGCAACAGCCATCTGCGGATAAAGTCAATAGCCGTTCTACTGATTGTGAGCATTAACTGTCCCAACAGTATAAGCCAAACGAATCCTATGTTTTGGTTCTTGATACCAACATCCACGATGGATTGGGTAAGGAATGGCAAGACAAGTTGCAAGAGACAACCGACAAATAGCCCCAATAATAACATAATGTACAAATACCTATATTTCAATATGTATTTCCACAAAACATGCTTGGATTTGTTTGAGTGATATTTGTCTATATGAAAGTTTTCCAGCTTTTCTGTAGGAGTCAGCAATAACACAGTCCCCCTCGTTCCTTGCTGTTCTGTACTAATCCAATGTCTACAAAAGTCTTCGAAAGTTAATTTTAGCAATCCTTTTCCTGGGTCTGCAATGCAAAAAACTTTTTTTTTACTAATCTTAAATAATACAACAAAGTGGTTCTGGTTCCAATGTAAAATACAAGGCATTTGTGCTTCTTTCAATTGTTCAACAGTATACAATTGCCCTTGGCAATTGAAACCAATTTCATTTGCAGCCTCTGTAATAGCAAACATTGAGACGCCATTTTTCCCTATATGTAACATTTGTGAAACATATTCTAAGGAACACTTGACACCATATGAATTGACAATCATTGCCAAACATGCAGCACCACACTGCATGCCATCGTGTTGCTTTATGAAATGTATTTTATTCATTCTTTATATCGTTAGTTTTACCGAGCAGACACACTCCCTTCCCCTCAGTTGATAATTATATGTGAAAGTGTTGACGGAATTGTAGATGGTGTAGCCATATTGATGTTGGTTCAGAATGTTTCTGATGTCAAGGGATACCTTTACCGCTTTTTTTCGATAAGACAAGCCCATATCCAATAGAGCCATCGTCTTGGTCACATCTTTCGTCAACTCATTTTTTACAATATCTGTAGATGTGTCAAATACGAAGCCATCAAAGGGCATGATTTTCAGAGAAACCTTGTGCTGTTGGCTCAGATAGCTGTCGTTTTGATAAGCAGCATAAAGATAAGTCTTGGCAAACATGCCATTGTAATCCAACTCTACGTATTTGCAAGGTTGCGATGTCAGATAAGGAGAGAACGTCAAGCTCTTCCATGTATATTTCTGTTGATAACCATTCTGCAAGGTCATTTGCCGTCTCCACTGATAGCCACCGTTCAAGGAAATCTTGGTCTTGATGGATTCTATGAATTTGGTAATGCCTACTTGCCCTATGAGACTTTTTGCTGTGTTTGGGGCATATATCTTCGACATGGTTACGAGCGTATTGCTTGCATCCTGGCTTGCCAGAATGTTGCTTCTCTCTTGATTATACAGAATATCAGCATTGAAGAACCACATTTTCAGCGGTATCTTATAGTCGTAATGCAACGAGGCGTTCAAACTCTTGTTATCCGCCAAGATGCCCGAACCCATCTTCATGGAAGTATCATCGATTCGGACAGGAGATTTCAAGAAATCCAAGATGTCTCCGAATGTACGGGCGTAGAATATGTTGGTACGAAGCACTGAGCGAGAAGTTAGCTTATAGTTGCAATACATACTTGGGCAAACAGAAAAATACCAAGAGCCAGAAGAAGATGCAATCATGTGGTCTCTGTGAGCTATATAGTCCATGCGCACAGGCACTTCCAAACGTAAGACATATCTGTATTGAAAATGCGAATATTCATATTGTGGAGCCAATGCCACTCTGAGATTTTGCATACTCACATCGTTGCTTTCATCCGTAGGATGTAAAGTCGTCTGTACTTTATCCATGTAATAGTTCAGTAATATCGGCAAATAGATACGTGAATTACGATGCTTCTTAGACAGAGAGAGTGTGTTCTCTGTGCGGAAACTTTGCCCATTGGCATTCTGTACAACAGCATCTTTCGTTTCTTTGTCAAGAGCTACCTTTCCCATGGGAGAACCTTGGTATGAGACAACCGACGTCAACGACCATCGCAAGTCCTTGTGATGCCATAATGTAGAAAACTCGTTGTTCAGAAAGAACTCTCGCATGGTCTGCTTCTGGTTAAAGAGCGTACCATTTTCCCTTGTCGGCAACTCTGATGTCAAGAAAGAGCCAACGCCCGACAAAGTGTTGACGAGATAAGTCTTGTCTGAGTTGTCTTTGTATTCCAACTGAATGCTTGGGCGATGCACAGATGACAGAGGTGAATATGCTTGTGAGATAACGATATTGTTTTCCGCATCGGTATAGCTTCTAGTCAAGCTATAGTCATATTGACTTTTCGCATAGCTATATCCGACATTTCCCTTAAGGGTAATATCCTTTCTAATCTTCCTCAATATGTTGAACGACAACAAGCGGTCAGTTGGTGAGGCATACCTATCCACCTCAATGGGAGGAGTGGAAGCGGAAATGTTTCCCAGCAAACTTGACACTGTAGATACAGTTTCCTTGCTATCGAAATGGTTCGTTCCTTCATTCAATGCGAACTGACTGATGTTGCCTGCTTTTAGCGAAGCCAACATTTGGAAGTTTGACTTGAAGAGCATTCCCGCACCATTCACTTCATACAAGGTATGCTTGCCAGCACCGAGCGAAACGCCATAAGAGCCTACAGGCTTGAACTTAGCCTTGTTGCTCATATTCACGTTGATAGCAACGTTGTCTGAAAAAACATCCTTGTCGGCTTTTACTGCCTGATGGTTGTTGAGCACTTGGACGGAGTTGACAAAGGAAGCAGGTATGTTGGTTGTGGCAATGTTATATCTTCCCCCCAACAAGTCCATGCCATTGATATAAAAGTTGGAAATCTCCTTGCCCAGATATTTGATGGAACCTTTGTCACCAACTTCGATTCCTGGAAGTTTCTTCATGGCATCCTTCAGCGTATAGTCGTTCTTTCCGATATATGAGGCTAAGTTGTAAGACAAGGTATCACCACGCTGATAGATGGCAGGGGCTTTTACGACAACTTCCTTGAGGGCTGTTGACTTCTCCTTCAGATTGAAGTTGCACGCTTGTGAGAGATTCTTGATTTCCTTCTTGGCTTTCTCATATCCGATGGCTTCGGCTGTAATAGTTATCTGCTTGGCATCGGTCTTGAAAGTTATCTTGTAAGAGCCATTTTCTGCCGTTCTCGCAAAACCAAGCGTTGCCTTGTCGGCATTTATTCTAACGATGACACCTTCCAAGTTCGTGCCTGTGGTATCACGCACAACTCCTGTAACCACACTTTGTGCAAAAGTGCAGTTACAGAAGCAAGCCAACATCATCAAAAACAAAAATCTTCTCATATACCAAAATCTCCTTTTGTCTATTTTAATTCGAGAGGAATATATCCGTTAGGGCGCATTCTCAGCACCACACCATTAACCAAGGCACTGTGTCCACCATCCTCATACTTCTCGATAGTCATCTCACTGATGGATTCAGCAGGTATGTTGACCATCGGATTTTGCTCAAACTTGTTCTTCGACTTGATGAATTGTTCCCTTGAGGTCTTGATGGCATTGGCGTATGGTTTCAAGTTCATAGGAGTGCTCGACTTGCGGAAAGTGATTGCCTTGAACTGATGTATGCCTTCAGAATCCTTTGCCGCCAATACCAACCCTGGCAGACCACAAAGTTTCCAAGGACCAAAAGACACAGGTATCTCGGTGGAATACCAAACCATCCAAGTTCTACCGCCATATTCTCCCACCGCCTTCTGGCAAGTATATCCGCAGATGGTGTCTGTATCCTCGTCAAAATTCCAAACAATCGGTGTGCCACTCTCCGCATAGCTGTAGTAATTAGGCGTAATGACACTATAAACAGACAGCTTACCCTTTGGCACATTTTGAGAGACAGACTGGTCGAAGAACATATCGTTTCTCATTTCTTGTGTCTTGAACTTCTGAATGTCTGTCTCTGGAGCTTTACAGGCAATGGCAGAGTCAGCTCGGAATGCTGTGTAATCGGAAAACATGGCTATGTTTCTGCCGATTTGCAAAATGGTAGAAGTTACATCCGAAGAACCTTTGTCATTCTTTACTTGATACTCGTAGATACATTCGTATTCATCTACGGAAGTTGAACTGTTTTGTCCCATTATAGTAGGTGTCATGCCTAAAAACAAAATAAGTGAAGTTAGTCTTATTATTTTCATATCTAAAAGTTTATTATGTCCATAAAATTAAATCCTTTTGGCAAGAAGTGTCCATTAAGCATAAATGAAGGGGTGGAGTGAATGTTATTATTCACACACCATTCTTTTTGCCTATCAATAAGTTGGTCTATAGACTTACGTTCTATATTTTTCGTACAGAATTTTTCCTCAAATAGCTTTTGGTCATAAACTCCAATCTCATACCAATTTTGAATAACATACATTGCCTTATTGGGATTCTGTAATATTGCAGAAACTAAAAGCTCCAATTTTTCATGCTGCTCTTTTGTCCAATATGCAAAAAACACATGTACTTTGATGGAATTACTTAAAGCCATAGCATTATACATGTTCAAGAAATCTAAAGCACAAGGAGCACATGTTGGATTCAATACAGCAACAAGATGCTTATGCGCATTTGTCTCTCCCCAATTAATACTATCCAAACATTGTGATATAGAATCTATATTTTGAGGGAAAGTATTTAACATCAATAAATATTGTTCTTTTAGATAATTATTACTTCTTCTAATATTTTCAGTTTGTACACACTTCCCCAATATATCTTTTGAATATTTTAACGAAAATGACAAATATACAATAAAAAGAAGAACACAACACATAACATCCCTAATATCTGAGTTCGAAAAATGCACATTTCCTATCCCTAAAGTACATATATTGAATACATTTAATACAAATATATCTGTTAGCAAACATAAGCATATAGGGCAAAATTTCTTCACCACGAAGATTTGTGTCCACAAACTCCAGGCAACAACAGGTATTGCTGATGCCCAAAATAATGTTGTAAATAATGTTGAAAGTTTAAAAAATACTATTAACGAGAAAAAGGTAGCAAAATATGCTGCACAAATATCAGCCAAGTCTATTATACCACCCAACCGATATTCTATATTACAATCAAAATGATGACTATTTGTGCATATTTTCTTAGCAATGTTTTTGCCTACATGCTGAGCCATAATGCAGTATGTGAGAAATCCTCCGATTCCACATCCTAAAAGATTCATGCAAATTGAAAAAATATTCTCATTTGCCAAAACAGAAAACACACACAATACCAATAAGCCACCATAGCCCAATATTATATAAAGAGTTTGCAGTCTTTCCTCCTTTCTATGATTTTCATATTGAGGTTCACCACTATATTGTGTTTTCTCAAAGGCAAGAAAGGTACCATCCCACTTCTCAAAGAATGCATCTTTCTCTATATATGTATATTCATCTTTATATAGCTTATATATGTTTTCTTTGCAATTTTCAACAACTACAAAAGCATCATCTAGTCTTGTAAGAAATGGAAGAATCTCATTTCCAAAAGTTTCCGTATTGGTAATTTTCCCTGCTTGTGTATCAATGCCATAAAGTCTAAGCATATTTGAAAATCCTAACAAATTAGTATTGTTAGGATTTTCCATATAAAGTTTATGCAAGAATGTGCACGTAAATTTTATATTTAAAAGAAATAATATATGCTTCAAAACATCCATGATTTTCTGTATTTAAATGTTTATTGCTATTTACCAAAGTGATACTTACAGTTGTCGAATGCCGTCGAATCAACATTGGGAGCTGATGAAAAATTCACTATTTCTAAATCCCAACAATTGGCAAATGCTTGATGACTGATTTTTTCAAGACTTTTGGGAAAATCCACACATTTTAGTTTTATACAACGAGCAAATGCAAAATGCTCGATGACCTTGAGATTTTTTGGAAACACTATTCTTTCTATATTTTTGCAACCAGAAAAACATCTATCATTAATGACTTCCATATTATTTTTGAAAATCAGAGTTGTGATACCTTCACAGCAAGTAAATGCTTGTCTTCCAATCTTTATGACAGATTGCGGTATGGTAGATATAGAGACTTTATTGCAATCCCAAAAAGCCCACTCTCCTATTTCTGTTAAACTATCTGGTAAGGAAGCTAAAAGTAAATTTCTGTCCATATTAAATGCACTATTACCAATATATGTTACAGACGGGGGAATCTTTACCTGTTCTAACTTTTCACAAGTGTTAAAAGCCCTCTTCTCTATAATTTTTAATTGTGCTGGCAATATAACTTTTTTTATATGATTGTTCTTTTCAAAAGCCATCTCACCTATAATCTTAACTTTCTTTAGTTCTTTATGGCTGTTGAAATCTATGACAGAATCCTTTCCTAACCATTGCTTTAGACATAACCCATTAGGGGTTTCTGACAATGTATACTTTTTCCCATACGAAACAGAATGAGCCCATATAAGCAAAAATATAAAAATAAGTCTAAGCATATTACGAAATTTAAAAATTAAGAAGAAAGTTCTGAGTCGAAACTCAGAACTTTCAACATTACTTAATTACTTAAGTCCACCATATTCTAAACATTCCTCAACACTAGAAACCTCTTTCGTGTGTACAGAACCATCACTTTCATGAACTGTACAAGGGAAACTTTGTGTTGCTACCGCAGTACCACCACAAATGGAACGCAAATCTGCGTTTTCCATTGTGAACACTCTTTCTCCATTTTTAAAACTTACAATCATAATCTTTAGTTTTAAAATTAAACCATCAGTTAATTGCCTAGGATTCTACGTGTCTTAGAAGTTACGCCTTTTAAACAGACGGGGCTGTATCAACCTTGTGTAAAGGTTATTGGAATAATTGCACCAAAACGAAAGCAAACTGCAATTATTTGCCTCATTTTGTATTCCGAGTGCAAAGATATGAAGACTTTTTGAAACAAAGTAATTTTCAGAGAATATTTAAACTACATTAAACTATGTTATACGTGATTACACTTTGCATAATAACGCTAAAACAGCATTTTCACTTACTTTTTTTACGGTTTACTTGCATCTTTATTCTATTTGATTCATTAATAAGTTGTCTTGCTACACTATCTTTATATGATGCTACCTCAACCATTTTATGGTGTTGATAGACAGAATCTTCATAAACATCAACTCTGGTTCTGAGCTTGTATATCACATCTTCATCTCGTTGCACATTGAAATGCTTTTCGATGTAGCGAATATTCGGGTCATCAGATGGAAGAACCATTTTCAATGCCCTATACTTCAAGTCTGCCTCCTCCCAATCTTGATGCTCTCGCCATTGGGTAAGGTTACCCCAAATTGAGATAACAAGAGATAGGAGCAAACCACCAATGAAGAGAAGAATATACTTTGAGGTTGGCTCAAAGCGGTGGGTTACAACTTTCTTTTGAGGTGAATTGTTCATCACTTTAAGTTTGTCCTGCAATGCCTTCGAGGAAACATCATTCTCTTGTCTCATCTGCTTGACGGCATCAACCAAGAGCTTGTTTCGCTGCTCATTTTTTCCAAGTTCAACCTTGATAACGTCAGCAAAAACGACAATGGCATCTCTTAATTTGGATATTTTACCAATGACTTCCTCTTCTTTGCCAAACATAGCAATGATAGATTTCTCCAACTTGGTTATGTCTGCACTTGCAGGAGCTTTTTCCGTTCCTGCATTCTTCGAGGAGGCAGAAAGTTCATCGACTTTCTGCTCCAATCTCTCAACTGTGCCATAGATGGCTTCCAACATTTCTTCTTTCATAGTTCTGGTGTTGTTTGAATGGTTTGTAACTTGCATTAAAGGCTAAAGCCTCTTCTGCGTTTCTTCTTTTTCTTCTTGGATGATTCATCCTCTGGGAATGGCTCAAAGGTCTGAGCGTTGGCAGGAGCAAAAAGTCCTATGGAAGAAATACCATTCCATGGGTTCTGGTTGCTCTCCGACATGAATGGCAACAGCTCGTCCTTGAAACTACCTTGCTCATATTGCTGAGCAGAGCTGGCTCTTGCTGATAAAAGGTTCTCCGTTCCCTCAAATCTCGCATTCAGCTTGCCAAAGCTATAGCCTCTGCTAATCTGCGTACCCTTGAAGCTATATCCATCCTTGCTGAAACGGATGCCTTGAACCTTGGTTTGCTCCTTGTCCTTATATACAAGTTCCAAATGAACACCTTGTTTTGCGAGTTCATTCTTGAACTTCTGCCAACTACCTGCGGCTTTCAAGACATCCTTGACAACATTGTGAATCTCGTATTTGGCTCGCTCAGCATTGCGCAATTTGCGAGTGTTAGTCTTGCTCTTGTCAGTTCCGTAGGTAAATCCATACTTGGATTTAAGAGCCTTGGTCACTTGCTCATTACGCCTGTAATCATTCATGTCTGATATGAGCTTGCCATCGTTATTGATGCGGTTATATACGATATGACAATGTGGATTGTCTGTATTGTGATGCCTCACGATTATGAATTGGGTATCGGTGATGCCCATCATCTGCATGTATTCAAGGGCTATCTTAGCCATGAACTCATCCGTCAAACGTGGCTTGTCCTCTGGCTTGAAGCTCAAAGCTATGTGCCCCACAGGCTTCTTAATCCTTGGGTTTAGCTGCCTTTGTAGCTCGAAACTTTGCGTCATCTCGGCATTCGTGCCGAGTAATACACCATCGGAAGCAAGGATTTTAGCCTCGTCCTTGCCTGTCACGTAGCGGACGCAACCACCAAAGGATGCACCTTTCTTTAGCTTGCCTATCATGTGGTATCCTCCTTTCTGCCCATACTGCTTGGCTTCGGTTTATAACTTGCTTGGCGATACTCGCCAAGGATTTCTTTCAATCTTCTCAACAAGTCCACCACATATACATGGGTTTCATGGAAACCTCTCTGATGCGACAGCTTGGTAAGTTGGTTGAGGTTATTTGCCATGCCGATGAGGTTCTTGGCAATGGCAACCGCCTCCGTGTTGTGTCCGCTGACCACCTCGCCGTTCAAGGCGGACTCACGGATATACTCCGCCAACTTGCGATTGGCTTTTCTCGCCCTCAGCCTTAATGCCTCGTAGCTTGGCTTCGAGAACTTTACCGTGACAGACTTCGACAACTTGCGAACCCTGCCAGTAGGCGGTCTTCCGCCCTTTCTCCTGTTCTGTTCCTGCATGCTTGTCATTCGATATACTGTTTACAGTTGGTACACTCACTTTCTGCGACCGT
>OLRA01002812.1_pt1 | contig 16512 bp, 9 predicted proteins | sample 1673011 | NCBI WGS metagenome assembly OLRA01 (sample SAMEA3136746, study PRJEB25190) | human gut metagenome | reverse complement strand
AATCCAAAGTATCAACAAAAAAGAAGAAGACATGAAGACAATCATTGCAGAAAAGCCCTCCGTGGCACGTGAAATCGCCCGCATCGTGGGCGCGACAAAGAGAGAGGAAGGATATTTCGAGGGAGGCGGTTATGCCGTGACATGGGCATTCGGACACCTCGTTCAGCTTGCCATGCCCGACGGCTACGGCGTGCGCGGATTTGTCCGTGACAACCTCCCGATTATTCCCGACACATTCACGCTCGTCCCCCGTCAGGTCAGGACGGAGAAAGGTTACAAGCCCGACAGCGGCGTGGTGTCGCAGATAAAAGTCATCAAAAGACTGTTCGACACAAGCGAACATATCATCGTGGCGACCGATGCCGGACGCGAGGGAGAGCTTATCTTCCGCTACCTCTACCACTATACGGGTTGCACCACTCCTTTCGTGCGCCTGTGGATCAGCTCTCTCACCGACAAAGCTATCCGCGAGGGACTGCGGAAACTCGAAGACGGCAGCAAATACGACAACCTCTACCTCGCCGCCAAAGCGCGGAGCGAATCCGACTGGCTCGTGGGCATCAACGGCACACAGGCGTTATCCATCGCCGCCGGACACGGCACGTATTCCGTGGGGCGGGTGCAGACACCAACGTTGGCTATGGTATGTGAACGCTACTGGGAGAACCGCCGCTTTACGTCCGAAGCATTCTGGCAGCTCCATATCGCAACGGACGGTTGCGACGGCGAAGTCGTGAAATTCTCATCCTCCGAGAAATGGAAAGAGAAAGAACCGGCGATGGAACTATATAATAAGGTAAAGGCGGCAGGTTGCGCCACTGTCACGAAAGCCGAGCGCAAGGAGAAGACGGAGGAAACTCCCTTGCTCTACGACCTGACCACGCTCCAGAAAGAAGCCAACGCCAAGCACGGCTTCACGGCGGAACAGACGCTTGAAATCGCGCAGAAACTCTACGAAAAGAAGTTGATAACCTATCCGAGAACGGGAAGCCGCTACATCCCCGAAGACGTGTTTGCCGAAATTCCCAAACTGCTCGCTTTCATCGGCACACAGCCCGAATGGAAAGACAAGGTGCGGGCAAAAGCCGCCCCGACACGCCGCAGCGTGGACGACGGCAAGGTGACAGACCACCATGCCCTGCTCGTCACGGGTGAGAAACCGCTCTTCCTCTCCAAAGAGGACAATACCATCTATCAGATGATTGCCGGGCGCATGGTCGAGGCATTCTCTGAGAAATGCGTCAAGGATGTGACCACTGTCACGGCGGAATGTGCCGGAGTGGAGTTTACCGTAAAAGGCAGCGTCGTGAAGCAAACCGGATGGCGTGCCGTCTATGGCGAGGAAAAAGAGGAAATTACCATCCCCGGCTGGCAGGAAGGCGACACGCTGACACCGAAAGGCTCGTCCATTACCGAAGGAAAGACCAAACCCAAGCCGCTGCATACCGAAGCCACCCTGCTCTCGGCAATGGAAACGGCGGGCAAGGAAATTGAGGACGACGCACTGCGGCAGGCGATGAAGGACTGTGGCATCGGTACTCCCGCCACACGCGCCTCCATCATCGAAACGCTTTTCAAGCGCGGTTACATGGAACGCTGCAAGAAGTCGCTTGTTCCCACCGAAAAAGGACTTGCCCTCAATTCCGTCGTCAAGACGATGCGCATCGCCGATGTTGCCATGACGGGCGAATGGGAAAAGGAGCTGGCGCGTATCGAGCGCGGGGAACTGTCCGACGACACCTTCCGCAAGGAGATAGAGGCGTACACACGTGAGATAACCTCCGAACTGATCTCGTGCGACAAGCTCTTCGGCAGCCGTGACTCCGGCTGCGCGTGTCCCAAGTGTGGCACGGGCAGGATGCGGTTCTACGGCAAGGTGGTACGCTGCGACAACACGGAGTGCGGACTGCCCGTGTTCCGGCTGAAAGCGGGACGCACCCTGTCCGACGATGAAATCAAAGACCTGCTCACCGAAGGGCATACCAAGCTGCTCAAAGGGTTCAAGAGCAAACAGGGCAAGAGTTTCGATGCTGTTGTCGCCTTTGACGGGGAATATAACACGACTTTTGTGTTCCCGGAGGCTAAAAAGGACAAGAAATTTTCAGGACGGAAGAAATAGTATTAACTTTGCCACTTGTTCAGAGTAATGAATTGTTCTTCGATACCGGATTACACTCATACTTTGGATTTAGTGGTGGCACTCGGAGGGATACCGAGTGCCTTTTTCTTCCTTTTTCCAACCGATTATCCCGTTAATTATCAATCCGCTAAATCCAAAGTAATGAACAACAAGAAGAAAAACGAGGGTCAGACCGACTTTTCCTATTACGGTCTGTACCTGCTGGACTATCTCCGCACGAACAAGTTTGAACAGGCTGACGACACCGCTTTCATACGGGAACGGGCCGACCGTGCCGCCGAAACGTATGAGAGGGCACGGCTTGAAGGCTATCCCGCCGATGGTGCGCAGGAACTGGCGATGGACACGCTGCTGCGCGGGCTGCATTATTCCCGTTACGCCATCCTCCGCGAAGTCGTGGAAAACGAGTTTGCCGATGAAGTGCCGGAAGAGAAGCGTGAAGCCTTTGTCCTGAAACTGCTGCCGCTTGTCGGCAACGTGTTCTCCGTCTATGACCTCTCGGATGACAATTTCGCCCTGTCTTCCGATTACGACCTGCTCTACACGGAGCTGACGGGAGCAACCGTCCTTTACTTAGACGAATATGGCGTTTAACCGCAAACAGAAACTGCGGGACAACATCGAGGCGATACGGACGGCATTCATCCTTGACAGGGAAAATAGGACAGCGACAACCGAAGAGCGTGCCATACTTCAAAGGTACTGCGGTTTCGGCGGTCTGAAATGTATCCTCAACCCTGCAAAGGAACTGACGGATGCCGTCCGGTGGGCGAAATCCGACCTCGAACTGTTCGCCCCGACGGTGGAGCTGCACAGGCTTATCCGTGAGAACAGCAAGGACGAAACAGAGTACAAGCGGTTTGTGGATTCGCTGAAAGCGTCCGTGCTGACCGCTTTCTACACCCCCAAAGAGATAACCGACACCATCGCGGACGTGCTGGCAGATTACAGCGTCCGCCCCGCCCGTATGCTCGAACCGTCGGCAGGTGTCGGCGTGTTCGTGGATTCCATGCTGCGGCACAGCCCCAATGCGGATGTGATGGCTTTCGAGAAGGATCTGCTCACGGGTACAATCTTGAGGCATCTCTATCCCGACCAGAAAATGCGCACCTGCGGTTTTGAGAAAATCGAAAGACCGTTCAACAATTATTTCGACTTGGCGGTGTCCAACATTCCGTTCGGTGACATTGCCGTGTTCGACGCGGAGTTTCAGCGGAGCGACTCTTTCGGCAGACGCTCCGCCCAGAAAACCATCCACAACTATTTCTTTCTCAAAGGACTGGATGCCGTGCGTGACGGCGGTATCGTGGCGTTCATCACCTCGCAAGGGGTATTGAATAGCACCAAGACCTCCGTGCGTAACGAGCTGTTCAGTCAGGCCAATCTGGTATCCGCGATACGCCTGCCCAACAACCTGTTCACGGACAACGCGGGCACGGAGGTGGGCAGTGACCTGATTGTCCTGCAAAAGAACCTCAGCAAGAAGGAAATGTCGCAGGACGAGCGGCTGATGACCGTGATACAGACGGACACGAAAACCGCCCTGACCGACAACGCCTATTTCATCCACCACCCGGAACGCATCGTGCATACGATGGCGAAACTTGACACAGACCCCTACGGGAAGCCCGCTATGGTTTATCTGCACGAGGGCAAGGCAGCAGGCATCGCCGGGGATTTGCGCCGTATGCTCGACGAGGATTTCCATTACAGGCTTGCCATGCGCTTGTATTCGGGTTCAATCCGGCAGGCAGGAACGGAAGAAAAAGTTGCCGTTCAAAATAAAGTAGAGCGTCCTGCCATAAAATTGGAAACAGTATCCTCGGCGCAGACGGTGGAAACTCCGACAGAAAAGCCGCAACCCGCAGATGAAAAGCCGGAGATAGAACCGCGCCCGCAATATTCCGCAGGCGTGCAGCTCACCCTGCTTGACCTCTGGGGGATGACGGAAGAGGTCAGCCAACCGAAAACCTCCAAAAAGAAAAAGACGGTGAAAAAGGCAGTTACGGCAAAGTCCACTCCGCCCAAACCGAAAGTCACGGTTACACCGACAGCTCCAACTGCAAAACCCGCAATGGAGAATAAGGAGGTGAAAGCGGAGAACACCGCCAAGCCTGCCGACCCGGACGACATCTATGCCACACTGGACTGGGATACCAATCCTCCCATCAACGGTTTCTATGAAATGATGATGGGTTTGACGCCGGAGCGTAGGAAAGAACTTCGGGAACTGGCAAGGCAGCATAACGAGAAACAAGTGGCGGAAAAGACGGAAGTGAAAGCCGTGCCGGAAACTTCCCGTGAGCAGCCACGACAGGAGGAAACACAGCCGGAGGCAGTCGCCGCACCTGCCGTTACAGATACCCCATCGGAAGCGGTGGGGACTTTCCTTTTCCCCGACATCGAAGCGGAAAAGCCGAAGGAGGAAGTCGTGGACCTTTCTCCGCGTGCCTACCACCGCACGCCGGAGATGCACCTGCGCGAAGGGTCGCTGGTGGCTGACCGGGGGCGTCATAACATCGGCTACCTGAAAGACATCACGCCATACGGGGCGACATTCCAGCCGCTCGACCTGAAAGGATACCAGAAGGAAAAGGCGTTGTTGTATGTGTCGCTGCGTGACGCCTACGAGCGTCTGTACCGTTATGAATCGCTCCGGCGCGAGGCAAATGTTCCGTGGCGAGAGCATCTGAATACCTGTTACGATGAGTTTGTCATGCGCTACGGCAACCTCAACGCCAAGCAGAACGTGAAGTTAGTGATGATGGATGCGGGCGGGCGCGACATCCTTTCGCTGGAACGGATGGAAAACGGAAAGTTCGTCAAGGCGGACATCTTCGAGCATCCTGTTTCCTTCGCGGTGGAGAGCCATGCCAACGTAGGCTCTCCCGAAGAAGCCCTGTCTGCGTCGCTCAACAAATATGGTACGGTCAATCTCGACTATATGCGGGAGATAACCGACAGCACGGCGGAGGATTTGCTCACTGCCCTGCAAGGGCGCATCTACTACAATCCGCTCGTGACCGGTTACGAAATCAAAGACCGTTTCATCGCCGGAAATGTCATAGAGAAAGCGGAACGCATAGAGGCATGGATGGGTGACAATCCCGAAAATGAGCGTATGCCGGAGGTGAAGCAGGCGTTGGAGGCTCTGAAAGATGCCGAGCCGCAGCGCATCGCCTTCGAGGATCTGGACTTCAATTTCGGGGAACGCTGGATTCCGACGGGTGTCTATGCCGCCTACATGAGCCGGCTGTTCGACACGGAGGTGAAAATCGCCTATTCCGCAAGCATGGACGAGTTTTCGGTGGTGTGCGGCTACCGCACCATGAAAATCACGGACGAGTTTCTGGTGAAGGGGTATTACCGGAACTATGACGGTATGCACCTCCTAAAACACGCCCTGCACAACACCTGCCCTGACATGATGAAGTCCATCGGCAAGGACGAGCATGGCAACGACATCAAGATGCGCGACAGCGAGGGAATACAACTCGCCAACGCCAAGATTGACGAGATACGAAACGGCTTCTCCGAATGGCTCGAAGAGCAGTCGCCGCAGTTCAAGGAGCGGCTTGTGACGATGTATAACCGCAAGTTCAACTGTTTCGTGCGCCCGCGCTACGACGGCTCCCATCAGACCTTTCCCGACCTCAACCTGAAAGGGCTGGCAAGCCGGGGTATCAAGAGCGTCTATCCCTCACAGATGGATTGCGTCTGGATGTTGAAACAGAACGGCGGCGGAATTTGCGACCACGAGGTGGGAACCGGTAAGACGCTGATAATGTGCATCGCCGCGCATGAGATGAAGCGTCTGAATTTGGCACACAAGCCGATGATTATCGGGCTGAAAGCCAACGTTGCGGAGATTGCAGCCACCTATCAGGCGGCATATCCCAACGCACGTATTCTGTACGCTTCGGAGAAGGACTTTTCGACCGCCAACCGTGTGCGCTTCTTCAATAATATAAAGAACAACGACTACGATTGCGTCATCATGTCGCACGACCAGTTCGGCAAGATACCGCAGTCGCCGGAATTGCAGCAGCGCATCCTGCAAGCAGAGCTTGACACGGTGGAGGAAAACCTCGAAGTGCTACGGCAGCAGGGAAAGAACGTGTCGCGGGCGATGCTGAAAGGATTGGAGAAGCGCAAGCACAACCTTGAAGCGAAGCTGGAGAAGGTGGAACACGCCATAAAGTCACGCACGGACGACGTGGTGGATTTCAAGCAGATGGGCATCGACCACATCTTCATAGATGAGAGCCACCAGTTCAAGAATCTGACTTTCAACACGCGCCACGACCGTGTGGCGGGATTGGGAAACAGCGAGGGAAGCCAGAAGGCACTTAACATGCTCTTTGCCATACGCACCATACAGGAGCGCACAGGAAAAGACTTGGGTGCGACCTTCCTCTCCGGCACGACTATCAGCAACTCACTGACTGAATTGTACCTGCTGTTCAAGTACCTGCGCCCGAAGGAGCTGGAACGGCAGGACATAAGGTGTTTCGACGCTTGGGCGGCGATATTTGCCAAGAAGACGACGGATTTTGAATTTAACGTGACGAACAATGTGGTCCAGAAGGAGCGTTTCCGCTACTTCATCAAAGTGCCGGAGCTTGCCGCCTTCTATAATGAAATCACGGACTACCGCACGGCGGAGGATGTGGGCGTTGACCGTCCTGCCAAGAACGAGATACTGCACCATATACCGCCCACGCCGGAACAGGAGGACTTCATACAGAAACTGATGCAGTTCGCCAAGACGGGCGATGCCACCTTGTTGGGCAGGCTGCCGCTTTCGGAAACGGAAGAAAAGGCGAAGATGCTCATCGCCACGGACTATGCCCGGAAAATGGCACTCGACATGCGCATGATAGACCCGAATTACGAAGATCATCCCGACAACAAAGCGAGTCACTGTGCCAAGATGATCGCGGAGTATTATCAAAAATACGACGCCCAGAAAGGCACGCAGTTCGTTTTCTCTGATTTGGGGACATACCAGCCGGGCGACGGGTGGAACGTCTATTCGGAAATCAAGCGCAAACTGACGGAGGACTACGGTATACCGCCAAGCGAGGTGCGCTTCATTCAGGAGTGCAAGACCGACAAGGCGCGGAAGGCGGTGATAGACGCCATGAACGCCGGGACGGTGCGTGTGCTGTTCGGCTCTACCTCTATGCTCGGAACGGGTGTGAACGCCCAGAAACGGTGTGTGGCTATCCATCATCTCGATACGCCGTGGCGACCGTCCGACTTGCAACAGCGTGACGGACGCGGAGTTAGGGCAGGTAATGAGATTGCCAAACATTTCGCCGGGAACAACGTGGATGTAATCATCTACGCGGTGGAGAAGTCACTGGACAGCTACAAGTTCAACCTCCTGCACTGCAAGCAGACTTTCATAAGCCAGCTCAAAAGCGGTGCGATGGGTGCGCGTACCATCGACGAGGGGGCAATGGACGAAAAATCGGGCATGAATTTCTCGGAATACATGGCGTTGCTCTCCGGCAATACCGACCTGTTGGACAAGGCGAAACTGGAAAAGCGGATCGCATCGCTCGAAGGGGAACGCAAGTCGTTCAACAAGGGCAAGCGTGATTCGGAGTTCAAGCTGGAATCCAAAACGGGAGAACTGCGCAACAACACGGCGGTCATTGATGCCATGACGGAAGACTGGAATAAATTTCTTGCTGTCGCCCAAAAGGATAAGGAAGGCAACCGCCTGAATACAGTCAAGGTGGATGACGTGGATTCTACCGATGAAAAGGTTATCGGAAAGCGTTTGCAGGAAATCGCCAAAAACGCCACGACGGGCGGACTGTACAAGGCTGTCGGGGAGCTTTACGGTTTTCCGATAAAGGTGGTCAGCGAGCAGATGCTCAAAGAGGGACTGGAGTTTACCGACAACCGCTTTGTGGTTGAGGGGAACTACAAGTACACTTACAATAACGGGCATTTGGCGATGGCTGATCCGGTAGCCGCCGCACGCAACTTTCTGAACGCATTGGAGAGGATTCCGTCCATCATCGACCAGTATAAGGCGAAGAACGAGGTGCTGGAAAAGGAGGTTCCGCAGTTGCAGGAGATAGCGGGCAAGGTGTGGAAGAAGGAGGACGAACTGAAACAGTTGAAATCCGAACTTGCCGCGCTTGACCGCAAGATACAGTTGGAGCTTGCTCCGCCTACGCCGAAAGCCGCAGAAAAGGAGAAAGACAGACAGGATGTCAAGCCGGTTACGGAAGGAGTACGAAACATATCGTTACAACACACAGAAGAAATTTCGCAGATACGCAGTCCGGCAAATGAACACAGCCAGTCGGGGAATCTCATTGCCGAGCATATCATTATCGGACGACCGAAATTGTATGCGAAAGATGAGAACCGTTCGAAAGGGATAAAGGTTTGATATGCCTCACAATAAGCCGACCGCATCTACATAATGATTCGGTCGGTTTATATTTTGCCTCGCACGATTTTCAAGCCTTTTTGTCTAATATTTCAAAGTAATTTATATGCATTTCGATTCAGTTGCTAATAAATCGGACTGCGTTTTTTCCTTCAGTTGCTTTGCCGGAAAAAAGAAAATATGTAATTTTGCGTAATCAATTACGTAATTCAAAACTTTAAATATATGGATTTCTTCGATAAAACAGGTAAAATGGCAATCGGAAGCCGTCTACGCATGCTGACCGACCGCATCACGACCGATGCCGCAGGAATTTATCAACTCTATGGAGTGGATATCAAACCGAAATGGTTTCCAGTGCTTTATGCTCTTTCGGGAGGAGAGGAAAAAACAATCACAGGTATTGCGAAAGAGATCGGACAGACCCATCCGTCCGTGAGTAATATCGTCAAGGAGATGGCAGCCGGGAAATTAATCCGGGAAGTAGCAGACAAAATGGACAAGCGCAGGACGACCATCACGCTTTCACCGCAAGGTAGAAAAGTGTGCATCAAACTGACAGAAGCGTGTGACGATGTAGCTACCGTAGTTGAAGAAATTTCGACTGCGACCCGTCACGACCTATGGCGTGCCATTGGCGAATGGGAAGAACAGCTCGCACAAAAAAGCCTTTTGGAACGGGTAAAAGAGACTCGCAAGGCACGCGAAAGTAAGGAGGTGCGAATTATCCCCTATGAGCCATGTCACCAACCGATATTCCGTTTACTGAACGAGCAATGGATTACGCAGCATTGGCAGTTGGAAGAACACGATATCGAATTCATCGATCATCCGCAGGAGAACATTATCGATAAGGGCGGATCTATTTTTGTCGCTCTTTACCGCAACACTCCTGTCGGCGTCTGCGCCCTCTGCAAGATGGACGATCCGAACTATGAATACGAGCTGGCAAAACTCGCCGTCAGTCCCGATGTGCGCGGCAAAGGCATCGGCTATCTGCTTTGCAAGGCCGTGGTGGACAAGGCGCGCGCGATCGGTGCTAAGAATCTCTTTCTGGAAAGCAACACATTGCTTAAACCGGCTATTCATACCTATAAAAAATTGGGATTCCGTGAACTCGCCGAATATCATCCCGCCTACGCGCGCGGCGACATTCAGATGGAATTGACACTCAAATAAAAAAACGATATGTCAGTACATACACCTGCAAAGAAAAAGATCACCGTGCAGACGCTTATCGACATGAAGCGGCACGGAGAGAAAATATCCATGCTTACGGCCTACGACTTTACCACAGCCCGAATCCTTGACGCTGCGGGCATCGATGCGATTCTCGTGGGCGATTCCGCCGCCAATGTCATGGCGGGTTACAATACGACCGTGCCAATGACGGTCGATGAAATGATCGTCTATGCTGCCTCGGTCGTTCGCGGAACGGAACATGCACTCGTCATCTGCGACATGCCGTTCGGCTCCTATACCAACCCGATACAAGGACTCGATAATGCTGTAAAGATTATGCAGCGAACGGGATGCGATGCTTTGAAACTCGAAGGAGGCAAGGAAATAGGCGATACCGTGCAGAAAATCGTGGAGAGGGGCATTCCCGTCATGGGACACCTCGGCCTGACTCCGCAGTCCATCCACAAGTTCGGCGGTTACGGACTGCGCGCCAACAACGAGCAGGAAGCCGGGAAGCTGATATCGGACGCCAAGCTGCTCGAAGAAATTGGATGTTTCGGCATCGTGCTCGAAAAAATCCCGGCATCCTTGGCTGAAAAAGTGTCGGCGCAACTTTCCATCCCGACCATCGGCATCGGGGGCGGCAGGTGTGACGGACAGGTGCTCGTAGTGGACGACATGCTGGGCAAGAACAACGGGTTCCGTCCCAAATTCCTGCGCACCTATGCCGATCTTCATCATGATATGACAGAGGCTGTCGGTCGCTATATCGCGGATGTCAAGAATTGCGACTTTCCCAATAGATCGGAACAATACTAATCATCAAAATAATATCAACATGCAGAAAATCGTAGTCAGAAAAGAAGAGGCGCTAAAGCGTGAGTTCAAGGGTGTTTCGTTGGATTCGCTCGCCGTGGGCGAAAAGTCTATGGTCGCCAAGATGAATTATGTAAAAGGCAATTTTGCCACAACGCACCAGCATCCCCACGAACAGTGCGGCTATGTCATATCGGGCGAATATCGCTTGAAAGTAGAGCTTCCGGAGAATCCGATTGATGTGATCCTGCACATCGGTGACAGTTATGCCATTCCCGGTAACACGCCACACTCGTTCGAGGTATTGGAAGGCGGTGAGGTGATTGATGTCTTCACACCGCAAAGGGAAGATTATTTATAGGTACTGATAAGGAGAATCCACTTACAGATTCTTCTTATTTAATCATATTCAATTAATGATGCAATTATTGAAATTGACCGCTTGGGGATATGGCTTTATTGTATTGTTGATTGGCTGTATTGTTTATATTTGGCATAATGAATGGCAAGAAGTGGAGGCGTTAGAATCCGACAACCGTCAGATTGACGAATTCCGCAAAGACATAAACAATATCCATATTCAACTGATAGAGTTTTCTCTATTGGGTGAAACGATATTGGAATGGGATAATAAAGACCTGGAACATTATCATGCCAAACGTATGGCAATGGACAGTCTGCTATGCCGTTTCAAAGTGACCTATCCGGCAGAGCGCATCGACAGCGTGCGTCATCTTCTCGAAGATAAGGAACGACAGATGCACCAAATTGTGCAGGTACTTGAACAGCAACAAGCCATCAATGAAAAGATAACCCGTCAAGTACCAGTAATTGTACAGAATAGTGCCCAAGAACAGCCTAAGAAGCCTAAACGAAAAGGATTCTTGGGCATCTTTGGCAAAAAGGAGGAAGCAAAACCTACCGTGACTACTACGATGTTACGTTCCCTTAATCATAACATGATTGCCGAACAACAAGAGCAAAGCCGCCGTTTATCGGAGCACGCTGATAGCCTTGCAGCACGAAACGTGGAACTCAACCGGCAGTTAAAAGGCTTTATTCGCCAAATAGATGATAAGGTACAAGCCGACCTACAAAAGAGGGAATCGGAAATATCTACCATGCGGGAACACTCGTTCTTTCAGATTGGCGGTTTGATAGGATTTGTCCTTTTGCTCTTGGTCATTTCATATATCATCATTCACCGAAACGCTAACCGCATCAAGCTATATAAGCGAGAATCTGAGAATTTAATTGGACAACTGCAACAGTCTATTCGGCAAAATGAGGAACTGATAGCCTCCCGCAAGAAAGCAGTGCATACCATCACCCATGAATTGCGCACACCGCTGACCGCGATAATCGGCTATGCCGGACTGGTGGAAAAGGAGCAAGATAAGGATAAAGCCGGGGTGTATATCCAAAACATCCGGCAATCTTCCGACCGTATGCGTGAAATGCTCAACACCCTGCTGAGTTTCTTCCGTCTGGACAACGGCAAGGAACAGCCGAATTTTGTCCCATGCAGAATTTCAACAATCACCCACACATTTGAAACGGAGTTTATGCCTGTCGCGATAAGCAATGGTCTGGCTCTTACGATAAATTGCCAAACGGACGCCGTTGTTTTGACCGATAAGGAACGCATCTTGCAAATCGGGAATAATCTTCTGTCAAATGCCATCAAGTTTACCGAGAGCGGCGGCATATCCCTGACAACGGATTATGATGACGGTCTGCTGAAACTTATCGTCGAAGATACGGGTACGGGCATGACCGAAGAGGAGCGACAACGGGTATTCGCCGCGTTTGAACGCCTGTCAAACGCCGCCACAAAAGACGGTTTCGGACTGGGATTATCCATCGTGCAGCGTATCGTGGCAATGCTTGACGGTACAATACGGTTAGAGAGCAAGAAAGGCAAAGGCAGCCGTTTCACGGTGGAAATCCCCATGCAGACATCCGAGGAACAGCAGGAACAATCCCGTCAAGGATATGTCCGCCACAATGAGGCTTATCATGAGGTAATCGCCATCGATAATGACGAAGTACTGCTCCTGATGCTAAAAGAAATGTATGCACAGGAAGGTATCCATTGCGACACCTGTACCGACGCTGCGGAGCTGATGGAACTGATACGAAAAAAGGCATACAGCCTGCTTCTGACGGATCTGAATATGCCGGAGATAAACGGTTATGAGTTATTGGAACTGCTGCGCACCTCCAACGTAGGCAATTCAAAGACTATCCCGGTGGTGGTGACAACCGCTTCAGGCAGTTGCGACAAAGAGGAACTTACGGAACGGGGATTCGCCGGATGCCTGTTCAAGCCTTTTTCCATATCGGAGCTGATGGATGTTTCAGACAAATGCGCCATAAAAGGCAAACAGAATGAAAAACCGGACTTCTCCACTCTGTTGTCATACGGCAATGAATCCATCTTGCTGGAGAAACTGATAGCGGAAACCGAAAAGGAAATGCAGTCGGTCATGGATGCGGAACAACGGAAAGACCTTCAGGAACTGGACGCCCTGACACACCACCTGCGCAGCTCGTGGGAGATACTCCGTACCGACCAACCGCTGAGAGAACTTTATAAACTGCTTCATGGGAATAGCACTCCTGATAACGAAGCACTAAACAAAGCCGTGACTGCCGTACTGAATATAGGCGCGGAGATTATCCGATTGGCAAAAGAGGAAAGGAGAAAATATAATAATGGATAAAACAAAAATCATTGTGGTGGAGGACAATATCGTATATTGCGAGTTTGTCTGCAACTTGTTGTCACGGGAGGGGTTCCGTACCGTACAGGCTTTCCACCTCTCAACAGCAAAGAAACTTCTGCTACAAGCGACAGAAAACGACATCATAGTTTCAGACTTACGTCTTCCTGAAGGCGACGGTATCGACCTGTTACGCTGGATGCGCAAAGAAGGTATGATGCAGCCTTTCATCATCATGACCGACTATGCCGAAGTACATACGGCAGTCGAAAGTATGAAACTCGGCTCGCTGGACTACATACCCAAGCAACTTGTGGAGGATAAACTCATCCCTTTGCTCCGTACCATATTAAAAGAACGGTGTATCGGACGAAGCCGTATGCCGGTATTCTCTCGTGACGGTTCGGCGTTCCAAGCCATCATGAAGCGGATAAAACTGGTAGCCCCCACCGACATGAGTGTGCTGATATTTGGGGAGAACGGCACGGGAAAGGAGCATATCGCCCACCAGCTGCACGACAAGAGCAAAAGGGCGGGAAAACCGTTCGTTGCTGTAGACTGCGGTTCACTTTCCAAAGAACTTGCACCATCAGCGTTTTTCGGGCACGTCAGAGGAGCGTTCACGGGTGCTGACAGTGTCAAGAGAGGTTATTTCCATGAAGCCGAAGGCGGTACGCTGTTCTTGGACGAGGTGGGCAATCTCGCAGTGGAAACCCAGCAGATGCTTCTGCGTGCCATACAGGAGCGGCAATACCGTCTCGTTGGAGATAAGACGGATAGAAGTTTCAACGTGCGCATTATTGCCGCGACCAACGAGGATCTGGAAAAGGCGGTCAATGAAAAGCGTTTCCGACAGGATTTATTATACCGCCTGCATGACTTTGAGATAACCGTCCCACCCCTGCGCGATTGTCAGGAGGATATCATGCCATTGGCTGAGTTCTTCCGAGAGGCAGCCAACAATGAACTGGAGTGCGATGTTATCGGATTTGACGGAGAAGCCCGTAAGACATTGCTGACCCATGTTTGGCCGGGCAATGTCCGTGAGCTTCGACAGAAAATAATGAGTGCGGTTTTACAGGCGCAGACCGGACTTGTCACGAAAGAACATCTGGAACTTGCCGTGACGAGGGCGACCTCACCCGTCAGCTTCGCCCTGCGTAGTGACGCGGAAGACAAAGAGCGGGTTTTACGTGCTTTGAAGCAGGCGAACGGGAATCGCAAAGTTGCCGCCGAACTGCTCGGAATAGGACGTACAACCCTCTATGCCAAATTGGAAGAATATGGATTGAAGTATAAATTCAGGCAATTATAGCCGGCAATTCACTGAAAATGGCTATCTTTGCATGAACATTTGAAGGTAAACGGCGATTGGGGAGCCTTTCGCCGCCGATATATAACATAAGACCGCAAGGCGTTTCGAGCGAAAATCTGGTAAATTGACACTACGGAGACGATTGCGTGATGCTTATGCTATGCCTACGCATAGCGTGCATTCACGTACTCTCCGTAAAAGGCTTTACCAGAGCCGTCGCTTGAAAGTAGTGTGGATTGCACGCTACTTTTTTGCTCCTTGCCCAACAAAAGGAAAAGGCTATGGGTAAAGTTCAGATTCTTGCCGTCCTCACGATGGACGGGTGTCATTCTTCAGAATTATATGGCAAAGCGTATGAGGATTTACGCCTTGACCGCTGCGATATTGACAAAATAAGGGAAAACGCGCTTTACCATGTCACGCCGGACTACTCCATCTCCATGCTGGACGAATGGCGGAAAGACAATACAAACATCTGCTATCTCGCAGAAGCCACACCCGACAATTCGGACTATATCAACGGACTGTTGCGTATGCGGGTGGTAGATGAACTTATCCTATATACCGTGCCTTTCATATCGGGAACAGGACGGCATTTCTTCAAGTCGGCACTGCCAGAAGCACGTTGGACGCTCGCCTCACAAAAGAGTTATTCCAACGGGGTATGCCGAAACATCTACACACGCATGGAAACTATAAAATAGGCGGGATGTTCCATAGAAGAACACTTTTACAATCCGTTTGAGAATGCAATGTTCTGAAAACGAACATTTTAAGATAATTACAATTCATGTCAGACAAAAAATATTAAATTTTATTTCCTTGAAATCCAGCGTGTTGTAAAGACCGTGCCGGATTTTTTGCTTTTTGGTCGCGCTTTTTGCCAATACTATTCATGTGCGCATACCGAAAACAGAGTGTAAAATTTCAAAATTGACAGGACATGAATTATTTTTTATTAGCGGAAACCGAGTTTTTCCGTCTCATAAATGAAGCCGGTGACTGCAATATGGAAACTGCATACACGGCTTTCGCTTCTCAAGTTATAGAGCTGTGCAGCGACAGTGCGGACATTACCCGCACTGTCATCGCGTTAGCTTACATAGAAATCGAATTACAGCATCATCCAGTGCGCAACCTCCTCGAAGAAAAGAAGGAGATTGTCACATACGTCAGCAAAGCTCTCTCTTTCGTAAGGAAGATGCAGAAGTTTCTTGTCGCTCCCAAAGTGCCGCCACTAATCCCCATCCAAAGATCCACCAACAACACAAACGAAAATACCGCCTCACCCTTGCAATGGACAGGCAACACCATCGACCTCGTGGAGCTGATATACGGCATCAACGAGATGGGCTGTATCAACAACGGCAATATGCCGCTCAAACAGCTTGCTCCACTCCTGTACAAGATATTCGGCGTGGAATCAAAGGACTGCTACCGTTTCTACATTGACATCAAACGACGGAAGAACGAGAGCCGCACCTATTTCCTTGACAAAATGCAGGAAAAATTGAACGAGAAGATGCTCCGTGACGAAGAGATGGAGCGTATGAGAAGATAGCAAGTATACATATACGAAAAGACAGGATGGAGCATTCCTGTCTTTTTCGTTTACATTTGATTACATGCTAATTAGTTCGATATGAAACCTTTCAACCTGATAATGATATATTGTAAAGTATTATGTCTGGTAAATAATAGAACCATTCGTGCTATCAGAATTAATAATTACTACGAACGGTGAAAGAAGCGCTTTAAGATTGGAGTTGTAAAAATCGCCATTTCATAGTCTGTTTTTTATATAAAATTCGCCAATTAAAAAAATATGATTATCTTTGCACTATAATTTATCAAGGTATGGAGACAGTAAATAGAATACTTCAAGAGAAGATTACAGCACGAATCGCGCCCAATAAAG
>OLRA01002795.1_pt1 | contig 16575 bp, 6 predicted proteins | sample 1673011 | NCBI WGS metagenome assembly OLRA01 (sample SAMEA3136746, study PRJEB25190) | human gut metagenome | reverse complement strand
CATCGTGCTGCTGCTCATCCATACCCTGCGGCAACATGCCAGGCAGCGGCGCACCAACGCCCAGCTTTCCGCGGTCAATGCCCAGCTCAGCGAACGCAACGAACAGTTCCGGCAACTGAACGACTGCCTGCGCGACGCCAACAAGATCAAGGACAACTATGTGTTCCGCTACATGCTCCTGGCCACGCAGTACCTCGGTCGTGTCGGCGAATACCGGGGCGAGCTGCTCAAAACCGCGAAGTCCGAAGGCTCCGAGGCGCTGATGCGCAAGCTGCGCTCGCCGTCGGACGTCGACCGCGACTACCGCGATTTCTACCGGATCTTCGATGAGACCTTCCTGGGTATCTTTCCCGATTTCGTCGAACAGGTCAATGCGCTGCTCGAGGAGCCGGCGCGGTTCCCCGTGCGGGCCGACCGGACGCTCCCTACCGAGCTGCGTATCCTGGCCGTCATGCGCCTCGGCATTACCGACAGCGGCCGCATCGCCGGTTTCCTCAACTGCGCTTCGGCGACGGTCTATACCTACCGCACCAAGCTGCGCAATTCGGCCCTCGGTTCACGCAGCGATTTCGAGACCCGGATCAAGCTTATCGGCCTCTGACGGGTCGGTGGCGGGTTCCCGAAGGGCTTCTGAGGGCTTTTTCCCCGGCCTTTACCGAGCCTTTACCGAGCTTCTGACGGCCTTTTGCCGAGCCTCAGCCGGAATTCCGCCGGGTCTTTGCCGGGCTCCCGACGAAGTGTGCCGCAAGGTGGTGGCACACTCCTGCCGCAAGCCCGGCACAATCCCGGCGTTTACTCTTCCCCGCGCACGATCACATAGTCGCCGGGCGTGAGCGACATCCCGCCGAGCCCGTCGAGGACGCCTGCCTTCTGCCGCCTGCCGTCTGAGATGCGGTAGAGCGTATATTTACCCTCTTTCCACGCCTTGAGCCCGATGCTCATCGTGTTCGGCGTGTCGTAGTCAAGCGCGCTGACCTTCGTCTGCAGTCGGCTGTCCCACGGCTCCCGGAGCCATCGGTGGTTGGGTTCCAGCGTGACGAACAGTTCGCCGTCCCGCTCGTCGATGAAGTAGATGCCCGTCCCGGTGTAGGTCACCAGCGGCGAACTGCCTACGCCGACGATGCTCCTGACCCCGTCGCTGACATTGAGCGGGCACCATTGCGTCACGTCGCCTGAGTGGTAGAATTTTTCCGGCGAGGAGAAGATGCTCACGTCGCGGCTTTTCGAGATGGCGAAGTTGCTACCCAGTTGTTCGTTGACCAAACGGTCATACATTTGTCCCAGCGGGGTGGATTTGTAGATTTCGCCCGCCACGATGAAGCTGGCGGCTTTTTTCGGCGTGCACGTGAGGCTCAGGAAATGCGAACCGCAGTGGTAGGGGGCGTATTCCTGCATGGTATACGTCCACATTGAGGCGCACTGCACGCCCAGCGCCCGGAAATACTGCGCCTGTATGGGGTAGAGATAGGCGCTTTGGTTGAAGAAGGTCTCGAACTCGTAGACGGTCTTCGCCTTGCCGGCGTATTCGGGGAGCGTCATCCACCCGTAGCCATTCACGTCGTCGAAATACTGGTTGAACCAGCCCGAATAATCCTGCGACGTGAGGTCTTTGGGATTGCTCCAGTAGTCCTGCGGCACGAGATCCTGCCCCGGATAGTTGCAGCAGGCCACGGCTTCGGCCTTCGAGGCGAGGGCGCCTTTGAAAATATCCGGGTTGCCGTTGCGGTAACGGTGCCAGTTGTGGCTCCAGACGACGGGCTGCTGCGCCCCGGCCTCCCGGATGACGTCGTACATGCCGTCGATATAATCCCGGATAAGTTCCTGCCGGAAGAGCGCATACGAAGCGTCGTTGTCCTGCTGCCCGTTGCCGGCCGCCCAGGACTGGAAATCGGCGTAGGCGGCGGGGTTGGACTGTATGTCCGTATAGCTGAAGGCTTCGGGTTCGTTGATCAGCTCCCACAGGGCGATGTGTTTCTCAGCCGCATAGGTCGTCCCCGAATAGTTGTTTTTGCGCGTGAGCAGCTGGCGGACGTAGTTTTTCGATTTCCGGACGACCTCCTTGTCGTGTACCCACTCCTGGCGGGCGGCGGTCATGAATACCGAATTGGGCACGTAGCCGCTGCCCATGTGGTTGATAAGGGCCAGCGTAATGTAAATGCCCCGTTCGGCAGCTTCGGCGACCATGTAGTCCAGCACGTCCAGGTAGGGCGTTTCGACCAGGTTTCCCTCCGCATCGGTGAAATCGGCGGGTGTCAGGTGGCAGCGGATGACCGAAACTTTGAGTTTGGTCACCTCTTCGAGGTTGTTTTCGGCCACGCGCCTGAGCGCCTCGGCCGTTTGGGGTATCCCGTGCCTCTTGAGGCGGTCGTTGTATTCCCAGCTCAGGCAGGGCTGGAAGTTGACGCCCCATAACGAGAGCTCACCGCCGTTGGGCGCATATATTTTCCCGTTTTGTACCGATACGTAATCCCCCGTCGCGGGTGGCGTCGGCGGCGTGGGCGGGTTGGGGTCGGGGGTCTGGTCGGTTCCGGAGTTGGAGCAGCAGGCCAGTGTCATCAGCAGGCCTATTGCAACGATAAAGCGTGTCTTGATCATGGTTCGGGTTTTTGTTGGTTTCGTTCCGTTTTCAAATATAGGTTAAATCCCGTACACCCCGGCCTGCGAGAAGGCCGGGGTGCCGTGCCGCGTTATTTTTCCCAGGCGAGTTTGGGGTAGCCGCCGCCCGCGCTGCCCAGCGTCCGCCAATAGGCGGCCGGGGTGTCGGCCGTGGTTCGCCATGCCTCATGCGTCGAGGGCTGGGGCCATGCGGCGCCGAATTTCGCATTTCCGGTCTGGCTGCCTCCGCCGCCTGCCGGGATACCTTCCAGGTCGCCGTTCCAGTAGCAGTAGGAGATGTTGCCCGAATTGTGCTCGCCGACGATCGCCCCGATGGCACTGTCGCCCGTCACCTGCCCGATGTGGTAGCAGGCCGTGATGGTTCCCTTGTGGAACCCGCAGATGCCGCCTGCCCCGGCCCATCCCGAGGTCTGGCTCTCTATCAGCCCGTCGTTGTGGCAGGCGATGATCTCGGCGTCGGTGCTTTGACCCGCGATGCCGCCCGAATTCCACTTGGCGCCCACCTTGCCCGCATTGTAGCACGAGCTGATCGTCGCCCCGGCGTTGAGCTGGCCGCAGATACCCCCGGCCTGCGACCCTTCGACCGTGACGGTGCCCGTATTGTAGCAGCGCGTGATGAGCGTGGCATTGTAGGTGAGCCCCGCGATGCCGCCGTTGTTGTCGCCTGCGCCCCACGGCAGGACGAGGTCGCCCGTGTTGTAGCAGTCGGCGATCTGGCAGTCGTCGGCCTGCCCCGCGATGCCGCCCGTCTTGCTGGGTTTGCCGCCGATGCCGCCCGTGTTGCCGCAGCTCGTGATCGTCCCTTTGCCGCAGTAGCCGACGATGCCGCCCGTGCCGTCCGACGGTACGGTGGCGTCGATGGTCAGCGTGCCCGTGTTCAGGCACTCCGATACGGTGCCGTTGTTGTTGTACCCGCAGATGCCGCCCAGCGTATTGCTGCCGCCGTCGGTCACCGATGCGCGGTTGGTGCATCGCTCGATCGTTCCCGTGTTCTCACCGCAGACCATGCCTGCATGCCACTGCCCCCTGAGTGCGCTGGCCGAGGCGATCACGACGTTGCGGATCGTCCCGCCGTTGGCTGCGAAGAGCCCGGCATTGCCGTTCCCGAGCGAAACCCTGAGGCGGGCGACGGTGAAGTTGCCGCCGTCATAGATGCCCTCCAGTTTCGAGATCGGCGTCCACTCGGCGTCGAGCAGGTCGATGTTGCCCTGCTGGAGGTATTTGCGCCCCCGGCTGGCGTCGTCGAGGTCGATCATCTTCAGTTCGGCGATCGTGTTGACGGGGATGAAGCCCTTGTCGTCCGCCTCGCGGAAGGCTACTTTCCCGTCGACGATCCGGAGGCTGATCTGGCTGCTCTCCTCCCGCCCGATCTCGTATTGCGTGCCGTCGCAGGCGATCCTGGCGACGATGCCGACCGGAACCCCGGCCTGCTGCATGGCCTCGCCCTTTGCATCGAGGGTGATCTGCGTGGGGCTGTCCGACCCGGCCAGGTAAACTTCGATGGTGCGGTTTTCCAGCCCTTCGATCCGGTAATGCGTCGGGGTCATGCCCTGGGCCGTACCCCCGGCTCCTTCGTCCCAACTGCCCACGCCGATGGTTCCCAGCGTCAGTTCGCTGCCGTTCAATACCAATGGTACCGTGTAGCGGTAATCGGCCAGGAACACCCCGTCGGTGGGGGATGCCGCCGCGCTGACCTCCGTCGTGCTGACGGTGCCGTTGACCGTGACCGAAACCCTGAACCCGGGTGTCGACGGCTCGATGATCGCCTGCCATTTGTTGCCGTTCCCGACGTGGCAGGCTTTGAGGCCGTCGACCGTGAGTGCCGTGGCGGCGATCGTGCCCAGTTCGAATTCCACCATGGTCTTCAGGTGCCGCATCGGGACGTTGGCCATCTCCCGCAGCGGTACCTGGGCGGGGTTGTCCCACCCCAGCTGGTCGGCGTCGATAAGTCCCTGCGCCGTACCGTCCTGGATGGCCGTGCCCTCCTTCCTGAGGATGATCCCGACGGGCTGGCGCTTGTTGTTGGGGAATACGACCGCCTCTCCGGCGGGGATCCATTTGCCGCCGTCGTATTCATACGTGGCCTGCATGCGTTCGCTGCCGCTGCCGAGCGTCACCGTCATCGTGTGCCCCGCACGGGTCGATGCCGGGCCCATCGTCGGGTCGTCGTCTCCGGTTTGGGCGCGTGAAACCTCGGCCATTTGGGTGCGGATGGAGATGCTTTCCACCGTCGTAGGCTCCGTCCGGCCCTCCTTTGCGGTGTCGTCGTCGGAGCATCCTGTCGCTGCCGTGCCCAGTGCGAGCATGGCCAGATAGAGGATATGTCGTTTCATGATAGGCTCTTTTATTTAGAAATTGATCTCGATCGTGTGGTTTTCCCCCGCTTTGAGGGCCGGCATCGTCTTGACGACGAAGTTCCGGGGACGCTCCTGCCCGCCGATGGTGACGGTGCCGATGGCTTCGGGGGCTATTTCCGTATTACCCGGCAGCATAATCAACTGGGCATCACCGGTCTGAGGGTCACAGTAGGCATCGTACCCGGCGACCGAGAGCGCTGTGATCCTGCTGTCCGACATCGTGCCGGCGAGCGTGAATGTGAGCTTCGGCCGTTCGTGCCCCAGCGTCAGGGCGACGGCCTGCGCCGGGGCGACCTCCTTCAGCTCGGCCGAAAGCCAGTCTGCGGCGAGGAACGCTTCCTTCTCCCGCTGGTCTTTGGTGATGGCGCCGCCCTGTGCCTGGCGTACGGCCTCCTCCGGCCAGTATACCTTGACGGAGGCCAGGGCGCTTCCGTCCACCGGGAAGTAGAGCACGTCGTCCGGGGTGGCGCCCGCCAATGTCCCGTCCGCATAGATATAGGTCGTTGTCCGGGCCTTTACGCTTACCGAGGCCCCGGCCATTCCCCGAAGGCCGAAGTAGTCGTCCGCCGCGTAGTTCGCCGCCGCCCGGCTTCCCGGGCTGATGCCTGCGACGCTGAGCCGGACGGGCATCGCGGCGTCGAAGGGTTCCTGCTCCGAGCAGGAACTTCCGGCCAGGAGCGCCGCCGCGGCACAAATGAGTAAGGATTGTTTCATAGTTTATCAGGTTTAGGTTGTTTCTCCCGTGGTACGGTATAACAAAAATAGTCCGCCCGCCTGACTTAAATTATCCCGGAATTATCAAATACTATTACGTTTCCGCCATTTGCCTTCCCTGCCCGGCCGGAGGGGCCATGCGTCTTGATCCCGTGCGGGGGCTGGAAACGGAAAAGCGGCCGGATCCGTGTCCGGCCGCCTCTCCGTCCCTGCGGGTTCGGGCTATTTCCTGCGGTGTTTTTCGGCATACTCCTTGGGCGAAAGCCCGAAATGCTCGCGGAAGCATTTGGTAAAATAGGAGTGTGAGTTGAACCCTACGCTATACATGATCTCCGAGATGCGGGTGTCGCTTTGCGCGAGGTATTGCGCCGCCCGTTTGAGCCGCACGGTGCGGATGAATTCGTTGATCGACTCCCCGGTGAGCGCCTTGACCTTGCGGTAAACCTGCTGGTAGGAGTAGCGCGAAATCTCGCACAGCTCCTGTATGCCGAATTCCGAGTTGTCGATATTCTGTTCGATGGCCTTGACCAGCGTGTCGATGAACTTGTCGTTTTCCGATTCGATCTGGATTTCCGAAGGGTCGGTGAGCAGCTTCTGGCGGTATCGTTCGCGCAGTTTGATGCGCTGCTCGATGAGCGAGTTGACCCGCGTGCGCAGCGTCTTGATGCTGAATGGCTTGGCGATATACCCGTCTGCGCCTGCCGAATACCCCTCGGCGCGGTTCTCCTCGTCGCCCTTGGCCGTGAGCAGCAGGAACGGGATGTGGCAGGTGAGCAGCTCTGCTTTGCTGCGGCGGCACAGTTCGAAGCCGTCCATGCCGGGCATCATCACGTCGCTGACCACCAGGTCGGGGTAGATGTTTCGGATCTGCTCCCAGCCGTCGTTGCCGTCGTGTGCCGTGTATATTTCGTACTGTTCTTCGAGGTTTATGCGCAGGAAATTCCGCATGTCCTCGTTGTCCTCGACGATGAGCACCTTCGGGTTGCGCTCGGCGGATCCCGCTTCGGGCTGCCTTTCCGCAGTCCCGCTGGCGGGGGCCCCCGCCGGGTCGACCGGGAGCGTGAACGTGAAGGCGCTGCCCCGGCCCGGGGCGCTCTCCAGGGTCAGCGTGCCGCCGTGCAGCTCGACGAAATCCTTAGCGAGCATCAGCCCGATGCCCGTGCCCCGGATCGACTCGAACGACGGGTTGCTGCCCTGGTAGAACCGCTCGAAAATATGTTCCCGGTCGGCCTCCGTGACGCCTATCCCGGTGTCCGACACCTCGACTGCGGCGAACCGTCCTTCGTCGCTGCGGCGCAGCGAAACCGTGATGCCGATATGTCCGTTGTCGGGCGTGAACTTGAAGGCGTTGGAAAGCAGGTTGTACAGCACCTTCTCGACTTTGTCGCTGTCGAACTGGAAGGTGAGCTCGGGTTCGGAGGCTTCGAAATCGTAGTCTATTCCTCGGCGTTGCGCCTGATAGGCGAACGATGCGTAAATCCTGTGCACGAACGAGACGAACTCGCCCGTGCTGGGGTTGAGTTTCATCTTCCCGTTGTCGAACTTGCGCAGATCCATGATCTGGTCGATCAGCCGCAGCAGCCGTTCGCCGTTCTGCCGCATGAGCGAGAGCTGCTCCAGCTGGCGCTTGTCCCGGATCTGTTCCCCGAGGCTCTCTATGGGGCCCAGGATGAGCGAAAGCGGGGTTTTGAATTCGTGCGATACGTTGGTGAAGAAACGCATCTTGACCTGGTTCAGTTCTTCGGTCTTCATGCGTTCGAGTTTTTCGAGCCGGAGTTCCGAGAGGAGTTTCATTTTGGTGAGCGTCAGGTTGTAGGCTACGACGATCACCACGGCGACCAGCACCCCGTAGATCAGGTATGCCCACCAGCTCAGCCACCAGGGCGGCAGGATGCGCACCTCGATCCGCGCCGTGCGGTCGCTCCATATCCCGTCGGAGTTGCAGCCCCTGACCGTGAAGAGGTACCGACCCGGCGAGAGGTTCGAATAGGCGGCGTAGTTCTGCCTGCCGCCCGTCATCTGCCACTCCTTGTCGTACCCTTCCAGCCGGTAGGCATACTTGTTGTTCGACGATGCGAAGTTGAGCAGCGAAAAGTAGAAACGGAACGAATTTTCGTTGTGCCGCAGCCGCAGCCGGTCGCTGTGCAGGATCGAGCGCGGCAGTACGACGCGTTTGCCGATCCGGTGTCCGGGGCGCACCTCCTTGTTCCACAGGCTGAACGATGTGACGACCGTCGGCGCCTTGTCCTCGTTGAGCAGGATCGCGTCGGGGTGGTAGCGGATGTAGCCCCCGTCGCCGCCCATGTAGATATGGCCCTGCGGGTCGATGAAGAAACTGTTGTAAATCAGTTCGTCGATCCTCAGATCCCGGTTGAGGTCGCAGACGATCTTGTTTTTCCGCACCGGGTCGTACATGATGAGCTTGTTGGTTGTGGCGGCCCAGATGCGGCCGCGGTTGTCCGACGTGAGCGTGCGGATCGACTGCGAGAGGTCGAGGTCGTTGTCGAAACGCTCGAACAGCCCGCTCGCCGGGTCGAGTTTGCAGAGGCCCCGGTCGGTGCCCGTCCACACATTCCCCTTACGGTCAACGTGGATGGTGTAGATGCGGTTGCTTATCAGGCTGCGGGGGTCGTCCGTGCGCACCTTGTACTGTATGAAGCGGTCGTTGCGCTTTTCGTATTTGAACAACCCCTCCTGCGTGGCCGCGAACCAGATGTTGCCCTTGGCGTCCACGTCGAAATAGCCGATGTCGCAGTTGTCCGAGTTGATGATGCCGCTGATGAGCCGGGTCTTGTAGCTCAGGTGCGAGATACCGCCGTCGGGGCGGTAATGCGGGGTGATGAAGCAGAGTCCGCTGCTGATGTTGGTCACGATGTCGTGGTCGGCGTCCTCCTTGATGTCGTAGATGTATTTGAGCGAGAAGTTCTGGTTCGAGTGCTCGGCGCGTACGAAACGGTCGCGCGCGGCATCGTAGTAGTCGATCCCGTCGTTGGTTCCCAGCCACAGGGTGCCGTGGCTGTCGCGGATAAGCCGCTTGGCGATGCTGTGCGAAACCCCTTTGTCGGCCATGTAACGCGTGTATCCTGCGTCGCGTCGCGTGCTGTCGTACCGCAGGACGCCTTCGTTCGTGGTGAGCCACAGGCTGTGGTCGGGGGTTCCGAGCAGGTCGTTGACGATGACTTTGCGTTCGGCCCCTTTTCTGTCGTTGGTCAGGCGGACGCAGTCGATCTTCTTGCGTTTGAGGTCGAGTTTCGCCAGTCCGCTGTCCGTTCCGATCCAGACGATGTTCTGCCGGTCGCGGAAAAGCGTGCGCAGCGAGTTGTTGGGCAGCGACGTCGGGTCGGACAGCGAACTGTAATAGGCGCTGGCCTGATGGCTGCGGGTGTCGTAGAGCGTGAGCCCGTCGGCCGTTGCGAGCAACAGGTGCGTGTCGTCGTAGCTGAGGATGCTCTTTATGTCGTTGTCCGTAAGTCCGCCGTCTTCCGCGCGGAGGGTGCCGAGCGGCTGCTCGGGATGCCGGATGTCGAGGACGACCAGGCCGCTGGAACTTCCGACGTACAGCAGGTCGGGGGTGTTCTCCGGGATATACAGCGCGTTGACCAGGTTGTTGTAGGTGTCGTTGGGCAGTTTCCGGCTCCGGGTTTCATAGCGGACGAAACTGTTGTCCGTGGGGTTGAAGCGGTAGAGTCCGTCGAAGGTGCCGAGCCACAACATCCCGTGCCGGTCGGCGCAGATGCTGCGGATTTCGTTGGCCATCCGGTCGAATGCGTCGGGTACCAGTACGAAATAGTTGATATAGCGTTTCCGCAGGTCGAGGCGGATCAGCCCTTCGAGCGTCCCGACCCACATCACCCCTTGCGGATCGTCGTGGATGCAGCGGATGCGCAGGTTGTTGAGCAGCCGCAGCGAGTCGTTGTCCGCATGGTATTTCACGAAACTTTCCGTCACGGGGTCGTAGAGGTCGAGCCCTTTCTCGGTGCCGATCCACAATTCGCCCGTGCGTGTGAGGTGTATGCAGTTGATGAACGAGGCGCTGACCGACGTCGAATCCCCGGGGTTGTAGCGGAACGTTTCGAAATTGTAGCCGTCGTAGCGGTTGAGTCCTTCGGCCGTCCCGAACCACATCAGCCCCGTACTGTCCTGTGCCACGGCGAAAACCATTTTGTCCGACAGCCCCGCGTCGATCGAGAGGTTGGTGAAATGGAGGTTCGTGACCTGTCCCCACAGGGGCAGCCAGCAAAACAGCAACAGTCCGGCAGCAAGGTGTTTCATCGGTCGTAATTTAAAATGCTACGACAAATATACCTGTTTTTTGCATCATTCCGCCTGTTTGTCCCACAGGAAAACCGCACACTCTTCGGCTCCGAGCCTGACGGAGGTGCCCCTGGGCGACGCTTCGCCGCATAACCGGCGCGCCGAGGCTGGCAGCGGCCGCGAAAGCCCTATTTCGACGGCGTGCGGGCGTTTGTTGACCAGTACGGCCAGCCGTTGCGACGGAGACTCCATCAGGCGCATCAGCACCCCGTCCGCCGGGCGTGAGAAGTGCAGCGGGGCACGATCGATCTGCCCGCGGCAGTAGGTGCCGTAGAAATCCGCGACCCCTTTGTTGTCGCCGTGCCAGCCGCCCAGCTCGATGAGCGAGGGAAGCCACACGGCCTCGCCCTTGCCGTAGCGGTGGCGGGTGCCGACCACGTCGTCGCCGTGCATGGCGATCGCCTGCGCCCTGTCGGGTCGGAGTATTCCTTTCCACAGATGTGCGGGCAGGGTCGTGGCAGGGGTGTCGCATGCGATCGTAAAATAGGGTGCGACGGCCTTGTACTCGCTGATCTGTGCGCCGAAGCACCTGCGCAGCGGAAAGTCGTCCATCAGGATGCAGTGCATGTTCTGGTCGTAGAATCCGGTGAGCCCCGTGGCGATCATCCGGCCGCCTTTACGGACGAAATCGTCGAGCCGTTCCCATGCCCCCGAAGGCAGTGCCACGAGGTTCGTCAATACGATCGTTTTCCCCTGCGGGTCGCTCCAGTCGTAAGCGTCCATTTCGCAGACTTCGGGAACCACGCCCCAGGCGGCGATGGCTTCATAGGCTCCCGCGAGCGATTTCATGGTTGCGCTGGCCTTGCGCCCTTCGTAACGGCCGTCGTCCGACACCGCTGCATTCTTTTGCTGCGTGCGGAGCGATTCGGTGTTGTAAAGGAGCGTGATGCCACTCCGTACGGGCCGGGCCTCGCGGAAAAAGCTTTTGTGGGCTTTCGCCGTGCGGGCGACTTCCGAGGCCGCTGTCAGGCGGTCGCTCGGCCGCCCCTGGAAATCGAGCATACCCCATTCGCCGGCTTCGAGTGCCGACGCCCGCTGGTTCAGCGTCCAGAAGATCACCCCTTCGGCGCCTGCGGCGATACCCGTCCAGAGCCATTGCGTGATCTCCCGCGCCGTGGGGCAGAGTACCTCCCTTCCGCTGGCCGTGACATTGCCGCCCTGCATTTCGGTGATCCAGAACGGGTTTTTCCCGGCTCCGGAGCGGATGATGTCGGCCATGAGCGAGATTCCCAGCGGGTATTGCGCCCGGGTGAAATAACCGAAGTGCCAGCTCAGGTGCATCGACACGCCCAGCGAGGTCAGAAACCCTTCGTAGGCGGGGAAATCGTAGTCGGTGAGGTTGTCCAGAAGCTGGTGGGGATTGATGTGTTTGTGGTGCGCAGGGTCGTGCAGATCGACCTGCGATGCGATCCATCCCAGGTACCACGTCGTGAAGTCGGTGTGGAACCGCTCTTGCGTGAAGTCGGCTTTCAGGTAGCCGTTGTCGTAGGCCGGAGTCTGCTGTGCGGCTTTCCAGCGTGCGAAAACCTCGTCGGTCAGGTCGTTTCGCCCGGGCCCCGTTCCGCCCGTCCCCGGTTCGTTCTGCAACACCCAGGTGTCGAGGGCGGGATGCCCCCTGAAGTGGCTCACGACGGCTTCGATGTAATCGGCGATTTCCAGCAGGTGGGCTTTCGAGCGGGGGAATTTGAATCCGCCCACGTCGCCCAGCTCGTCGGTCGGCGGGAAGAGCGTGGCGAAGAGTTTTACGCCGTGTTTCCCGGCGGCATCGAATGCTTTGTCGTAAAGCGTGAAATCCCACGATCCGTCCGGGCGCAGCATGTGCGCCCCGAACATCCGGATGCGTGCCGTTTCGAATCCGTGCTGCGCGAGTATCCTGAAGAACCCGTCGATCTGCTTGTCGGTCTGCCCCGGTTCGATGAACACCTGCGCCCCGATCTGCGGGTATTCGGTGCGTTGCGGGTAAAGGGGTTGGCACAGGAATCCCAACGCCAGTAACAGGATTATCTTTTTCATGGTCTATCGTTTGTTGCAAAGCCTCCGGCCGTTGCGGATTGCTTCGGATTCGTTGTTGCAGGGAAGTAGCGTGAATTTATAGGCATAGCGTTTTGCCAGCAGGCGGTACTGCTCTGAGGGGCGCGCATTCAGGCTCCAGGTATCGGTTCCCCCGACCCCGGCCTGTACGCAGTCTATGTTGACCGTCAGGGCATCCGGAAGCCGCTCCACTTCGGTGACGTGGCGTGCCCTGTCGAGCGCCTCCTGCGTGCAGTCCCATACCGACATGCTCAGGGGGCTGTCTCCCGCGATCTGGATGCCGTGCCCGTTGCCCTCCGTCAGCGTGAGCCAACGCACTGCGCAGCGGTTGCCGTTCTCCTGCGGGGTGATGTAGTCGTGCATGAAGTCCCCGGGCGTACCCCGGTAGAGGCCGAGCAAAGCACCGCACGAGCGGTCGGAGTAATTTTCCTGGGGCCCTTTGCCGAAGTAGGCCATCCTCCCCAGTGTATTGGGAACCCGGGTTCGGAGCCCCGCGCGCAGCGGTTCGGGCAACTGCCCGGCGATCTGCAGGTCGTATGCCACGGCCAGCGCCCCCGTGCCGTCGAGCGTATAAACCAGCGTCAGCCGCACGCTGTCGGGAACCCCCTTTTCGACACGCACCGTCCCTGCGGCTTCGTCGATGCGGATGCCTTCCGTCCGGATCCTTCCGGGCATCTCTTTCCAGCATCCGGCGATCTGCCCGACGCGCCATCCGCGCCAGTCGTTGTCGGTCGACGCCCGCCAGAAGTTCGGCCGCAGGGTGTCGCATACCAATGCCTTCCCGCGTACCGTATAGGAGACCAGGTAACCGCTTCTGCGGTCGATTTCCGCCCGGACACCCGCGGCGCTCAGCACGATGCGCTCCCCGTCCTGCGAGACGGCCGCCCTGCCTGCGGCGGGTTTATGCGCGGGAGCCTTGTAGAAAGGCAGTCCGAACTGCTCTTGCGCAGCGATGTGCCCGGCCCCGGCGTAAGGGGTCGCCCGTTTTTCCCGGGCCTGTACGCGGAGCAGGTATTCGGCGCCGGGTTCGGGCTCGAAGGGGCGGAACCCGACGGTGGCCGGGGCGCTCTTGCCCGCGGGCGTCGTCGGCACGTCGAAACTGCCGCGTTGCAATACGCCCTTGTCGGTCGATATTTCCCAGGTGAAGTCGTAGCGGTCGGTTGGGGAGAAGAAATTACGGTTGTGTACGACAACCCTTCCGGCAGCAAGGTCGTCCGCCGTGAACCCGATGGGCTGGAATACGTATTTGCACTCCAGTGCCGCGGGCTTCAGCGTACGGTCGGGGTTGACGATGCCGTTGCAGCAGAACGCCGCGTCGTGATGCTCCCCTGCCGGTTCGAAATCCCCGCCGTAGGCCCAATAGGTGCGTTGGCAGGTGTCTTTTTTGACCAGCCCCTGCTCTGCCCAGTCCCAGATATGGCCGCCCAGCAGTCCCTCATGGCTGCGGATGACCGTCCAGTAGTCGTTCAGCCCGCCGGTCGAATTTCCCATCGAGTGGGCGTATTCGCACATCAGCACGGGGCGGTCGATCCGCGGGTTGAGGGCCATGCGCTCCAGCTCCCCGACCGTGGGATACATGCGGCTCACGATATCCACGTAGGCGGGGTCGGTCGGATTGCCGCCGTCCTGCGGCTGTTGCGGGGGGCCCGGCTTCCCGTCTGCGGGGGCGGCACTGGTGAATACGGCCGCCGAAGTGCGCCTGAGGGGTATGTAAAGCGGGCTCGCAGGTTGTCCCTGCGCCCCTTCGTAGTGGATCAGGCGCGTGGGGTCGTAATCCTTGGCCCAGCCGGCTGCCGCCGCGTGCGCCGGGCCGCATCCCGATTCGTTGCCCAGCGACCACATGACGATGGAGGGGTGGTTGCGGTCGCGGACGACCATCCGGCTCACACGCTCCAGAAACGGAACGGCCCACTCCGGGTCGTTCGAGAGCTTCCCGCCCGAACCGTGGCTCTCGATGTTGGCTTCGTCGATGACGTAAAGGCCGTAACGGTCGCACAGCTCGTAGAAATAGGGGTCGTTGGGGTAGTGGGACGTACGCACGGAGTTGAAATTCAGCAGTTTCATCAGCCTTACGTCCTGTTCCATCCCTTCGCGCGTGACGGTCTTTCCCGTATATTGGTCGTGGTCGTGGCGGTTTACGCCGTAGAGTTTCACGGGGACGCCGTTGACCAGCATCTCGCGTCCGCGGAGCCGGACGTCGCGGAACCCGACCTTGCAGCTGCGCGATTCGGCGACCTGCCCGTCATCGTTGCGCAGGGTCAGCACGAGGGTGTAGAGCGCAGGGTTCTCGGCGCTCCATTTTTCGGGTGCCGCGATGCGCTGCTCCATCAGTGCGAAGTAGACGTTGTCGCGTTGCGGGTAAGCCTCCGACAGGATTTCTTCGACCGGTAGTCCCATTTCACGGCCTTCGGGCGTCCCGTCGGGGGCATAGAGTTGCGCCCGCAGATGCCATCCTGCCGCCGGGGTGCCCTCGCGCAGGTCGATCGTGGGGCGTATCTGCAACAGCGCGTCGCGCATGTCGCCGTCGAGCCGCGTCCGCACCCCGAAGTCGCCGATGGCCACGTCGGGTTTTGCGGCAAGGTATACTTCGCGGTGTATGCCCGCCATGCGCCAGTGGTCGGCATCTTCGAGGTAACTGCCGTCCGTCCATTTGAAAACCTTCACGGCGAGCGTGTTCTCGCCCGGTCGCAGCAGGCCGGTGACGTCGAATTCCGAGGGCAGGCAGCTGTCCTCGGCATATCCTGCCAGGGTGCCGTTGACCCAGACGTAATAACCCGAGTATACACCCCCGAAGTGCAGCACTACCCGGTCGCCTTCCCAACTTCGGGGTACGGTGAACTTTCGGACGTAGCATCCCGTCGGGTTGTCGCGTGTGATCGACGGCGGCCTGAACTCGAACGGATAGGGGATGTTGGTGTATATCGGATACCCGTAGCCCTGCATCTCCCAGCACGAGGGAACCTCTATCTCGTCCCAGTTTCCGAGGTCGGCGCCCGGTTGCCAGAACCCTTCGGGGCTTTGGGCGGCGTCTTCCGCAAAACGGAATTTCCAGACGCCGTCGAGCGGCATCATCCGTGATTGGGCGCGGTCTCCCGCCAATGCATCCTGCGGGGTCTTGTAGGAGTAGGAGGTGGCCCGGGCGGGCAGGCGGCGCAGGGCGTTGACGTGCTGGTCGGCCGGGGCGTCCCATCCGTCGGCGGCTGTTGCGGCGCCGTATGCAAGCGTGCACAGGAGGATTGCCGTAAGTCGTTTCATAGTTCGGATAAGGTAGAGTTTTCGATGGAACAAATATAGGAATCCTCCACCCGCCGGATTTGCACGGATTTATCAAAAATTAACAGAAAACCGGCCTTTCGCCCCTCCTGCGCTGTCCCGACGAAAATGTGTTAGCATCTGCTGAACCGGTTACATTCCGTGCGCGGGGAATTCCCTACTTTTATCCTGTCGCTCAAACCTAAGACTACGACCTATGAAACGACTCATCCTTTTGACCTGCCTCCTTGCCTTCGTGTCGGTAGCGGAGGCGTGGGCCAAGCGCCCCGGGCGCTCCTTCAGGCGCTCTTTCGTCCAGGTAAGCGCCCGGGATCCCCGTTATTTCTGCCTTTCGGACGGGCAGCCGTATATCCCCGTGGGATGCAACATCGCCGCGATGGGGTCGGTTGCCGACATGGAACATTACCTCGGGAAGATGCACCGCAACGGCGCCAATTTCGGCCGCGTATGGCTCAATACGAACCTCTTCGAGATCGAAACCCGTTACGGCGAGGTGGACACCGCCAAGCTCGTGCGCATCGACCGCCTGCTGGAGCTCGCCGACCGGTACGGCATCAAGATCAAGTTCTGCATCGAGAGTTTCCGCCATATCCGGCCGGGCGTGAACAAGTGGGACACCAAAGCCTCGTACCATACCTCGAACGGCGGCCCGTTTGCCGATGCCGACGATTATATCACTTCGCAGCGTGGTGAGGAGGAGTTCCTGCGCCGCGTGTGCATCTTCCGCGAGCGTTACGGCGACCATCCTGCCGTTTTCGGCTGGGAGCTGTGGAACGAAATGAACGCCGTGGAGACGCCCGAGGAACACCTGCGCGCGTGGAATGTCCGTATGCTGCCGCGCGTGAAGGAGATCTTCCCGAAAAACCTGGTGATGCAGAGCCTCGGCTCGCTCGACCGGGAGTCGAGCTTCCCGATTTATGAATTCATCAACCGCCTGCCTTCGAACGAGGTGGCGCAGGTGCACCGCTATATCGACGAGGGTGCCGAACTGGCCGTGTGCGGCGCTCCGGTCGACAGCATGGCCTCCGATGCCATCGCCGTGCTGCGGGGATACGGCCTCCGCAAACCGATGCTGCTGGCCGAGTCGGGCGCTGTGAAACCCGTGCATACCGGCCCCCATCCTATATATAAGGTAGATACGATGGGTTCCGTGCTCCACGACGTGCTCTTCGCCCCCTTTTTCAGCGGAGCCGCCGGGCCGGGGCACCTCTGGCATTGGGATCACCATATCGACAAGCAGCATACCTGGTTCCAGATGGGGCGCTTCGCG
>OLRA01002779.1_pt1 | contig 16642 bp, 15 predicted proteins | sample 1673011 | NCBI WGS metagenome assembly OLRA01 (sample SAMEA3136746, study PRJEB25190) | human gut metagenome | reverse complement strand
ATATATATAGAAAATAAGAAGGTTTTACAATTGTGTTAGTTTTATCTAGCACTACAAAATATAAATCTTTTAAAGTGGTGTTGACTACTATATTTCTTAGAGCTCCACTGATTAAGACAGTTGGGGCTAAATAAGATATACTAATTGCAATTGGGACTTCTCTTTTATAAGTTTTTATAGTTTTATATTATAAAAACTATCCATAATATCGCCTTCTTTAGAAGCATTTTAACTTACTTCTAATGTCTTTAAGTATTTATGAAAATCACTAAAAAACGCAAACATTGTATTGACAAACAAATATATTTTATGCTATCATTAGATTACAAGTTAAGAAAATGTTTTGACTTGAAAAAGTGAAATACCTAATGTAAAATAATAAGGAGAAAAACAACTATAGGAGGAAATGAGTATGAAAAAATTGTATATTGATTTTGATGGAGTAATATTAGATACAATACCTATATTATATAATGATGCGAAAGCGTCGGGTTTTGAAACTAATGATGCGAAGTTTTATGAAGGGTATGACTTTAAAAAGATATTAAAAGACGAGTATATTATTAATGACGCGGTGGAGTGTATAAATAAGTTAATTGCAAGCGAATTATTTGATGTGAATATTCTAACACATTGTAATTCAATTAAGGAAGGTGCTGATAAAGTTAGATATATAAGAAGGCACTTTAAAGATATAACAGTAATTATTTGTCCTAAAGAGATAAGTAAAACTAAAATGGTACATACAGAAAATGCTATTTTAGTAGATGATTATGCTGGAAACTTAAGAGAATGGGAAAGTGAAGGCGGCATACCTGTTAGATTTTCAACTAAATTAAATGGAAAGGGATATAGAGTAATTGATAAGTTAGATGCTTTGATAGAAATGTTTGGTGAAGAAGTATGAAAATAATAAGAGAAATTTTAGAACCACTTGATAATAATTGTTATATTCTAGTAAATAATGGTTATGCTCTTGTGGTTGACCCAAGTAGTGAAGTGGAAAAAATAGAAAATGTTTTAAAGGGTCAAAATGCTTTATTAGTAGGAATTCTTGTAACACACTATCATTATGACCATGTGGGTGCTTTAGATAGTTTAGTAAAAAAATATAATGTTAGTGTATATGACTATAAAACTATTGGAAAACAAAAAATTAAAAATTTTAAATTTGAGGTAATACCAACTAAAGGACATTCAAAAGACAGTGTATCATTTTACTTTAAAGAAAGTAATGATATGTTTGTAGGGGATTTTATATTCTATGAAACAATAGGAAGAACAGATTTAGAAGGTGGAGACAATGAAGAAATGGCATATAGTTTGAGTTCACTTAGAAAGATGGACGAGAAAATTAAACTATATCCAGGGCACGGGTTTACTACAACTCTTTTACATGAATTGGAGTGTAATCCTTATTTATGATAGCAAGTGTATTAATTGAACACAATGTTAAATCTTTAGATAAGACTTTTGACTATGTAGTACCTGAAAATTTGTCTAAAGATATATCAGTAGGGCATAAAGTGTTAGTTCCTTTTGGTAGTCAGATAGTTGAAGGGTTTGTATTAAATTTAAGTAATAAATACGACCCTAGTATGGAATATAAAGAAGTAATAAATATAGTTGAAAAGACATTTTGTTTAAATGAAGAGTTATTAGAACTAGGAAAGTTTATCTCAGATACTACTTTATCAACTAGAATAAGTGCATATCAAGCGATGTTTCCAAAGGCTTTGAAAGCCAGTGTTAAAGCAAATATTAATATTAAAAAAGATGTTTATGTAAGTTTAAATAAAGAAATGGATGTGGATAACTATATAGTTAATCACAAAAAAAATAAGAAAGAGATAGAAATACTTAATCTTTTAAAGGAAAAGGATGTGCTTAGAAAGGAAATAAATTCTCCTTCTTTAAGAAAGTTAATAGAAAATAATGTAGTAGTTTTAAAAAGTGTTGAAGTAAATAGAAATATTGATTTTATTAAGGAAGAAAAGAAAAACATAGAATTAACTCCTGAACAAAATGAAGCGTACACTAAAATAAAGAATAGTACTAATAACAAGGTGTTACTATATGGTGTTACAGGAAGTGGTAAAACTGAAATATATATTAAATTAATTAATGATACTTTAAATAATGGAAAAAATGTTATTATGCTTGTGCCAGAGATTAGTTTAACCCCACAAATTGTTAATAGGTTTTTAAGTGAGTTTGGAAGTCGTGTAGCAGTTTTACATAGTGCTTTAAGTGAAGGAGAAAAGTACGACGAGTATAGAAGAATTGTTAATAAAGAAGTTAATATAGTAGTAGGTGCTAGAAGTGCTGTTTTTGCACCACTATTAAATATTGGACTTATTATAATAGATGAGTGTTCAAGTCCAAGTTTTAAGCAAGATGTAAACCCAAAATATAACGCTATAGATGTTTCATTTGAACGAGCTAAAACACATAATGCTTTGGTATTAATGGGAAGTGCAACACCTTTACTTGAACAATTTGCTAGGGGAGAAAAAGGTGTGTTTGAACTAGTTAAACTTACTAAGAGAATAAGTAATAATCTACCTAACTACATTTTAGTAGATATGAATGATGAAGTTAAAAAAAGAAATTATGTAATAAGTAGTGTATTAAAAGATAAGATAAATGAAACTTTAAAAAATGGAAAACAAACTATACTTTTGTTAAACAGACGTGGATACTCTACATTCATGAGTTGTTCTTCATGTGGATATGTATGGAAGTGTCCTAACTGTGATATATCTTTAATTTATCACAAAACTACAAATAATTTAAGATGCCATTACTGTGGATATTCAACTAAAATGACTAATATATGTCCTAGTTGTAAAGAAGAAGCTATAAAAGATTTAGGATTCGGTACAGAAAAACTAGAAAGTATTATAAGTAAAGAGTTTAATGCTAGAGTTGTTAGAATGGATTTGGATACTACTAGAAATAAAGGAAGTCATGCTAAAATAATAGAAGACTTTAAGAACCACAAGTATGATATTTTAATAGGTACTCAAATGATAAGTAAGGGACTTAACTTTAAAGATGTTACTTTAGTAGGAGTAATTAATGCTGATGCATCTTTAAATATACCTGACTTTAGAAGTGGAGAAAGAACTTTTGAATTACTTACTCAAACAGGTGGAAGAGCTGGAAGATATGAACTGCCAGGCGAAGTAGTTATACAAACATATAATAAAGACAATTATTGCTTGGAATGTGTTAAAAATCATGATTATTTATCATTTTATAATAAAGAAATGAAAATAAGAAGAGACTTAAAGTATCCACCATATTATTATTTAACACTAATTAAAATAATTAGTACTACATATGAAGTTGCAAGGGATGAAGCAAAGAAGATTAAGAATTACTTATCTAAAAATTTAAGTAGTAACTTTATAATTTTAGGACCTTCTACAGCAAGTGTGTTTAAGTTAAAGAATAAGTATTATTTTCAAATTATAATAAAATATAAAAAGGAAGAAAATATATTTAAGGTTTTAAAAGATATTAATGATACATATATCACTAATAAAGTGAGTGTTGATATTAATGTAAATCCTTTGAATTTGATTTAATAGTTTGATATAATTAAGTTGTTAATGAAAGGATGATATAAGTGAAAGATAAAAGAGTAGTATTTATGGGAACACCTTTGTTTGCAGTACCTGTTTTAGAAGAGTTAATAAAAAACACGAATGTTGTGTTAGTTGTAACTCAACCTGATAAACCAGTTGGAAGACATAAAGAAAGTGTGTTTACCCCTATAAAAGAAGTTGCTGTTAAAAATGGTATACCAGTATTTCAACCTGAAAAAATTAAAAATGATTATGAAGAAGTACTTAATGCTAAACCAGATATTATTATTACTTGTGCTTATGGTCAGATAATACCTAAAGTACTTTTAGATACACCAAAATATAAAGCAGTTAATGTTCATGCTTCACTTTTACCAAAGTTAAGGGGTGGAGCTCCAATTCATAAGGCAATCATTTATGGAGAAAAAGAAACAGGTATCACTATAATGTATATGAGTGAGAAGATGGACGCAGGAGACATAATTAAACAAGAAAGTATACCTATAATGGACTGTGATAATGTTGGGACTATCCATGATAAATTAATGAATATTGGTAATAAACTTTTAATTCAAACTTTACCTAGTATATTTGATGGGACAAATGATAGAATTAAACAAGATGAAGAGAAAGTGACGTATGCTTATAATGTAAGTAGAGAGGAAGAAAAAATAGATTTTAATAAGTCCAATAGAGAAGTGTTTAATCAGATAAGAGGATTGTATCCATATCCTGTTGCTTATACAACTTTAAATGGTGAAGTCATAAAAATTACAGAGAGTAAGATGTCTGATAGTGAAGAAGGGACTATTGGAGAAATTACTATGGCTAGTAAAAATGGTATATGTGTAAAGTGTTTTAGTAAAAGCATTGTTATTACTAGATTAAAGCCAGCTGGTAAAAAGGAAATGAGTGTATCTGACTTTATTAATGGATATAAAGGTATGTTATTGGGAGAACGTTTTGAGTAATGAAAACTGAGGAAAAAAATACACTAAAAATTTTAGCTTATCTTGGTTTTTTCATTTTACTAATTGTCTTTTTAAGATTTGAAACTAATAATAATAAACCAGTTAAAACAGAAGAAAATAAAAACGATTTGAGTTTTATTGATAAAATAGAAATAAATAACTATTCACTTCAAGTTCAAGCTATTTTAAAAGATGATGCAGTTACTTTATTCTATGAAAAACAAAAAGATATATTCATTGGAAAAAAGAGCTATCATGGTGAAGAAACAGAGTTTGTTAAGTATAATAAAGAGTATTACGTATTGGAAAATGAAGAATTTATTAAAAACTCTGAGTTTGTTAGCTTTAATTATGATAAAACTTTTATTACATTAGATAATATTAAAAAACTATTTAATTTAAAACATACTGTTATGAATGACGGAAGTATTATAGAAGTTAAATATAAACTAAATGATGTAATAAATTTATATAATGAAATAAATAATACGCGTTTATATACTTTAGATGAAAAGGACTTTTATATCTATTTAAAAATGGATGAAAAAACTGTAGAATACTTTGTAGTTGATATGACACCATTATATAAATTAATAAATGCTGAATTAAATACAGATGTGGTGTATAAAATTAAAGTTAAAAATGAAAAAGAGACTGACACAAGTTTAATAATTACTAAATTAAAGTAAAAAATATATCTAGTTTTGTCTAATTTAATGAAAAGATTAAAAAAATGGTTTATATTAATATTGAGGTGAAAAATTATAACAAAGGAAGTCTTAAAGGAATTTGACGAAATGATAAGTGAAATTACAATGAGTATAATTGAAACAAAGAGTAAGTTTAAGAATAAAAAACTTTAACTTGCTTTTTTGTTTTAATGTTTGACAAAATTTGTAAGTTATTGTACAATTATAATGGAAAAGGGAAGTGTTATAATGAATGATAAGATAACTTTAACAGCAAATGATATTTTAGAGAAAGAGTTTAAAATTGATGCAAGGGGTTATAGGCTTCAAGAAGTAGATAAGTTTTTAGATATTATTATTAAAGACTATACAGAATATGATAAGTTACTAAGGAAATATAATACTGAACTTAAAGCAGTTTTGGAAGAAAATACAAAACTTAAAAATGAAATAAGAAACTTAAAGAGTACTCTTAGTGTTGCAGAGGGCAGTAGTGGCCAAACTAATTTAGATATTTTAAGAAGACTTGGAGAACTTGAAAAAATTGTTTATGGAGAAGAATAAATATCTTAGGTAAACGCTGCATATAATTATGTAGAGGAAAGTCCATACTCGCATAGTCTGAGATGACTATAGTGTTCGTGCTAGAGGAAAAAATAACTCTAGGTAGATTAATCTAACGGCGACGAAAAAAGAAAGAACTTCTTTGATTAGTCATAAAGTGCCATAGAGACGATGCATTTTAGGAATAAAATGAGTGGAACGAGGTAAACCCCACGAGCGAGAAACCCAAATTTGGTAGGGGAGTCTACACAAATGAAATGAAAAGAGTGTAGGAGTTGTTAACTAGATAAATGTTTACCACCCGTAAGGGTACAGAAAATGGCTTATTAGATGTTTATATAAATAAAAGGAGTGTACTAGTGAAAGAGATTGGAAATACCTTTAAAGAAAGAAGAGAAGAAATTGGTATTAAACTAGAAGAGGCTGCAGGAGACTTAGAAATTACAGTTGCCCAGCTTGAGAATTTAGAAGATGGTAATATTAATGCTTTTAAGGATATATTTTTTCTTAAAGAACTAATTAAGAAATATGCTACTTATTTAAATGTTAACGAAGAAGAATTAATGGAAGATTTTAACGACTTTGTGTTTGATTATACTTCTAAAATACCAGTTGAAGAAATAGAGCAAAAGGTTAAAGAAATAGAGAAACTTGAAGAAAAAGAGACTAGAAAAAGAATAAGTAGTCCTTATACTAGAAAGAGAGTTAGAAATGCTAAAATGAAACCAGTTTATTTCTTTAGTGTTATAACTGTTATATTAGTTTCTATTACTTTAATTATTTTGAATGTGTTTTTAAATAAACAAAGAGAATTGAATTTAAATTTAGGAAGTGAAATTATTTATGAATTTACCAAATAAAATTACTATATCAAGATTAATTATGTCGGCTATTGTTCTTATTTTGCTTATTGTGCCAATGGAGAAGATAGGACTTGACTTACCAGCAGTAAAGATTACTGAAGCAATAAGAGTAGATGTTAAATACTTAATTGCAGGTATACTTTTCTTAATTGCATCTGTTACAGATTTTATTGATGGGCATATTGCTAGAAAATATAATATGGTAACAGATTTTGGTAAAGTAATGGATGCGATTGCTGACAAACTTCTTGTAAATGGAGTATTAATAGTACTTGCTTGTAATGGATTTATTAATGTAATTATTCCTGTAATAATAGTTAGCAGAGACACAATTGTTGATAGTATTAAAATGGTTGTAGGAAGTAAAATCGGTTCAGTTGGTGCAAGTAAAGCAGGAAAGTTAAAAACAATATTTATGATGTGTGGTGTTACTTTGATGTTATTTTATAACTTGCCTTTTGAAATATGGGGTATTAGAGTAGCTGATACATTGATCATGATAGCAACTGTTTTATCAATAATTAGTGGAATAGAATATTATACTAAGAACAGAAAATATCTTTTAGAAGATTAGTTCTGTTTTTTTCTTGACTTTTTTCTTTCTCTTTTATACAATTAAGTTGGTTGTATTGTGTGTTTAATGAAAAATGTTTGTTTTTGTAAACAAGTGTTTGAAAAAAAATATTGACAAACATATTTGTTTGTTATATAATTAATTCATAAGAGAGATTAGGAGGATAATTATGAGTAAATTAAACAAAGGAGAAAAGGATAAAACACTTGAACAAGTATTGTTAGATATTGAAAAACAATTTGGTAAAGGTGCAATTATGAAACTTGGTGAAGGGGGACTAAAAGATATAGATGTTGTTTCAAGTGGAAGTTTAGCACTTGATATAGCATTAGGAGTTGGAGGGTATCCTAAAGGAAGAATTATAGAAATATATGGACCAGAGTCTAGTGGTAAAACTACTTTTGCACTGCATGCAATTGCTGAAGTACAAAAAACAGGTGGAAGAGCTGCTTTTATAGATGCAGAACACGCATTAGATCCTGTCTATGCAAAAAAACTAGGTGTTAATATTAATGAGCTCTTATTAAGCCAACCAGACACTGGAGAACAAGCTTTAGAAATATGTGAAGCACTTGTAAGAAGTGAAGCTATGAGTATAATTGTTATTGACTCAGTTGCTGCCTTAGTTCCACAAGCTGAAATTGAAGGAGAAATGGGAGATTCTCATGTTGGTCTTCAAGCAAGACTAATGAGTCAAGCTTTAAGAAAATTAAGCGGTGCTATTAACAAAACTAATACTATATGTATATTTATTAACCAATTAAGAGAAAAGGTTGGAGTAATGTTTGGTAATCCTGAAACTACACCAGGTGGTCGCGCACTTAAGTTTTATTCTTCAATAAGATTAGATGTAAGAAGAGCTGAACAAATTAAACAAGGAACTGATGTAATAGGAAATAAAACTGTTGTTAAAGTTGTTAAAAACAAAGTTGCTCCTCCATTTAAAACTGCTGAAGTTGAAATTATGTATGGAGAGGGTGTAAGTAAAGAAGGAGAGATTATTGATATTGCTTCTAACTTGGGTATACTTGAAAAGAGTGGAGCATGGTATGCATATAATGGACAAAAAATAGGGCAAGGTAAAGAAAATGTTAAAATTCTTTTAAAGGAAAATAGAGAATTATTTAATGAAATTAATGAAAAAGTAAGAGCGCATTATAATTTTAATGGTGCAAATGGTTTGGATTCTAAAGAAAGTGCTGAGTAGGCATTTTTCTTTTTCTTTTGAAAAAAAAGATTGACTTTAGGAGTAAATATCTTTAAAATAGAATTAGAGGTATTTAAAAATACCTTGAGACTAAATATATAGTAATGGAGGAAATTATGGATAATATCGGATTCTCCATTTTGCTAGTAGTAGTTGGATTGTTTTTGGGAGTTCTTATAATACTTTTAATGAATAAATTAAGAATATTAAACTCTGGAAAAGAAGCTGATAAATTAATTGAAAGGGCTACAAAAGAAGCCGAAAAACTTAAAAGGGATAAGATTATTGAACTTAAAGAAGAAAGCTATAAACTTAAACAAGATACTGATAATGAAATTAAGGAAAAGAAAAAAGAAATTCAAGACCTTAAAAATCTTGTTGAGAGTAGAGAAAATAGTTTAAATAAACGTGATGAACTTTTACAAGAAAGAGAAAAAAATCTTGATTTAAGAGATAAAGATTTATTGGCCAAACAAAAGGAAATTCAAGAGAAAGACGCAAAAATGGAGTCTATATTGAAAGAACAAATTGAGTTGTTAGAACGTATTAGTGGATTTAGTAAAGAAAAAGCAAGAGATTTAGTCATGAAAAAAGTTGAAGAAGATATGTCTAAAGAAATTGCGATTTACTTAAGAGAAAGAGAAAATGATGCTAAATTAGAAGCTGATAGAAAAGCAAAAGAGTATTTAGTATCAAGTATGCAAAAGTATGCAACCGATGTTGCAAATGAGCAAACAGTTAGTACTGTAACTTTACCTAATGATGAAATGAAAGGTAGAATTATAGGAAGGGAAGGAAGAAATATTAGAACTATTGAAGCAATTACTGGTGTTGATTTAATTATTGATGATACACCTGAAGTAATAGTTTTATCAAGTTTTGACCCACTTAGAAGAGAAATAGCTAAAGTAACTATTGAAAACTTAATTAAAGATGGTAGAATACATCCAGCTAGAATAGAAGAAATTTATGATAAAGTTTGTGAAGACTTTAAAACAACTATTAGAGAAAAAGGAGAAGAAGCTTTATTTAGTTTAGGTGTTACTAGGGTTAATCCTGAACTTGTTACTTTAATAGGCAAATTATACTTTAGAACTAGTTATGGACAAAATTGTTTACAACATAGTATTGAAGTTGCTAATTTAGCTGGGCTTCTTGCAAGTGAAATGGGAGAAAATGTTCAACTTGCTAAACGTGCAGGACTACTTCATGATATAGGGAAAGCTATTGACTTTGAAGTGGAAGGCTCTCATGTTGAGCTAGGAAGCGAGTTTGCTAAAAAGTATGGAGAGAATGACGTAGTAATAAATACTATTGAAAGCCATCATGGTGATAAGTTACCTAAATATGTAATTAGTGAATTAGTCGCAATAGCTGATACACTTTCAGCAGCACGTCCAGGAGCAAGAAATGATTCATTAGAAAACTATGTAAAGAGATTAGAAAAACTAGAAGAGATAGGTAATTCTATTCCTGGAGTTGAAAAGACATTTGCAATGCAAGCAGGTAGAGAATTAAGAGTAATTGTTAGACCTGAAGAAGTTGATGATGTTGAGTCTTATAAAATAGCTAGAAATATTAAAGATAGAGTGGAAGAAGAAATGCAATATCCTGGTACTATTAAAGTTGTAGTTATCAGAGAGACAAGAGCTGAGGAAATTGCAAAATAATCAAAAGTACTTGAAAAATAGTACTTTTTTTTATTATCATTTTAATGTAATTGAAAGAGTAGTTTGTATATAAGGGGTATTATATAGAATATTAATATATTCTAGTTGTTTTAGTTTACTTTTATATGGATAGAATAACTCTTCCCATTTTTCTGTGTCTTAAAAAGAAAGGAAGATGTAACATGCAAAGAAAACAATTAACACTTGTAATAGTAAGCTTACTTGTAGTAGTACTTAGTGTATCACTAGCATGGTTTACAACACAAATAATAGGAAAAGGAAAGAACTTAAATGTAACAAGCGCTAACTTACAAATAGTATTTACAGATAGTGATGGTTCTATATCAGGAAGTAACATTGAACCAGGTTGGAGTGCAACAAAAACATTTACAGTTCAAAATAATAGTAAAAGTGAATACAAGTATAATATAGTTATAAAAGACTTGTTAAATACTTTTGTAACAGAAGGATACTTACAATATAAGATAACTAGTACAAATAATGGATACAATATGACTGAGTTTAAAGATATTCCAAAGTCTATTGTAGCAACAGACACAATACTAGCTTATAGTGTAGTAATACCTAAAGGAGTAACACAAAGTTACACAATTGAATTTAAGTATGCAAACGATGAAAGTGTAGACCAAAGTGATGATATGGGTAAGAAACTAAGTGGAACACTATTTATAACTGAAGGAACAGAAGATCCAAACAAAACACTATATAATCAATTACTTGTAGACAAATCAACAGTATTAACAAGAACAAACTTTAGTAAAGTTTTAACAGATAATAATACAAATACATTATATACTTCTACTGAAGACAGTAAAACAGTATACTATTTTGCAGGGAATGCAACAGATAACTGGGTAAAGTTTGGAAAGAATGAAAGTAATCAAGACTTATACTGGAGAATAATAAGAACAAACTCAGATGGTAGTGTAAGACTTTTATACCATGGAACAAGTACTACAGCAACAGATGCATATATAAGAACATCAGCATTCAATAGTAGTCATACTGATATAGCATATGTAAGTTATATGTATGGTAGCCTAGGAAGTATACCAAATGCTAGAACTAACCAAACAAACTCTAGTACAATAAAAGGAGTAATAGATAACTGGTATACAAGCAACTTAGAAGCAAAAGGTTATACAAAATACTTAAGTACAACAGCAGTATATTGTAATGATAGAAGTAATCCAGCAGGTGGATATAACACAGGAAAGACATCATTCAATTATGGAGCACGTACAAGACTAGATACATATAAAACGCCAACATATGACTGTACAGACACTAACGATAAATTCACAGTAGACACAAGTACTGGAAACGGGAAACTAACTTATCCAATAGCATTAATGACAGCAGACGAAGTAAGTTTTGCAGGAGGAGTATATAGAACAAAAGCAGAAACATGGTATTATTATAATAGTGCAAAAGGTAGCTCAACAGGCTCAACCTGGTGGTGGTTGTTGTCTTCTTACCGTTGGAATGGCAGCTACGCTTACGTGTTCGGCGTGGGCGGCTCGTCCATCCCTGGCCGCTTGGACGACCGCGACGTCAACTACACCAACGGTGTGCGTCCGGCCATTTCTCTTAAATCTTGCACTCTATATAGTACAGGAAATGGCTCAGCAAGTGACCCATACACAATAAAAGAAACTTCAAGTGGATGCTAAACTGTGTCTCTTGGGGATTCCATGCTAGATTAGGAATTTAGACAATTCCTAATCTTTTTTATGTGCATGAATGTACTTATGATAAGTGTAACTATTATTGAAAGTATTAGAGAGTACATTCCTATTTTTAGAAGGGAAAGTAGTGTTAATAAGACTAGTTTTGTTATACTTGTAATAAGAGTGATATTCATTTCTTCTTTAGACATATCTAGTGCTTGAAGAGCGTTTGCAAGTGGTGTGTTTATGAAGTAAAGTAAGAAGAAAGGAGCTAAAACTTTGATGTAGTTAGACCCTAGTGTTGTTTTATAAATTAGATTAAGTAAGTATTCAGGTATAGCAAAAATAATTCCTGTTGAGAAAGCACCAATTGCTAAAGATAGTCCTGTTATTTGGTATATTCTTTTTTTACATAGTGTGATGTTTTTAACTGAGTAGTTTTTAGCAAGTTCTGGAATTAGTGAAGTAGATATGCTCATTGTAAAAAATTGTGGAATTAAGAGTAGTGCTAAAGCGTACCCGTTAATGATACCATATTCTCTAACTATAAAGTCATTTGAATACCCTACAAAGTTTAGTATGTTTATTAGTACTATTGGTTCTAGAAAGTGGGCTAGACTCCCTACAATTTTACTGCTAGTACTAGGTACACTTATATTCATGATGTCTCTTATGTATTCTTTTTTTGGTTTTATATCTTCTTTTGATAATGTAATTCCTTTAGGTAAACCTAAAAGCATTACTATTATGCTTGATGTTTCACTAATCATATTTACTAAGATTATCACTGAAATAGTGAGTACTAAACTTTTTTCAATAAGTATAGGTATTAAGAAAATAAGTATAGTTATTCTAACTATTTGTTCAACTATATTAGAAAGAATATATACTCCCATTCTTTGTTTACCCCAGTAATAACCTTTTATTATTGAAGACAAGCCAATAAATGGAAGAGTAAAACCAATAGATAGAAGTGGAATGTATAGTCTAGCGTCTTTTAAAAAGTAGACTGCTAGTGGTTTTGCAATTAAAAAGATTATTAAAAGTGTAATTAGGTTTAGTAGTAGTGATATTGGTATAATAGAAAACACCGTACTTTTAGAACTTTTCCCTTTTACATTTATAACTTTACTAATGCTTGCAGGGTAACTGAATGTCGCAATTGTGATAAAAAGACCAAAAGTAGGCGTGATAAGCGAGTATAAGCCAATTCCTTCAGTACCTATTTGTCTAGTAATGATTATTCTCAAAACAAACCCAAGTAACTTTGACAGAAAACCACCAGTGAGGAGTATTAGTGTTCCCATAAAAAAGTTGTTTTTTAGTAATTTTTTAATCATACTTAAGTATATTCTAAATTAATTTAAAACTTTACTTAAGTTAGTAAACATGTTATAATTTAGTCATGCAACAGTATTTTAGTAAAAAAAGAGAAAATGATATTTTGTATTTGGATAGTTGTGACTTTCATCACATTAAAAACGTTATGAGAATTAAAAGTCATGACAGTGTTATTGTAGGGTATGGTGGCATTCTTTATATGTGCTTGATGAACGAGGACTTAAAAAGTGCGACTATTAAAAGTGTGTATAAGGAAAGTGATGAAACAAAAGTAATAGTCTATATGCCAGTGTTGAGTGACGAAAAGATGTCTTTTATAATTGAAAAAGGAACAGAAATGGGTGTTACTAAATTTGTGCCTGTACAGTACGAAAGATGCAAATTTGTGATTAATAAAGATAAAGTTAGTAAGAAGTTAGAAAGGTATAATAAAATAGCCAAGGAAGCAAGTGAACAAGCTAGAAGAGTGAAGATTACTGAAGTGTCTGATATTATTAAGGTTGACACTATTGATAAGATAGATGGTGTAAATATAGTGTGTTCACTTGACAAAGATAATGTAAAAAGAATAAAAGAGGTGTTAAATGATAAGACTATTTGTGATACAATTAGTATAGCATTTGGACCTGAAGGAGGACTTACAAGTAAAGAAGAAAGTGTACTTGTAAATAAAGGTTTCATAAAGACTTCATTAGGTAGTAATGTGCTTAGAACAGAAACTGTACTAATCGCGGTGTGTTCAATAATAAACTATGTAAAGGGTGAATGAGTTATGAAAAATGGAATAGATAATTTTATAGAGTTATTAGTTAAAGGAGACTTCTTTTTGATATTCTTGATAGTAATGATGATAGTTGTTACGTGTATTATTGCCTATTTGATTAAACTTCAAATGAATGATAGATATTCTTATGAAGAAGATGATGAAGAGGATGAAGACGATAACTTTGTAGAAAAGTATATTCCAATTGATAGTAATACAAAGAGTTCTAAAAAGGTAGACCAAAAGAAGTTTGATTTTGAAAATAATACTATAGAAAGCTCAATTAAGAATTATGAAAGTGACCAAGAAGAAATGGCTATTATTAGTGCTGATGAGTTAGACAATAGAATTAGCAATATGAAAGAAACTGGAGAGTTTGACCGTCATTTAGAACAAATAGATGAATATGAGGCTGAACAAGAAAATAAAGCTATCATTAGTTATGAAGAACTACTTAAAAGAGCATCAACTAACACAGTAACTTATGAGAGTACAGAAAACTTAGGCGGTATTAAAGTTGGAAAAGTTGATACTTCTAAAATAGAGATAGCAAGTGAAGAAAATAATACTCCATATTATAAAGAAGAAGCATTTTTAAGTGCTTTAAAGGAGTTTAGGGGGAGTTTACAATGACATTTTGTATTAAGACACTTGGTTGCAAAGTTAATACATATGAAAGTGAATTAATCCATAACCTTTTCATTAGAAAAGGTTATGTTTATTCTAAAGATAATGCAGAGGTGTACGTAATTAATACTTGCACAGTAACAAATATGAGTGATAGAAAATCTAGACAAATTATAAATGCTACAAGAAGAGATAATAAGAATGCAATAATAGTGGTGTGTGGTTGTTTTAGTCAAAACGCTTTTAATTCTGGTAGGTTAGACGAGATAGATGCAGATATTATTATAGGAAATAAAGATAAAAGTAAAATAGTTGAGTATGTAGAAGACTACATCAAGAATAAACGTAAGACTACTAAATTTTATAACATGGATGAAGTAGAATTTGAAAATATGGAACTAGATAGTATGGAAGGAAGAACCCGTGCGTTTGTTAAAATTGAAGATGGGTGTGAGAACTTCTGTACTTACTGTATTATTCCCTATGTAAGGGGTAAAGTTAGAAGTAAGAGTCATGAAATGGTAATAGAAGAAGTGACTAATTTAGTTAATAAGGGTTATAAAGAAGTTGTGTTAACTGGAATACATACTGGACATTACGTAGATAAAGATTATAACTTTGAACATTTACTTAGAGATTTAGTTAATATTAGTGGACTACTTAGACTTAGAATATCTTCTATTGAGATAAATGAGTTAACAGATGGTGTACTTGACATATTTAGTAAAAGTGACGTACTTGTGCCACATTTACACATTCCTTTACAAAGTGGAAGTGACCATATTTTAAAAGAAATGAATAGAAAGTATGATAAGGAATATTTTATTAATAGAATAGAATATATAAAGAGTATCAAGAAAGACGTTAGCATCACAACTGATGTGATTACTGGTTTTCCAGGGGAAACTGATATGGAACATTTAGAAAGTATGGAAACTATAAAGAAAATAGGCTTTACTAAAGTACATGTTTTCCCATATAGTGACAGATACAATACAGTTGCAAGTAAGATGCCCAATAAGGTAGATGGTAATGTTAAAAAAGAAAGAGTAAAAGATTTACTTATGTTAAGTGATGAGTTAGAAAATAGTTTTAATTCTAAGTTCTATGGCAGGGTATTACCAGTATTAATTGAAGAAGAGAAAGACAGCTACTTTTATGGACATACTGCAAACTTTATAAGAGTTAAAGTAAGTGGTAACTACAAACATAATGAAATATATAATATAAAACTTAGTGAAAAAAATATAGTTAGATAAGTCTTGTAAAAGGCTTTTCTTTTTGCTACAATATTTATTACTCAGGTGGTTTTATGGGAAAGTATTTGATTAATATTTTAAAAGATAAAGATTTTGAAGAAATCGTAATAGCAGACGCATGTATTTATAAAGAAGGAGAATATTTTATAGTAAGTGCTTCTTATAGTGAATGTAAGTTATCTAAAAAGATATACAGATATTTAAAATTAAATGGGTTAAATACTAAAGTGCGTATAGCTGACAATAAAACTCCCAATAAGAAAAAGATAGATAAATTATACCAAGGCATGATATGAACCCCGTTTCTTGGACACAAGAGAAACGAGGTTTTTATATGTCAAAATTAACTTATGAAGATAAAATTAATATATATATTGATAAAAAAGGGGGAATGTCAGTAGGAAGTCTATCAAGTAAATACAAGGTAAGTAAAAATATAATCAATTATCTAACAGCATTAATAGATAAACATGGAATAGACATTTTAAGAACAGATAAAAATAGAATTCATACTAAATTCGAGAAACAGGAAGCAATAGATAGAGTTTTAATTAATGGTGAAGCAAAATGGGCTGTAGCATTAGATTTAGGCCTATTAAGTAAAGGAATGTTAGTTAATTGGATTAAAAATTATAAAGAAATGAGTTATAATATAGTTGAACGAAAAAGAGGAAGGAGTCCAACTATGTCAAAAAAGCCTAAAATAACAAACAAAATAGAAACTATAGAAGAAGAAAATGAAAGATTAAAAAAAGAAAACTTATATTTAAAGGCGGAGCTAGAATACTCAAAAAAATTGAGAGCCGTTGTTCAAGCAAGGAAGAATCAAC
>OLRA01002778.1_pt1 | contig 16643 bp, 13 predicted proteins | sample 1673011 | NCBI WGS metagenome assembly OLRA01 (sample SAMEA3136746, study PRJEB25190) | human gut metagenome | reverse complement strand
TGACTGCTTTCGGTTTGTCTGCCTCGGACAGCGGACACTTTGCGGATATTCTGGCGGCTGCATCAAGCAATGCCAATACCAACGTCAGCATGATGGGTGAAACCTTTAAGTATGCTGCTCCGGTGTTGGGTTCCTTGGGGTACTCTGCTGAAGATTCTGCCATTGCTATCGGACTGATGGCAAATGCCGGTATCAAATCCTCCCAAGCTGGTACGGCATTGCGTTCAGCGATTACCAATCTTGCCAAACCAACTGACACCGTTGCAATTGCTATGGAACAATATGGTATTTCTCTTACCGATAGTTCCGGTAAAATGTACTCTTTACGAGATTTAATGGGACAACTACGACAAAAACTAGGTGGTCTATCCGAAGCAGAACAGGCACAAGCTGCCGCTTCGTTATTTGGCAAAGAGGCAATGTCTGGAATGCTAGCGATTATCAATAGCTCTTCTAGCGATTTTAACAAACTTGCAACAGCAATTGATACTAGTTCAGATTCTGTAGACGGTTATAATGGAACAACCGAAAAAATGGCAGCGGTCATGCAGGATAATCTTGCCGGACAGCTGACTATTTTAAAATCACAGCTGGAAGAACTGGCAATTAGTTTCAGCGATATCTTAATGCCCGTCATTCGTTCCATTGTTTCTCATATTCAGGGCTTGGTGGATAAGCTGAATCAGCTGGATCCACAGACAAAAGAAGCTATTATCAAAATTGCATTGATAGCCGCAGCTCTTGGCCCTGTCCTAATTGTGCTAGGCAAGACAATTTCTTCTGTAGGATCTATTATTTCCATTATTTCTAAATTGCCAGCTAGTTTAAGTGCAGTTTCAGGAGCACTGGGCGTTTCTTTGGGTGCGTTTGCAGCAATTATTGCGGTAATCGCTGCATTAGTAGCAGCGTTTATATATTTATGGAATACAAATGATGAATTCAAAAGCAATATTATCAGCATCTGGGAAGAGATTAAGAATACCTTTACCGAACTAACACAGGGAATCACTGACCGTATCAATGCACTTGGCTTTGATTTTGAAAACTTTACAGAGGTGCTAAAAGCTGCATGGGACGGGCTGTGCAATCTGTTAGCTCCAATTTTTGAAGGTGTTTTTCAGAACATCTCCAATATATTTTCCTATGTTTCAAATTTCATTCTTGGATTATTGGATGTGTTTATCGGTCTGTTTTCTGGTGATTGGAATCAGATGTGGAATGGCGTAAAAGAAATCTTTTTGTCCATCTGGAACTATATCGTATCATTCTTTACAACCATTGTAAATACATTGAAAAATACTGCAAATGTTATACTTGGATGGTTTGGGACAAGCTGGGATGAAGTTTGGACTTCCATTAAAACATTTTTTGTAGACACGTGGAACAGCATCAAGAACTTTTTCATCGGTATTCTTACAGCAATCAAAAATTTCTTTGTCAATACATGGACTTCCATCAAATCATTCTTTGTGAATACTTGGAACAGCATCAAAACATTTGTTGTTGGTGTCCTTACGGCAATCAGAGACTTTTTTGTTAATACATGGACTAAAATTTCAAATACAATCACAACAATTGTCACCAAAATAAAAACGTTTATAACCACTGTATTTACAGCAATTTATAATTTTTTCAGTACGATTTTCAATGCGATTTACACCGTAGTATCTACCATAATTCACAAAGTCCATGATGTTATTGTAACTGTATGGAATGCAGTTTATAATACAATTAAACCGCTATTAGATGCATTTAAGTATTTGTTTGAAACAATTTTCCAGGCAGTGCAAATTCTAATTGGAATGGCAATGGACTGGATTTCAGAAAAAATATCTGCAATCTGGAATGCAATTGTAGAATTCTTAACGCCAATTCTAGAAGGAATCAAGAATACATTTGAAACCGTATGGAATGGTATTCAAACAGCAGTAGATACCGTGCTGACAACAATTCAGAATACTGTTACCTCTATTTGGAATGCAATCGTAGAATTTATCACACCGATACTAGAGGGCATTCAAAATACCTTTGAAACTGTTTGGAATGCAATTCAAACAACGATTGATACCGTATTAACAACAATCCATGACACCATTACAAGCGTATGGGATACAATATCAACGTTTGTTAGCGATACGCTAAATACAATTTGGGGCACAATTAGTTCTATTTGGGACAATATATCTACAGATGTTAGCAATGTGCTGAACACCATTAAAACAACGGTTACAGATTTATGGGACGATATCAAAGGTGCAATATCTGAAAAAATGGATGCCATCAAAGAAAAAATCTCCGGGATTTGGGATGATATCAAATCCGGAGCATCTGAAAAAATAGGAGATATCAAAACAACTATTACAGACGGGTTCCAAGAATCTGTTGACTGGATTAAAGGACTTGCCGACGAGGCTGTGCAATGGGGAAAGGATATCATTCAAGGCATTATTGACGGAATTAATGATAAAGTGAATTCCATTGCAGAAGCCGCAACAGGTGTTGCTGATACAATTCGCAGTTATCTGCATTTTTCGGTTCCTGACGTGGGTCCGCTGACGGACTACGAGAGTTGGATGCCAGATTTTATGAAGGGATTGGCAAACGGTATTAATAAAAGTAAAAAGGTCGTAGCTAAAGCGGTTTCAAGTGTTGCAGATGCAATGCAGATCACAATGAATTCCGGACTGAATATGCAGCTTGACGGCATTTCGGGTGCTATGATGAATGGCGGTATAGGTACTACAGTTGTTAATAACTACAACAACGACAACAGCCGGACGGTCAATCAGACGAATAATTCGCCTAAGTCACTGTCACGGCTGGAGATTTATCGGCTGACACGGAATGCGTTGAATGTGTAAAAAATACAGCTCCGCTGTAAAAAGCGGAGCTGGGTAGTTACTCATTCTCAGCAACTATTTTAATAAAATCTTTTACTGCATCAATAACATTGTACAGCTACGCGATCAGCAAAATTACTGAAGATGATGTAAGGCAGACTACCATTGCCTCAGCTGTGATAAATAGGCAAACTATCTATGCTACAGCTTTGGTGGCAGAGTACCCAACCAAGAATTTCTTCTTCATTATGTATCCACCTCCGTAAATTATTTCCGTGAGTAAACTCCCAGATATTTATATTATACTGCACCTCACCAAAAAAGTCAAGGAGGTATCCCATGTATTTCACCCTTATCCTCGAAAATGAATCCGGCGAACAAGTGAACCTATCCACCACTGCCAACCAATACATGACCTCCAAAATCGAAGGTCTGAATCCTCCCACCGGAACGATCAGCACATCTGGCTACGCAGGCATGAGTGGCAGTTATCTGAATAACGCCTTCATCGAAAAACGAAACGTGGTCATTTCGTTTGCCATGCGTGGCATCGGCGTTGAGAAGCGGCGGCACCAACTGTACCGTGTGGTTAAACCATCCAGATACATTAAAATTTATTATCGCACTGCAAACATAAATGTTTATGCAGAAGGCTATGTAGAATCCTGTGAACTCAATTCTTTTGAACAACCAATTAGTGGTCAGATTTCAATTATCTGCCCGGATATTTATTGGTATAGCACAGAATCATTATATGCTTACTATAGCAGCATAACTGGTGCATTTACGTTTCCGTTTTCTATTGATGAAAACGGTGTGCCACTTGGAAATTATCAAAAAAGCGACCAGATTATTATTCAAAATGATGGAGATGAAACTGGATTTACCATTGTACTGGAAACACAAAATAGTGAAGATGTACCGGAAGTTGCAGCTAATACACCTACTATTTATCGTGCAGATAGCGGCGAGTACCTACAAATTGTCGGAGATGTCCTAAAAGGCGATATCATTACAATTACCACCAAAAACGGAAACAAGACAGTTACGTTAACGCGTGGAGGGGAGTCGTTTAATATTATTAATCGATTGGCATCTGGATCAACGTGGTTCCAGCTCAATAATGGCGAAAATACATTTACAGTACAATGTCAAAAGGGATTAAAAAATATTAAAGTAAAAATGATACATACCAATGCATATTTAGGAGTGTAGCCGTATGCAAATCGAAATCTACAGTTTGACTGCTAATAAAGATATCCTATCTGTTTCATTAGAAGCTATTTGTGACAGTTTTTCATCCTTTATTTGGGATGTAGAATGTTACGGCTGTTTTGAGGTGTATATCGCTGCCAATCCACGCAACCTGGCAGTTTTTCAGCGTGGAAGAATTGTAGCACGAAGTGATGATAGTCAACATTTTGGTATCATCGAATCGTTAAAGATTGAAACAGACACAGAGAACGGAGACTATCTCACGGTATCGGGTCGATTTTTGAATTGCCTTCTAGAACGACGAATTATTTATCCAACTGTTATTAAAAGTGGTACATACGAAGACGTTGTTCGATCAGTGCTATCCCGAAATGTAATTTCCGCTGGAATTCGAAACATCCCTGGATTCTCCATGGGAAATGTATCCGGAAGTTGTTGGGGAATACCGTTACACATGCAGGTTAGCTATGATAACATTATGGAATGGACATATAAAATTTGCGAAGCAATTAGAGGAACTATTAATGTTCGATTAGATGGGAATTCCATAAAGTGTGATTTGTCAGAGGGTACAGACCGCAGTGTTTTGCAAGATGTCAATCCACATATTGTTTTCTCAGATGCGTACAGCAATTTGCTTTCATTTTCTTATGCAGCAGATGATTCTGTGCAAAAAAACTTTGCGTATATATTTGGATGCGGCGAGGGCAGCGCAAGAAAACGTGTACTATATTACAATGGGGAAGAACCAACCTATTTAGATCGATATGAAGTTTATGCGGATCGCCGTGATTTGTCACAAGATGAAGACGTTAGTGATGACGAATATCTAGAAATACTATGTGGCGTTGGCGCAGAGCATATTATTCCACCACAAACTGCATCCGAATCCACCATTGCTGCTTTTTCCACCCAGTATCAGTATAATAAAGATTACTTTGTGGGCGACTATGTAACGGTAGAACATCAACGATTCGGTTTGGTTCAACCAAAAATTCAGCTAATTGGCATGGTAGAAAGTTTCGATCAGAATGGCAGAAGCTTGACCCCAACATTCAAAGAAATGGAGTGATGACAATGGCATTTTCCTACGGATTTTTTAATGCAAAAAATTTAGATAGGGTATATACCGCAGAAGATTTCACGGGGTATTTATCTAGCCTGATTTGTGATGGCATTTTGGATACCTACGGAAATAATTTTTCGCTGAATTCCAATGGATTAAAACTGACACTAGGCACAGGGAAGGCCTGGATTCATGGACATTATTTTGTCAATGATGCACCCTATACACTGGATTTTAGTCAATATGTAGATGAATCACTGGCACGGTACGTATTGATTTGCATTACATGCGATACAGCAGAAAACGTGCGATCCGTATCCTTAGAAATTGTAAAAGGAACCGCATCGGCAACACCCACACAACCCAGTCCAACCAAAAGTGATTCAAGAAAAAGTTTGATCCTGTACGCGGTACGATTATCCGCCGGGATAACTGAAATCCAGTCATCTAATATCATTGATTACAGAGACGATACAAATAAATGCGGTTACTGTAAATGCATTCTTGGAAAATGTAAAGTGACGGAGATGCTTGCCGAAATGGCAAAGGCAAACGCCACGCTGGACGAACTGCAAAAGCGGCTGGATGCTATGAATAGCCAGCTATCGGATCTTCAAACTAAGGTAGACGATTTGACAGACGGTGAGATTGTGTCAGCAGGGAAATGCGGTGAAAATATTTATTATGTACTGTATAAAAATGGGAAACTGCTGCTACGTGGTACTGGTGCAACCTACGATTATGCATTAGGAAACGATTCTGAGAACTCCATTTTTGATGGGGATGAAACAATTAAATCAATTGTCCTCGGCGAAGGGATTACTAAAGTTGGGGATTATCTGTTTCATGGTTGTAAAAACGCGGCAAGTGTATCGATGCCAACAACATTAAAATCAATTGGTACAGGATCATTTTCACCGAGTATTACCGCAAGCGGGGTAACCGGCGAATTAACAGCGATTAATATTCCAAACAATGTTACAGTGATTGGATCCAGTGCATTCTCAAATAATGCAATCCAAGAATTGTTAATTCCATCAAGTGTAACAGAATTAGGATCCTATGTGTTTTCTAACTGCGCAAAATTGAAATCCGTACGATCAGAAAGTACAACCATTGGTGCATTTGCATTTACAAAATGTACCGCGTTATCCAATTTGACGATTGCTGCAAGCTGTAAAACATTTGGATCCAATATGCTGACCTACTGCGAGAAATTAACGGCAATCACATATGAAGGAAGTAAAGCGCAATGGAATAGTATCACAAAGCCAGATAATTGGATATCCTCTGGCGACCATAATCACAATGGTTATTTACAACGAATAGATTGTGTAGACGGTTCATTTGTTTGGGATACTGAACGCAATACATGGAATGAGGTGGATAATTAATGCTGAAATTTTGCGTAACTGGTCAAAAAATTGAATTGATTTTCAGGGAACAGATTGCAGATCAGCAAATTAATTTTGTAGATATGTGCTTTCTCTTTTCACCTGACTGGGATGGATTGGACAAAACGGTTCAATTCAGCCAAAATGATAAAACCTACAACGTACATTTGGGCACAGACACTGTATGTCATTGCCTACTACCAGCAGATTTGCAAACAGGATGCGTTAGTATTAGCGTGTTTGGATATGCTATCAATGGTTCTGTTCGCGCAACGACAATTCCCATTGGTATTAATATTAGACGTTCTGGATTTCAGGACGATGGTGAAACACCTATTCCACCTACGCCAGATCTTTATGCACAGTTGATTGCGGAAATTGATAAGAAGATTGCATCTGTACATGACGGAAAGGATGGAGCTGATGGAAAATCTGCCTATCAGATTGCCGTGGATAATGGCTATATTGGAACGGAACAAGAGTGGGTTACATCCTTAAAAGGCGAAAAGGGGGACACAGGAGCACCTGGAGCAACAGGGGAAAAAGGGGAACCTGGAGAAAAAGGTGACCCTGGGACGGATGGAAAGAATGGGATTGATGGTGTAAATGGGCATGACGGTGCATCTGCATATGAAATTGCAGTACAGCACGGCTATAGTGAATCAGAATCAGTATGGCTGGAATCCTTACACGGTGCAGATGGCGCAAAGGGTGATCCTGGATCAGCTGGGAAAGATGGTATAGATGGATTTTCCCCGATTGCAAACGTAGTTTACGCGGATCGAAAAATAACCATTACAATAACAGATAAAAACGGAACCACAAGTGCAGAGATTACGAATATTGTTACAGATGAGGAGTTAGAAGCAGCCAAAAAACAGATCTATTCTGATATGGCAGGAAAAGTCAATGCAGTCGACAATAAGGCAGATAATTACTACAAACTACTAAATCCTGCATTAATCAGAGTGACTGTTTATGTAAATGCGCAGACCGGGGATGACAGCAATTCAGGGGATACAGCAGCAGAGCCGAAAAAAACAATTGCAGGAGCATTGGAGAAATATCCAATGTATAATAATATTCGATTGCAATTGGCTGCTGGGTCGTATGCTACTGGAACAATTACAGCTGAAAATAAAAAAATTGCCATCGTTGGCGCTGGCGCAGATTCTACCATATTAACAGGCGGTGGAATCAATGTAACAAACTGTTGTTTGACGTTATCCGCATTAACCGTTACAGCCGATAGTGATGCTATTCCTGTTGTATCGGTAACAACTGGTTCCCATTTATATGGCTATCGTGTCAATTTTACATCCGCCCATGGTACTGAGTGCCTGCGTGTTTCTACTGCTAGCCAGTGTTATTTGGACGGGTCGGTATTTGTGACAAATGCAGAAACTGATATTGTCATCCGAAGCAGCGGCGGTGCCGTAACCGGATTGGGATACTGTACGGTTCCAGGAATTGTATGTGCTAGCACAACAGGATTGGTTAATATGACAGGTGGAACTGTTAAAGGAACTAAGATAGAAACAGGCGGAATTATTTTTATCAATGGGGCAAAGGTGTAGATTGACATGATTCAATTTTTAATAACAATTATAATTTCTGTTCTGTCCGCAACTGGCATTCTGGGTATTGGTACACGAGCAATTCTATCTCGAATGCAAAAACAGGACAGCCGTCAGAAGGCTTTGGAATATGGTGTACAGGCATTGCTGCGTGACAGGATGTTACACTGCTATAACAAGTACATTGAAGCCGGATCCGCACCGATTTACGCAAAAGAAAACTATGAGAATATGTACCGGCAATATCACGAGCTTGGTGGCAACGGTGTAATGACACAATTACACGAGGAGTTTATGGCATTGCCGACCGAGGAGAAAGGAGCATAACATGAGAAATTGGAAATTATGGACAAAGGCAGCAGCGGTCAGAGCTGTTAAGACGATGGCGCAGACGGCTGTTGCAACTATTGGCGTGGCAATGACCATGCAGGATGTCAACTGGGTAATTGTTGGCAGCACAGCGCTGCTGGCTGGTGTATTGTCTGTGTTGACTAGTATTGCCGGACTGCCAGAGTTAAAAGGGGAGGAATAAACTATGACCATTACCAATGCGTATTTAACGCACAATCGACCATATACCAAACGCTCCAGAACAACCGCCATTGCTATTCATTGGGTGGCGAATCAGGGATCTTCTGCCATGGATAACCGGAATTATTTTCAGAATACGAACGTAGAGGTATCAGCAAATTACATTATCGGGCTGCAAGGCGAAGTGATCTGTTGCATCCCGGACGAAGAAGTTTCCTGGTGCACCAATCAGGCAAACAGTTACACGGTCAGCATTGAAAATTGCCACCCGGATTCTACAGGGAAATTCAACAGCGCTACATACAATAGCCTGGTGGAATTGACTGCTAATCTGTGCCAAAAATACGGATTGAATCCAATGAACCGTGGTGTAATCCGGCATTTTGATGTTACCGGAAAAAACTGCCCGAAGTGGTTCGTCCCAAAATCCAGGGGCGGCAGTGACACAGAAAATTGCGAACACTGGGCACAGTTCCTGTGGGATGTGAAAAACAAACTGGATGGAAAAACGCAGCCGGCAAAACAGCCAGCAGCTGCAAGCAGCAAAGCAGCGCCTAAGTCGTACCGTGTAAAAATTACAACTGATGCGCTGAACATTCGAAAAGGCGCCGGCACACAGTACCCAGTTGTAGGTTGCATTAAGGATCGTGGTGTCTATACCATTATCGATACCTGTAATAAATGGGGGTTCTTGAAGTCAAAAGCGGGTTGGATTTGTCTGGATTATGTAAAGAAAATTTAACGCATGTGACAGGCATAATAGCACAACAAGAATTATTATTATGTACAAGAGTGATATAAAGTCAAGATGCAATACCCTGTAAACATTAAAAATGCAAATCCACGTCTTGCAAAAGTGATTATTAGTCAACTAGGAGGTCCAGATGGCGAATTAGGTGCCTCTTTACGCTATATGTGTCAGCGATATACAATGCCTCAAGCAAAAGTAAAGGGACTATTAACAGATATTTCTACTGAAGAATTAGCATGCGCATGATATCAGTTATATAATCGAATAAAAGCAGCGGCAGGGAAGTGCTCCCACTATGCCGCTGCTTTTTCTTATTGTTTAACTAAATTTTCTTTGTATAATCCAGGCAAATCCACCCAGCTTTCGATTTCAAAAATCCCCATTTATTACAGGTATCGATAATGGTATAAACACCACGATCTTTAATGCAGCCTACAACTGGGTACTGTGTGCCGGCGCCTTTTCGGATGTTCAGCGCATCAGTTGTAATTTTTACACGGTACGACTTAGGCGCTGCTTTGCTGCTTGCTGCCGCTGGCTGTTTTGCCGGTTGCGTTTTCCCATCCAGTTTATTTTTTACGTCCCACAGGAACTGCGCCCAGTGTTCGCAGTTTTCTGTGTCACTACCGCTCCTGGATTTTGGAACGAACCACTTCGGGCAATTTTTCCCAGTAACATCAAAATGCCGAATTACACCACGATTCATCGGGTTTAATCCATATTTTTTACACAGATTGGCGGTTAGTTCCACCAGGCTGTTGTATGTAGCTGTATTAAATTCGCCCGTCCAATCCGGGTGGCAATTTTCAATACTGACCGTGTAGTTGTTCGCCTGGTTGGTGCACCAGGAAATCTCCTCATCCGGAATGCAGCAGATCACTTCTCCGTTCAGCCCGATAATGTAATTCGCAGATACCTCTACGTCCGTATTCTGAAAATAATTACGATTCTGCATGGCGGAAGAACCCGGATTTGCCACCCAATGAATGGCAATGGCGGTTGTTTTGGATCGTTTAGTATACGGGCGGTTGTGTGTTAAAAATGCATTTGTGATATTCATAGTTTATTCCTCCACTTCCGGCAGACCTGCCACACTGGTCAAAATGGATAGCACGCCAGACAATAACGCAGCGGATCCAACTGCAATCCAATTGACTTCCTGCATTACGGCGGATACGCCGATCATTGCAACAGCCGTCTGCGCCATTGTTTTAATCGATCTGACTGCTGCCGCCTTTGTCCATAGCTTCCAATTTCTCATAGTAAATTCCTCCTAGAATAAAATTTTCTGAATTCCGTAAATCAGAATTCCAACAATGGTTGTAGCTAGTAATCCACACAGCCCATACAGAACCCGTGTCAGACCGCTGATTTTTTCACATAGGTTATCCAATTTTACCCGTGTTTCTGCTGCATCCTGTTCCAGTTTGTCCAACCGCCTACTGTGATCATTCAGCCTGTCTTCATGCTTGGTCAAAATATGCTGTTCTAGCTCTTCGTTCATGTTTTACGCACCTCCTTACACCTTCGAGCCATTGATAAAGATTACACCGCCGGATTCTATTTTTGTGCCCTTTATGGTGCAACCTGTTAGTTTTGCTTCGCCTGTAGTGCTGGCGCATACAAGCCCTGGAATGCTGCAATATCCAAGCCCTGTTACAGATCCGCCACTGCTGCGCACAACAATATCCGTTTCCGCATCTGCCACAAATACGGAGCCGTCTAAATAACACTGGCTGGCGGTTGTGACACGCAAGCATTCTACACCGCCGGTTGAAATGAAATTTGCACGGTAGCCATATACATGAGATCCAGTGGAAGCTGTTACAATTGGATCTGTTCCACTGTCTGCTGTAACCGTCAACGCCGACAACGTAAGTGCACAGGTAGTCAGATTGATTCTGCCGGTAAGCGTGGTAGAGGCTACACCGGCACCAACGATGGCAATTTTTTTATTTTCAGCAGCCATTGTACCAATGTCGTAGGTTCCAGCGGCTAATTGCAGCCGAATATTGCTGTACATCGGATACTTTCCCAATGCCCCTGCAATTGTTTTCTTGGGACTCGCTGCTGTATCCCCGGAATTGTCGTCATTTCCGCTCTGTGCATTTACATAAACAGTCACTCGAATCATTGCTGGTTTGAGTAAATTGTAGTAACTATCTACCTTTCCATTCACCGAATTGATTTTCCCAGACAGGCTAGAGCTGATTGATTGCTTTGCTTCCTCCAGGTCTGCATCTGTTGCATAGTCTTTCAGCGATGCCTGCGGTGCAAAATACGATTTAAGCTTTTCCCAGAAATATTCCAGCACTTCATTGTTTAAAAGATCGGTATTATCTGCCATGTTCTTCCTGCCCCCCTTATGATGACATCATGCGGTCAATGTCCGCTTTTGTGATGTAATTGAACTCTTTGCGCAGTGCTTGCAGCTGGCACCTCGTTTCTGCCCGAACCTTGTCCGCCTTCGTCATGCGGACAGTATCCGCCATTGCACGGCTATCTGAACCACCGCAGGAAATCTTGTGCCCACCACGAAACGTCCATGCAATGGATGTGATAATACTGCTGTATGTTTGCGGAATTGCATCCGCAAAATCTTGGTAGGTAAGTTTTACCTTTTGTCCCAACGCATACCGTTTATTGCTATGTACAGTGCATGAAAATGGGCGAATGGTGTAACCGCCTGCATAATCACAAATCGCATAGCGGATGCCCTGGGCAACGGTATCCAAACTATAACCTTCCACGAACACAAATTCTTTCGCAAAGCCATCCAAAAACGGGTTATTGGAAATTTCAATTCGAAACTGTACCTTTGTGTCATAATCCGGAGATTGCAGCACCCACCAACCCCATGCGTTTTGATCTTTTTCCAATTCTACATGTGCATCCACACGCATCAATTCCATTGTATAATCTGCAATGTCGCAGGAATTCCACTCCATTTCGTTCATACCAATTGCAGTTTCTCCGTACTGTGGCTGTGCAAATTGCCCCAAGGTCAAATGTCCGTCTTCCGGTTTGGAGAAGATAAAGCCCCCGGCAAGTTCTGCGATGTATTTAAAGAAATCTCGCGGACAAGCGGAATTAGATGTTCCCGTTCCGCTGTCTAGGAAGTACATTGCTGTGTAGATTGTTCGTCTCCAAACTCCGTTAATGTTTGCCCAAATGCAGGAATTGCAATAGTCCTCGTTGTCATTGAGGACTGGAAAATACTGCTCCCACTCCAGCAGATCACTCATTCCGGTTTGCGCCTTAATAAAATCGTTTGCGAAACTTGTAATACGATGGCACCAGGTCATTAGATTAGCTCCTGTATATCCCACTTGCTCATTTAGCAGCTCACCAACGGATTTGGCAGACTGATTGGATGTGGAATTGTAGGATGCTGTATCCAGCCACCCCACTGCATCCTGTGCAGTAATGGTGTAGATATCGCCTGATCTTGTACAGCTGGTTACCCAAAACGTTCCGATGCAGTAAGGATTTGCTTCCCCGGTATACTGGGAATACAACGTGATTTTAGCACCACGCACCTTGAAGTTGGATGTGTTCGGAATCCGGCACGCGATAGACAATGTGGACGCATATACACCGCCGATAGCAAATGACCCGTCTGGACAGCACTGCCGCTTGCTGGATGCTTGTATTACATTGGCGCTTGACAACTCTGCCAGCAGTCCACCGGAACGGTCCCAAATGGATCCGGATATTGTTTCTTGTAAAACCATAGCTTACTCCTTCACAATAATCGGTTGCCGGATGATAATGGAAATGGTGTTGGATTCATCCGGATTTCCGCTGCTGTCAAAAATAGCAGCTGTAGCAGTCAATACCACAGTAAATTGCTGTAGATTCGGATTGTATTTCCACGTAAACGATTCCGGCGCAGACGCTGCGCTGGTATGTGTTGATTTCGATTCCGGACACGCCCCGTGTATTTCAATCACCTTGCAAACTTTGGAATTGCAAATTCCAGTGGTGTAAATGGTGGTATAGCTGTTATTGACAGAAACAGCCGGCATGGTGTAGATGCCGCCGGGCAAATACTTTCCGTCTTCCAGTTTTTTGCGTTCTCCGTTTAGCTGATACGTGCCTGGCAAGTCGGATAATAGGGACACATAGGGGATTGCTACCTTGTTTTGCGGCATGTCTAAAAATTGCAGCGGAATTGTAACGGTATACCGTTGCGACTGGTACGAGATCAAGGAAGTGGATACCGAACCGGCAATAAATGCAGTTCGTCCATATTTAAGAGAAGAGCTTGCTTCTCCGATTTCCGACCGCATATTTGCAATGGTCAGAACCGGAGATTTTTGCGTTGCATACAGCAGATTGATACACTGCTCCTGCGTGCATTCCAATGACAGTGTCATGGTATCGGTGCGGCCTGGCCCCGGATAAACCGTTGTGCTTCCATTTGCCATGGTGAACTTGGTGACCTGATACGCATAGGAAAACTGGGTGGGCGCAAGCTGAATAAGATCTGCTGCTACAAGCTTCCAAACGCCCGTGTCATTCTGCCAGATATCAATATATCTCATATGGTACCGCCTCCGCTTCGTGCATTTGCAATTTGTGCTGCTGTGATAACGACCGTTTCCAACGATTCTCCGCCAATGGATACCGGAATAATCAGATCGCCGCCGCCCAAGCTTCCGCCAATTGTATTTGGTGCCTGCTGCTGAGAGGCATACAGAGAACTACTCGGCAATGCCGTTCCCAAAATATTGGCGCCATGCATTGCGGTAATGCCTGCAATTTGTGCCTGTAACTGCCGGGCATCGATTTGCTCCATGATGTGATCCAGTTCTTGATTGATGGTTTCTGCTGTGTCATCGGACGTGTCTGCAATACCAACAGAAACACCAGGCAGCAGAAACCGCCCAACTGTATCGCGCATCAATTTAGACGGGGAATTGATTCCAAAGTAGCTTTTGAAATCGTCCCAGATCTGCGAACAAATATCTTTGATGGTTTGTGCAATGGTGCTCAGCCCGTCCCACAAACCATCTGCCAAACCACCTAAGATATCCTTGCCAAGTTGGATCCAGTCGGTTTCCGTGATGGTGTCCCAGATAGCGCTGATTACACGAGGAACGGCTTCCAGAATTTTAGGAATGGATAATGCAATACCACGTACCAGCCGGGTAATGATCTTTCCGCCGGCTTCCAAGATTTTCGGCAGATTTTCCACAATCCCGTCAAATAACGCCATCACGATGTCAAGCGCCGAATCGATCAAAGGCCCCAGATTGTCTACCAGTCCATTTACCAGGCTGTCAATGATGTCAATAGCTGCATCAATCAGCACTGGAAGGTTGTCAATCAGTCCTTGCACGAGCGCCATAATCATATTTAGCGCCGCATCAATGATAACCGGCAGATTGTCGGTAATGCCTTGTACAAGCGCCATGAGAATGGTAAGTGCTGCTTCTAGGATGGTTGGCAAGTTTTCCGTGATGATATTGCACATAGAGGTTAAAATTCCAATGACACCTTCTACAATCAACGGCAAATTATCCGTAATTCCTGTAATCAATGCCGTTAAAATCTGAATTGCTGCTTCAATCAGCAACGGGAGATTCGTGGTAATGATTTCCACAATGGATGTGACGATCTGCGGCACATATTCCATCAACATGACCAGCGCATCAGACAGCCCCTTGATAAGCGTTTCAATCATCTGCACCGCCAACGGCAGCAATTCCGGAAGGAACGTCTGAATAGCAGTTAGGATACCGTCAATCATAGATTTTGCAGCATCCAGGAACCCGCTTGTATTTTGTGAGATGCTGTCTGCCAGCATGATGACGATATCAACAGCTTTTCCTTTGATCTTTGGCAAATTTTCCACAATGCCGCTGATCAGCTTGCCGATCAGCTCCTTGCCCTTGTCTTTCCATCCGGCTAATACTGGGCTAATGCTGCCTAGTGCAGTCTTTGCTGCATCCACAATCCCGTCAAAAATCTTTCCAACGTCTCCATCTGCACTGTTAATGGTGTTGACCAAACCACCAATTGCATCCGCCAAGCCGGAAGACAATGTGCTGCGTACATCAATGGTAGCTTTCCCAAAGGTTCGCTTTAGCCCCTCTATGGCACTTCCTACGTCATCGTATTTGACTTCGTTGATTTTTCCAAGTGCATCTGCGGCAGTAACTGATGTATCAGAAACGGCGGCAAGTGCTGTAATAATGCCGTCTCCGGTGTCTTCGTAGATAGAACCCATCAATCCTACGGCTGCATTATTTCGTGCTAGCGGATCTGTTGTGTTATTAAGTGCTGTAACAACTTCTTCAAATGCTTTTTGCGCAGTATCGCCACCAGCAGCAAATCTCGCCGCCATATCATCGGCATTAAGCCCAAGCGCCTGCAAAGCTTCTGCTGCTGTTCCGTCTTTTACCGTTGTATTCATTTCACGGATAGCGTCACCTATTTTATCAATACTGTATACACCAGAATCAGCACCAGCAATTAACGTGGATGCAAATTGTTCAGCAGTTAGACCAGCTTCCACTGCATCTGCGGAATATTCGTTTAATGTATCCAACAGTTCTCCAGACGAATCTGCTCCTTTTTGTGCACCAACTGCAATCAGATTATAAGCTTCTTCTGCACTAATGCCAAAATTGGACATCATCGACTTCGCAGATTTAGTTGACTCTTGTACATCAAATTCAAATGCATCGCTAAGCAAAAATGCACTTTCTGTAGCGGATTGCAGTTCGTCTCCCATCAGCCCAGTTTGCTTGGAAATCTCCGCCACCGCATTGGCTACGTCATCGTATGATTCGCCAAAATTGTTACCATAGACGTCTTTTACAACGTCTCGCATACCTTCCAGTTCTGTGCCAACCGCTCCGGTAGACGCTGCCATTTGGTTGATTGCCTTATTAAACTCATCGCCGGAAGATACCATATTTCCAAATGCAGACAGCGCCTTTTTTCCGAGATCTGCCAGCAGATTTCCCATTGCAACGGATGCCGCAGAAATGGTGCCTTTCATGCTCTCCACTTCTTTGTCAAATCCGCTCGAATCGCCGTCAATTGGGACTTTGACACTCTCTTCCGCCATGCTTCACCACCTCCTTATGGATATAAAACCTACACTTTTTGTGCAAGTAAGGAAAGATAGTTTACTTACTATTTTTCTCAATAGTGGTATTTTATCACAAAAATGCCACTAAATCAATACTATTTTTGTATTATTTATTGACTTTTTTCTACAAAATAATATAATATTTTACATATACACTTTTTAGG
>OLRA01002772.1_pt1 | contig 16672 bp, 17 predicted proteins | sample 1673011 | NCBI WGS metagenome assembly OLRA01 (sample SAMEA3136746, study PRJEB25190) | human gut metagenome | reverse complement strand
ATTTCTGTTTTTTATCCCAACTGGCTTATAATTCGAAAATTTTATCTAAATTTGCCCATAAAAACTACGCAACATGCCTCTTACTCCCGAACAACTGGCGAAGATAGCTCAGAAGGACGCTGCTCTGCCTGCCGCCCTGAAGCGCAACGCCACCACAAACTACTACGAGGGTTATTTCTTCATCACTCTCAACACCCGCAATTACGCTCCCATCCTCAGCTTCATAACGGGACGTCCGGACGCTCCCGACGACGCTCCTGACGCTCCCGCCTGCGAATACACGGAGCTGGGCCGTAAGGTGATGGCTGTCTGGCAGACCGTCCCCCGTTTTCATCCGCAGGTGGAGATAATAGCCGCCGAAGCCATGCCCGACCACTTCCATGGATTGCTGCGACTGCTGCCCGGCAACAGGAAGCATCTGGGGCGTATGGTCAATGGCTTTATGATCGCCTGTACGCACGATTATTGGGACACGCTGGATATCAAATGGCGGGACATGAAGAAAGACCCCAACAAGAGCGACCGCGATGCATCGCGTGATTGGTACGACCGGGACCACACGTGCTCCTTCCGTGGCCCTTCGCTCTTTGTCCGCGGCTACAACGACATGGAGGCCGTCACGCCGGAGCAGGTGCAGACGAAGCTGCGCTACATCCGTGAGCAGGCACGCCGCGCCCTCATCAAGGGAACGCTGCGCGACCGCTTCCTCGTCCATCTCTCGTGCACGGCACGCGGCTGGACGCTGGACACCATCCGCCGCGGCCTCCGCGCCGACCGCTTCTATGCCCATAACCCCGACCGCCTCGAACATATCCTCCTTTCTCTCCTGCCGCGTATCCCCATGCTGCCGGCTATTGCCTCAGCCTCTTCCTCTGCCTCTCCCTCAGCCTCTCCCACGGCCTCTTCCTCAGCCTTTTCTCCCAAGCCTCTCCTTTCTTATGTCGGCTGCAGCGCCCTGCTGTCTGCGGAGCGCAAGCTGCCTCTTGTCTGCCATCGTTCTGACGCTCCTTTCTTTGAGCGCCAGTGTGACGCTGTGCTGCGTGCCGCCCGTGAAGGTGCTGTCATCGTGTCGGCGTTTGTGAGTCCTAAGGAACGTGAGATAGGGCGCCTGTTGCTTATGGAGCAGCTGCCCGTTATTGAGGTGTGTGACAATGGCTTCGGCGACCGCTACAAGCCCAGTGGCAAGAGCTTCTATGCCTGTGCCGAGAACCGACTCGTGCAGATTTCGCCCTGGAACTACGAATACTGCCGCGACCTTGCCGTCAACCGCGAGGTGTGCCTCGTGATGAACGAGCTGGCGAGGGTGATTGCCGGAGTGGGGGATGGGTGGTGGAAAGAATGAGCGGGGGAAGTTTTTCTGTGGATAATGTTGGGCGGATTGAGGTAAAAAGCGTAACTTTGTGGCTACGCAATTTTTATGTAAAATCTATTATAATGAATCCATATATTGATAAACACATAATCAAACCTATTGATCTTTATCTTAACGATAACGGAAGACCGGAAATAGAACCATGGAAGATAGAATTCAATGCCAAGGAGGCTAAAGACCGTTTTGGCCTTTTTAATGAATTAAGAGAAGCCATGAAGCCTTACTATAAGATGCTGTTAATGGCAGATGAACGTTTTGGTAGAAATAAAGAAACTGTCAAGATAAAAGATATTGTTCAGGGACTTTTCTTTAAAGACTCCATTATAGGAAGGCATATGAATGATGTGAAGATAGTGGAGTGTGCTGAGGCTTGTGTGAAGCGACTGGTTTCTGACACAAAACCGCCATATATGTTCATGTATTTATTGAAACACCTTATTCAGACGGGATATGACCCAGGATGGGACTTGGTGGAGACTGATGTCAGGAAGCGACTGAGCAGAGCCCCCATGTTTGGCGACCATAAGCAGCTTGAGATGTATTGCATAGTCATGGCGTTTCGTCTTGTCATGAAAAGTGACCTGTCTGACAAGGAGAAAGGCGATAAATACGATGAGATACGATGCAAATGGGAATTTCTGAGATACATGTTTTCGGTGATGATAGGAGTGATAGTGGGACTTAGGTCAGAAAACTTTGCCAGTCTTGCTTCTTCGCTGACTAAGCGTAAATCGGATTATGGTTATATGCACTTGGCATACAAAGCTTTCATGGATAATTTTGACAAGCTGTGTCCTCCTGATCTGATAGACGCTCACACTAACAAGCTTGTGCGTGACCAGGCCCGGACTCATATGCGCAGTATGGAAATAATCATTAAGAGCACGGTTCCTGATGACAGCCTCACGCCACTTTGCGAGATTCTTTTCCCTAAGAAAATGAAGGCTGTGCTTGCTCATGAGCGTCCTAAGACATACGAAGAGCTGGAGAGGGACGTTCAGTCATTGACACAGAGTTATAATGACTTTGTGAACCGAATGGCTCAGAGCGTAAGGGATGCGATTTCGATTGAAAGTCTGACAGAGGCATTCCTGCGTTTTCCTCCGGAATTGGGAATGTCCATGTATCAGAGCGTTAACAATCTGTTGGCTCAAGATCCGGTTTGGCAGAGATATCAATCTGAGATACAAAAGAAGATATTGGCTAAGTTCGAAAACAAGGGAGAACCGCAAATAAACAATATCTTCAATTCCGGAAGTGTGACTATGAATGCAGGTTCGTCAATAAATGGTGATATATACAATTAACTGAAAATCAAAATGACAGAATAAATGAGCAACATTACTAACAATTTTGAACCTGGCAGCGTAACGATGAACGCCGGCAGTTCGATGAACGGCGACGTTCACATAGGCAATGTCTATAACGGAAAGGCTGATGTGAAGACGGAGGAGAAAGATTCGTTAAGTATCGGGAGTCCGCTACATCTTTCGAAGAAGGCTACAAAGATAGACCTCATCCGTGTGATGAACGCTTGGTATGAATGTGGCAAGGTGGAGGACGGAAGCGGCGCTAAACTTACGAAGAAGGAATTCTTTACGTGGGTGGGCAAGCTGTTTAACATTGATTTGTCTAACTACGACAAGGATTTGTCTAACTCGATGCAAAGTGGCATGGCTTTCGAGAAGCAGTCGCGCATATTCAATGAACTGAAGGATAAACACGAGGATATCTACAACAGCAAGTAAGAAACTGATTCGTGACATTTAACTTTTTTATCTATATTGAGCATTCCGTCTTCGGGCGGAGTGCTCTTTTTTTGTTATGGAGTAAAGATGGGGTATAGGAATGCCCTCTTTTTTTGCCCTTATCTTTGCACTCGTAATCCGGACGGCAAGCCGATGGCACGCCTGAGGGTTGCGAGTGTTTTTTATTTAAATTAATCATAAAGAATTATGACGAACGAAATTAAGATTTTCGAGAGTCCGGAGTTCGGAAGGATAAGGACGGTGAGTGATGAGAGGGGGGAGCCTTGGTTCTGTCTGGCGGATGTGTGCAAGGTGCTCGGGCTGAAGCAGAACGGTGTTGTGATGCGACTTGAAAAGGGGGTCATTTCAACTGAACCCCTTTCGACAAGAGGCGGAACGCAGATGGCTAACTTCGTTAGCGAGGACGGGTTGTATGATGTTATCCTCGACAGTCGCAAGCCTTCGGCAAGGGCTTTCCGCAAATGGGTGACTTCTGAGGTGCTGCCGCAGATCCGTCGGACGGGGGGATATGTTCCCTTGGAGGAGCAGGATGACGAGAAGACGATTCTGGCTAAGGCGGTGAGGATTCTGAACCGTACGCTGGAGCAGAAGGATGTGTTGCTCCGTCGGAAGGAGGAGCTGCTGGAGGAGCAGCGGCCTAAGGTGGAGTTTGCGGACGCGCTGACGACGGGCGACGGCTGCATACTGATTAGCGAGATGGCGAAGCTGCTGACGTGCAACGGTTATCCTACGGGACGCACGAGGCTGTTCCGATGGATGAGGGAGCACGGCTATATCTTCAAACGGTCGACGGAGCCGATTCAGATGTGGGTGGAGAGGGGTATCTTTGCCCAGTCGGTGACGGTGATAAAGACCAACCACGGCTCGGAGGAGAGAGTAACAACTAAGGTGACTGGCAAGGGTCAGGAGTATTTTCTGAGATTGCTTTGCAACCAATAGATAACTGACAAATATTAAATGATAACTACTAAATAATAACTAATAAATAATAACTACGGAAAATGGAGACAAGAATCATGAGAGTAGTGCAGCAGGGCGAGGCTTTCGCTGTACAGAGCCAGAAGGCGGAGGGCGGCCAGGTGATGAAGTGCAATATCGTGCTTCAGGAGCTTGGCGGCAAGTATGAGAACCAGTATGTGGCGGCTATGCTTGGCAATATGGCTGGGTGCCAGTACGGACCGGGGGAGCTGGTGGCGGTGACGCTGAGGTTCACGGCGAGGGAGTATAACGGGGCGATGTATCAGGACATCTTAGTGACGGATATTGCCAAGTTAGGAATTAGGAATTAGGAGTTAGGAATTGTGCGCTTCGCGCATTTTGAATTAATCAATTTTGAATTTTATAATTCACAACTGGATAATTCATAATTGCAGGCGAAGCCGAGAACAATTCAAAACTCCTAACTCAAAACTCAAAATTCATATAAACCTTGAGTTGAATTGCGGAGGATATTCCATGGTAAAGCGCGCAACAGTCCGATGTTCTTCTCGTAAATCAATTCATTGTTATGAACAATAATACAACGAACGTAAATAATAGCAGAACTAATAATCAGTTTAACGCTTGCGAGCATGTGCAGCTTGGCGGCACGGCTTTCTATGATGAGAGCAAGTATTTCCTGTTTTCGCCCGACGAGTCGGTGCCTTTCAGTGTGCAGAGGATGCGGAGGATGCACGGCGTGGCGCAGCAGATGACGGACGGCACGTTTGACTTTGTGGCGCAGCCGAGGGTGAAGGCTCAGTCACAGCTTATCAGGAAGCTGGCGCACGGACGTGTGAGCAAGACGAAGGACGGCTCCATCCAGCTGACGCTGAAGGTGATGCCTGATGAGAATATAAACATAGCTGAGGCTATATCTGTGGAGAGTGCTGAGGCTGTGGACGCGATTGTCAATTTTCAACTTAAACGATAGCGAAATGAGCGTACACATTATATATTATAAGGACGGGGCTAAGCTTATGCGCCCTGTGAAGGACGAGATGGAGTATAGGCTTCTGCGCGACTCGGAGCGTAACCGTGGGGCGGAGAAGCGCAGGATGGTGCAGATGAACTATTCGTGTCTGCCTAATGCCGACGGAGGACTGAAGGGGGCGGAGCGTGTGAGCTGCTCGGTGGGAATGGACATCGACTTCGACCCCTCTTCGCCTGACTATGAGGAGAGGATGAGGAGCGTGCCGGAGCTGGTGATGGACAGGAAGGAGGAGCTGGGGCTGCTGATGCTGGAGCGGTCGGCCAACAAGGGCTATCACGTGGTGTTCCGTCGCCGGGAGGGGATGACGCAGGAGGAGAACCTAAGATGGGCTTCGGAGCTGCTGGGCGTGGAGTATGACAAGGGGGCGAAGGACATCACGCGTGTGTTCTTTACGCCGCCGACGGACAGGCTGCTGTTCGTGGACAAGGAGCTTTTCGACAATTCGGAGGCAGCTCGGAACGAAGGGATTACGGATTTTTCTGATTTGTCTGAGGCAGCTCAGAAGAAAGGGATTACGGATTTGGCTGATTCTTCTGATGCAGCTCGGAATAAGGGGATTACGGCTTCGGCTGATTCTTCTGAGGCTGCGCCGACGGGGGCTTCGGACTGTTATCTGGGCATTCCTTATGCTGAGATTGTGCGCAAGTGGTGGGCGATGTATAATGACTCGCAGGAGCCTGTGAAGAGCAACCGCAATACGCTTACGTTTGAGCTGGCCGTGAATCTTCGTCATATCTGCGGCTTCGACCGTGGATTGCTCGATAGGATTATTCCTTGCTATGACGGCTTCGCTGAGGCGGAGAAGTTGGCCTGTATTGACAATGCGCTGAGCGAGAAGCGCACGCAGATGCCGAAGCGGCTGAAGGACGTGCTCATCGCCATACGTCAGGAGCGCATGACGGACGGCGGTGCGGAGCAGGGCGAGGCGGACGGCATAGACGAGGCGCTGGCTAAGGACGACCTCTTCTATTACGAGGCGCTGCCACGAATGCCGCAGGGCGTGAAGGACTCCATCGACGCCGTGGGTCCGGCTCTGGCGCTGCCCGTGCTGACCGCCATCTGCCCGGTGATAGGTATGCTGGCGACTGGGGTGAGAGTGGACGTGCATGGCAAGATGAACTCGCTGAACCTTATATCCTACATCGCGGGCGACTTTGCCTCTGGCAAGGGCGGCATCGACCCCGTGGTGGAGGCTTGGACGGCTGAGGTGAAGGCGATGGACAGGATGTATCAGCAGCAGGAGGACGAGTGGCGTGCAAAGAAGCGTGCTGCGAAGAACAAGAAGGAGCAGCCTGAGGAGCCTAAGCTGCCTGTGCGCTGCCTGACGCTCAACAATACCGTTGCCAACCTTGCCGAACGTCTTTCCAACACGAACGGCCAGCATGCTTTCTCGTTCACGCCCGAAGCAGACACGGTGGCGCAGAAATGGCGTTCTGCCATGAGCGACTTCTCCGTGATGCTCCGTCAGGCTTACGACGGCACGTGCTATGAGCGTGAGGCGCGAAGTGCGGATGCCGTGAACGTGCATATAGACAGGCTGTTGTGGAATGTGGTGATGTGCGGCACGCCTGATGCGCTGTATCGTGTGGTGACCAACTATACGGACGGCTTTCAGAGCCGAATTGCCTTGGCCCGTACGCCCGACAACACGTTTCAGCCGCTGACGGAGAATCTGCATGTGCTGACCGACAAGCAGCGTGAGCGCATCCGTCAGATAGCCCATCTGCTGCCTTTGATGGCTGGCGAGGTGGTGCTGCCGAAGCTGGAGGCGAGGGGCAGGCAATGGCTGGAGCGTGTGCGTCTGGAGACGATGAAGGATGACGACAAGGTGAAGGCTCGCCAGCGATTCCGCATCTGCCCTACGACTATGAGGATGATGACGTGCCTGATGCTCTGCCGTGTGGCTGGACAGCTGATTGACCGTCACGGTGTGGCTGGTGCTGAGACGCGGCTGAAGCAGCAGCCGGGGCTGTGGAAGGAGATGATCGTGAAGCAGCAGCAACCGTCTTTCCTTGCCGCCTTTGACGTTCTGGCAGACTATCAGATTGAGAATGCCCTCCATTTCTTCCGTGAGCGCATAGAGGCTGCGTTCTCGTCGAAGGACTATTGCGGACACGCAGCTTCGGAGCGCACGAAGCGTGGCAAGAACGACTCTATCTTCGAGCGTTTAGACACGACGTTCAGCTTCGAGCAGGCGCTGCAGCACAGTATAGCCGTGAAGGGCTGCAATACGTCGCGCAACGCCGTGCATCAGATGCTGAAGAACTGGCGCAAGCAGGGGTTGGTGACCGAATGTCAGAACCAGAGGTATCGGAAAGAGTTTTGAGTTTTGAATTTTGAGTTTTGAATTGTTCTCGGCTTCGCCTTCGATTTTGAATTTTCCAGTTGTGAATTACAATAAGCAGCGAAATTTAAAATTCAAAATTGATTAATTCAAAATGCGCGAAGCGCACAATTCAAAATTCAAAACTCCTAATTCAAAACTCAAGATTGTCATCTTGTCATCTTGTCATTTTGTCAAAATAAAAATTCGTAACTCGTAATTCGTAACTCGTAATTAATAAAAAGACTATGGTAATAGAAATCAAGCGTTATCGTTATTCGCCTTATGGCGTGGACGGTATGGTAATAATCAACGGGCGCACGATATGCGCCTCCGTGGAACATCCCCATAACTATCTGCCAGCCGGATGTTATCCCGTGACGCTGAGTACGGACAAGGCGTTGAGACGCAGGATGCCAACGCTGCCGCAGGGTGCCACGATAAGGGCTGGCAACGGTGCCATGACGCTGCGTGACGGCAGCATCATTGTGGGACGGCAGCACATACCGGGCGTGGTGGTAAGGTCGGGCGAGGAGTTCGAACGGCTGTTTGAGCGCATTGAGAAGAACGTGAAGAGGAAGAAGGGGGTGATGGTTAGAATCAAATAGAAAGCTGAACTGGCGCAAGTTCTATAAAAAAATGATAATTGTGATATGTTTTGTTTTCCTTTTATTTTGTATTGTCTTCGAATTGCATTAACTTTGCAGATTATGGTACAGGTAAAAGTGAAAGACGCTGCCCTTCGTGAGGCGGCGATGCAAGATATGGATGCCTTCCTCGCGGTGTTTGTGAACGCCACGAAGGAGGCCATCGGTGGTGAGCTGAATGCTGAGAACATGCAGCAGCTCAGTGTGTCGCAGATAACGCTGCTTGCCTACGACATCCTGCACGAGGAGGTTATGGACGGCGGCTTCGTGCAGCTTATCTATAACGGCTATGGCGGCTTTATCTTTGACAATCCCTTCGCCAAGGTGCTGCGCGACTGGGGATTGCGCGACCTTGCCAAGATGCTCTTTGCCGTGCGCAAGCTCTATAAGGAGCATGGCGCAAAGATATGCAGGGAGTGTGACGACGAGGAGTTTATGGCGATGTTTGAGCAATACTCTGACTTCGACGAATATGACGACGAGTTTGTGGAGAACGAGGAGGCTTGGACGGCTGCCGTGGCTCAGTACGTGGACAACAACATTGACGATTTTGTCATTATTGAAGAGTAAACAAGAGAGATGAACAAGGAACAGGAACTGAAAAGAAAGAAAAGTCCTGTAAGCATAAAGAACAAGAAGGCCTCCTTCGAATACTTCTTCGTGGAGACCTATACTGCAGGAATAGTGCTCACGGGTACTGAGATTAAGTCGATAAGGCTTGGAAAGGCAAGCCTTGTGGATACTTTCTGTTATATAAACAACCACGAGGTGTGGGTGAAGGGCATGAACATTTCGCCTTACTTCTACGGCTCGTTCAGCAACCATGAGGCACGCCGTGACCGCAAGCTGCTGCTGACGAAGCGCGAGATATACAAGCTGGAGAATGCCACCAAGCAGCCCGGATATACCATCGTGCCGACGCTGGTCTTCATAGACGAACACGGAAGGGCAAAGGTGGACATCGCTCTGTGCAGGGGCAAGAAGGAATATGACAAGCGACAGACGCTGAAGGAAAAGGAAGACCGCAGGGAAATGGATAGGGCGATGAAGCACTATTAAGAGTTATAGATTTAAGGAAAAAGAATGAAGAAGACTTTACGAGAGGTCATCAAGGACAGGATAATCATATTGGACGGTGCGATGGGCACCATGATACAGCAGTACGGGCTGGAGGAGGACGATTTCAGGGGGTATCGCTATCGCAACGCGGAGGGAATGATGAAGGGCAACAACGACATGCTGAACCTTACCCGACCGGACGTGATAGAGGATATTCACGCAAAGTATCTGATGGCGGGCGCTGACATCATCACCACCAACACGTTCAGCTCGCAGCGTGTGAGTCAGGCTGACTACGGGCTGGAGACGTCGGCACGCGAGATGGCGCTGGAAGGAGCACGCATCGCACGCAAGGCGGCAGACCGATACTCTACGGAGGAGAAGCCGCGCTTCGTGGCCGGATCGGTGGGACCGACGAACAAGACCTGCTCGATGAGTCCGGACGTGAGCAATCCTGCTGCACGTGAGCTGGACTACGCCACTCTCTACGAGGACTATCTGGAGCAGATAGAGGCTCTGGAAGAGGGTGGGGCGGACGCTGTGCTCATTGAGACCGTGTTTGACACGCTGAACGCGAAGGCTGCGATAGACGCCACGATGGAGGTGGAGCGCCGCACGGGACGCGACCTGCCGATAATGCTCAGCATCACGGTGAGCGACCTTGCCGGACGCACGTTGAGCGGACAGACGCTTGACGCCGTCCTCGCCAGCGTGAGCAGTTATCCGATTTTCTCCGTAGGTCTGAACTGCTCGTTCGGTGCTGACCAGATGAAGCCGTTCATAAAGGAGCTGGCACATCATGCACCTTATTATATAAGTGCCTATCCCAACGCCGGACTGCCCAACAGCCTCGGCGGATATGACGAAACGCCCGAGACGATGGCTCCGCAGATAGGAGAATACATCGACGAGGGACTGGTGAACATCATAGGCGGATGTTGCGGCACGACGGAGAAATTCATAGCCAAGTATGCCGAGATAGCCGAAGGCAAGACGCCGCACCAGCCGCAGGAGAAACCACGGACGATGTGGCTGAGCGGACTGGAGCTGCTGGACGTCACGCCCGACGTGCGCTTCGTGAACGTGGGCGAGCGATGTAATGTGGCTGGCTCGCGCAAGTTCCTTCGTCTCATCAAGGAGAAGAATTATGAGGAGGCTGTGACCATCGCCCGAAAGCAGGTGGCGGACGGAGCGCTGGTCATAGACGTCAACATGGACGACGGACTGCTGGACGCCCGTGAGGAGATGCGCACCTTCCTCAATATCATAGCCTCGGAACCGGACATCGCCAAGGTGCCGGTGATGATAGACTCGTCGAAGTGTGACGTGATAACAGCCGGACTGCAATGTGTGCAGGGAAAGTGTATCGTCAACTCCATTTCGCTGAAGGAAGGCGAGGAAGTGTTTCTCGCGCATGCCCGCGACGTGATGAGATACGGCGCAGCTGTGGTGGTGATGTGCTTCGACGAGAAGGGACAGGCCACGACGTACGAGCGACGCATCGAGATAGCCGGACGCGCCTACCGTCTGCTGACGGAGAAGGTGGGCATGAATCCGCTGGACATCATCTTCGACCCTAACGTGCTCGCCATCGCCACCGGCATGGAAGAGCATGACAATTATGCCGTGGACTTCATAAGAGCCACGGAATGGATAAAGCAGAATCTGCCCGGAGCGCACATAAGCGGAGGCGTAAGCAACCTCTCGTTCTCGTTCCGCGGCAACAACTATATACGTGAGGCGATGCACGCCGTGTTTCTCTATCATGCCATCCAGAAGGGAATGGACTTCGGCATTGTCAATCCTGCCACAAAGGTGGCTTACGGCGACATCCCTGCCGACCAATTAGAGATACTGGAGGACGTGGTGCTCAACCGTAAGGCGGACGCATCAGAACGCCTCATAGAGCTGGCTGACCGGATAAAGCAGCAGCAGGAAGCGCTGAAGAACGGCGCGGCGGCTGGAGGCGCAGCGGCTGTCAGCAAGGCACAGCCCGAATGGCGCAAGGAGGACGTGGCAAAGCGCCTGTCCACAGCGCTGGTGAAGGGTGTGGCGGAATATATGGAGGAAGACATTCAGGAAGCCCTGACCGCCTTCCCGAAGGCCGTGGACATCATAGAAGGCCCGCTCATGGACGGCATGAACACGGTGGGCGAGCTGTTCGGTTGCGGCAAGATGTTCCTCCCGCAGGTGGTGAAGACCGCCCGAACGATGAAGAAGGCGGTGGCAATACTGCAGCCCTACATCGAAGCCGACAAGAAGGAGGGAACGACGACGGCTGGCAAGGTGCTGATGGCAACCGTCAAGGGTGACGTACATGACATCGGCAAGAACATCGTGTCGGTGGTGATGGCGTGCAACAACTACGACGTCGTGGACCTTGGCGTGATGGTTCCTGCCGAGCAGATTGTGAAGAAAGCCGTGACGGAGAAGGCAGACATGATAGGGCTGAGCGGACTGATCACGCCGAGTCTGGAGGAAATGGTGAACGTGGCGACGGAGATGGAACGTGCCGGACTGAGTCTGCCGATAATGGTGGGCGGAGCAACAACGTCCGAGATGCACGTGGCGCTGAAGATTGCCCCCATTTACAGCGGCATCGTGGTCTGGGTGAAAGATGCGGCGCAGAACCCCATCATAGCGCAGCGCCTCATGAACCCCGAGGAGAAGGCACGCTTCGCCAAGGAGCTGGACGAGAAGTACGCAAGGCTGCGTGACGAATATGCCGCCCATCAGAAGAAGCTGTCGTCCTTAGAGACGGCAAGAAGCAACAGGCTGGACCTGTTCAGCTGATAGGCAGGGGCGGCTTTTAAGGAACATAAAACATTTTTTATAATATAAGACATCTATGGTATTCAAGAAGAAGAGAGTGTGGCATTGTCTCCCAGGACAGGAGCCTACCGAACTTGACAAGAAAGTGATGTATTGGGAAAACAAGGGAAAGACAGTTCCCTCACGTTCGCTCATCAAGACCCCGGAACAGATAGAGGGCATCCGCAGAAGTGGTGTCATCAATACGGGAGTGCTTGACGAAGTGGCAAAGAACATACGTGCCGGAATGAGCACGCTTGAGATAGACCAGATATGCTACGACTACTGCACGTCGCACGGAGCCATCCCCGCATGCCTTAACTACGAGGGATTCCCGAAGAGCGTCTGCACGAGCATCAACGAGGTGGTGTGCCACGGCATCCCCAAGGAGGAGGACATCCTTCAGGAGGGCGACATCATCAACGTGGACTTCACCACCATCCTTGACGGATATTACGCCGACGCTTCGCGCATGTTCATCATCGGCAAGACCACTCCCGAGAAGGAGCAGCTGGTGCGCGTGGCAAAGGAATGTCTGGAGATAGGCATGGAGGCAGCCAAGCCCTACAGCTTCGTGGGCGACATAGGACACGCCATCCAGAAGCACGCCGACAAATATCATTACGGCATCGTGCGCGACCTCTGCGGACACGGCGTTGGACTGGAGTTCCACGAGGAGCCTGAGGTGACGCATTACGGACACCGCGGCACGGGCATGCTGCTCGTACCTGGCATGGTGTTCACCATAGAGCCGATGGTGAATATGGGCACATGGAAGGTGTTTATCGACGCTGACGACGAGTATGGCTGGGAGGTAATCACGGGCGACGAGAAGCCGAGCGCCCAGTGGGAACACACCCTGCTGATGACCGAACACGGCGTGGAAGTCTTAACATATTAGTATTTAGTATTTATTATTTATTAGTTATTATTTAGTATTTATTATTTTGGCTTGCGCCATTGGATGACTATTCCAACAAATAAAAAATACAAAGTAAAAAATAATAATTAAAGAAGTAAAAAATAATTAAAGAAGTAATAACTAATAAATAATAAATACAAAATAAAAAATAATAACTTAGGAAATGTATATATTAGGCATTGAGAGTAGCTGCGACGACACAAGTGCAGCAGTACTCAACGACAACATATTATTGAGCAATGTCACCGCCTCGCAAGCCGTACATCATGAGTATGGCGGCGTGGTGCCTGAACTTGCTTCGCGTGCCCACCAGCAGAACATCGTGCCCGTAGTGAGCACCGCCCTCAAGCGTGCGGGAATAACCAAGGAGCAGCTGTCAGCCGTGGCTTTCACACGCGGACCGGGCCTTATGGGTTCGCTTCTCGTAGGCGTCAGCTTTACGAAGGGCTTTGCCCGCAGCTTGGGCATTCCGATGATAGACGTAAACCACCTGCAGGGACACGTTATGGCACACTTCATCAAGGAGAAGCCCGAGGACACCACGCCTCCCTTCCCGTTCCTGTGTCTGCTCGTGTCGGGCGGCAACTCGCAGATTGTGAAGGTGAACGCCTACAACGACATGGAGGTGCTCGGTCAGACCATCGACGACGCAGCCGGCGAAGCCATCGACAAGTGTTCGAAGGTGATGGGACTGGGCTATCCCGGCGGTCCAATCATCGACAAGCTGGCACGTCAGGGCAATCCGCTGGCTTACAAGTTCTCAGAGCCGCACATTCCGGGCTTGGACTACAGCTTCAGCGGACTGAAGACATCATTCCTCTACAGCCTGCGCAAATGGATTAAGGACGACCCAGACTTCATTGAGCATCACAAGGAAGACCTCGCAGCCAGCCTGGAGCACACCATCGTGAACATTCTGATGAAGAAGCTGAAGCTCGCCGTAAAGCAGACCGGCATCAAGCATGTGGCTGTGGCAGGAGGCGTGTCTGCCAACAACGGCCTTCGCAACGCCTTCCATGACCATGCCAAGCGTTACGGATGGACCGTATATATTCCGAAGTTCAGCTACACCACGGACAACGCAGCGATGATAGGCGTGACGGGCTACTATAAGTTCCTGGACAAGGACTTCTGCTCGATAGACAAGCCGGCGTTCAGCAAGGTGACGTTCAAGTAAGTGGAGCTTTCAAGCAAAGATTAATAACGATAACAAAGAATAGAAAAATGGAGTTTGAAAAGAAAATATTAAGTCGCGAGATTCAGCAGTTCCTTTATGGAGCGGGTATGACATTGGGAACCGTGGAGAGCTGCACGGGAGGCCGCATCGCAGAGTCGATAATAGCCGTGCCGGGCGCTTCAGCCTACTTTAAGGGTGGCATCATCGCCTACACCAACGACGTGAAGGAGAACCTCCTGGGCGTGTCGCACGACGTCATAGAGGAGAAGACCGCCGTGTGTGAGGAAGTGGCAAAGGAGATGGTGCAGGGAGCCATCAAGACCCTCGGCGTGGACTTCGCCATTGCCAGCACCGGAACAGCAGGTCCTGGAGGCGGTACGGCAGAGATTCCTGTCGGCACAATCTGGCTGGCCTGTGGCAACGCAGAGAAGACCGTAACCTGCAAGCTGACCGAAGATTATGGCCGCGACATAAACCTCGCCATCGCCACCACGAAAGCCCTCCAGATGTTTATCGGCTTCCTGAAAGAAGAGATGCCGAAGGAGAAGGAAGAGGGTAAGGCACCTGTCATTCCTGTAACAGAGTAAGAAAAGGCTGACTGATGCCGATTCTCCGAAAAAAAGGTCATTGAAAATGAGCGAAAAACAAAAAAACATTAAATACTTGCGATTATTTGGTGGAAAGTTTTGTAGTCTCAGAAAAAGTAGCTAATTTTGCACCCTGTTTGGAATAGGTATCAAAAACGAATACAAAAAAGCAGATAGAAATGTCGAAAATTTGTCAGATTACGGGAAAGAAAGCCCAGATAGGTAACAACGTATCGCATTCAAAGCATCGCACAAAGCGTTCTTTCAATGTGAACTTGTTCAGCAAGAAGTTCTTCTATGTTGAGGAGAACTGCTGGATCAGCCTCAAGATCAGCGCAGCGGGTCTGCGTCTTATTAACAAAGTGGGCTTGGATGCTGCCATCAAGCAGGCGGTGTCTAAAGGCTATTGTGACTGGAGTGACATTAAAGTAATAGGAGAATAAGTAAATGGCATCAAAGAAAGCAAAGGGCAACAGAGTACAGGTTATCCTCGAGTGCACCGAAATGAAGAACAGCGGTCTGCCAGGTACAAGTCGTTACGTAACGACCAAGAACCGTAAGAATACTCCTGATCGCATGGAATTAATGAAGTATAACCCCATCCTCAAGAAGATGACTCTTCACAAGGAGATTAAGTAATAATAAATAGACTATGGCAAAGAAAGCGGTCGCTACCCTCCATGAAGGTTCATCGGACGGTCGCGCATATACAAAGGTTATCAAGATGGTAAAAAGCCCGAAGACCGGCGCTTACATGTTTGACGAGCGTATGGTTGCCAATGAGGCTGTAAAGGATTTCTTCAAGAAGTAAAAATTCTAAGAATCTACATATAGGAAGTGTGCTGGTTAGAAAAGACCGGCACACTTTTTTTGTTTTTGTACGAGGGGACTTGTTGGCTCGTTTGTGGGAGGATGCGTGGTTGCTGCGGGACGCCAAAGCCCCCTGAGTTTTGTATTATGTTATTGAAATACAAAGTGTTATAGAGGGTTAATAAACGTTTGTGAGCGTTAGTTAATGGGGATAAAACTTGCACAATTCATGGTTTTTGTGTAATTTTGCACTCGATATTAAATGACGGCACTTTCTTTTTGTATTAGAATGCCGTTCAGAATTAGCTAACGGAGTTTGGCATGTGTTGACTGGAATACCCCCAACAGATGCTTCGGGCTCTTTGTTCGGTCTGATGATTTTCAGGCTGTACGTATCCGTCTTTCGGTTTCTGATCCGAACCCGAGGCGCAGGACGTTTAAGAGCAATGGTTCAGGCTCCACAAACCACGTAATAATGTTTAAGATCTTTAGATTAGTAGTATTATTTATTTTTGTAGCGGGAGCTTCTCCCGTATTTAGTGCTGAAAACGCAGTTGACTCAGAAACTGTAAGCACAACAGCAGACGGGTTTGATTGGGAGCCCGTAATGAACGCCATTATCCAGGTGGAAAGCCGTGGTAATGTGAAGGCTGTAAGCGGCAACTCTTGCGGCGCTATGCAGATAACCCCAGTCTTGGTGATGGAATGTAACAACATTCTGAAGAAACGCAAGAGCAAGAAGCGATTTTCGCTTCGTGACAGGTTTGACTTGGCAAAGTCGAAGGAAATGTTCGTCCTTATCCAGTCATACTTCAATCCTCAGAACGATATCGAAAGGGCCATCCGAGCGTGGAACGGCGGTTATCGTTACAGCGTGAAGAGAACGCAGAAGTACTTTAACAAAGTGATGGCGTATCTCAACTCGAAAAACTAAGAAACTTATTCTTTATGTTATAATGATCCTGGCAAACTCGGTTTGTCGGGGTTTTTTGTTTTAAGAGGGTAGGGCTTTGAAAGAAATTAGGGCTTTTGCTTAACATAAATCAATTTTGAACGGATTTCTTAAATAATTTTGAAAAAAAACGTGGAAACGTTTGGTGGTTTCCCGGAATTACACTACCTTTGCACTCGCAATTCAGAAATGAGGTTGCTGACAAGCATTAACACTTGCACCCTTAGCTCAGTTGGTAGAGCAACTGACTCTTAATCAGTGGGTCTAGGGT
>OLRA01002760.1_pt1 | contig 16740 bp, 9 predicted proteins | sample 1673011 | NCBI WGS metagenome assembly OLRA01 (sample SAMEA3136746, study PRJEB25190) | human gut metagenome | reverse complement strand
TTAAAACCCATTTTCTCCCAGGTGACACCATACGGTGCACCTCCGGAGGTATTTGTTTTTGGGTTATGCCAGTTATATAACGAAACGGGAAGACCGGGATTTCCCGATCTTCTCATATTATTTATGGACTTTTCTTTTGCATATACTAAATATGATTAAGGATATTCCCATTAAGGAAAGCCACATAATTACATTCGTATCGTCTCCCGTTTTTACATTTGGAGTGCGACTGCTTTTATCACCCGATGGTTCTTCTGAAACTGGTGGCGTATTCGTGGTAATTGGTGGTATCGATTCATTTTTAAATTTGGGTTCTGCCGTTACATTCCAGATGATCTGACCGTCATAATTACCCGGAACTGTTATGATAAAAGCTTCACTTCGATATACTTGATTGCCAATTTGTGTTTTTTGTGTCTGGACAAAAAGATACACTCCTTTTTCCAGATCTCTGTACATAACTTCTCCGTCTGAGTTGGTCTTTCCGGACATTCCTTTGATGTTGTTATCCTGTACATATTTTTCCAGTTTTTTTGCAGCTTCTGCCTGAGCGGAAGAATCATCAAAATCAAATATGACTCCAGACTTTGCAAACTCACTCACTAATGCCCATGAATTATTTTTATATGTTCCAACCTGATACATCGTAAATTCAGTATTACTTAGCTTATATATCGTGGTCGCATCTTCAACAGTTGCTTTTAATAATATACTTCCCAGATCATTCGCAGACACAGGTAACGGAATGAGGAGTAAAAGCATACACATCACACTGGCCATACATATATATTTTCGTTTACGTTTCATGATTCTGCTCATGTTTTTTCTCCTTCCTGCGTTTATGTAACTTAATGCTCACCCATATGATGATGAAAGCAACAATTCCAGCAATCAATAGAATCAAATTGAATGGGATTGTACACTGGAGGCCAACTTCCTCATCTATCTTCTGTGCCTCTTCATACGGAATTCTAGTGCCACGTACAAGCAGTCTGTGCGTGTTAACTGCATAAGGAGTGCATGTGACCAGTGTTACATAATCCTTGCCTTTTTCAATCTGTAAAGCATCTGTATCGGATGGCAATACTGTCAGAATCTGATCTACCTGATAGGCAAAGGTATGATGAAGAACTTTAATATAAAATACATCTCCAACCTCCATCTTGTTCAGATCGGTGAATATCTTGGCATTTGCAAGTCCACGGTGTCCGGATAATACTGCATGACAGCTCTCACCGCCTACCGGAAGCGAGGTGTTTTTCAGATGTCCTACACCTGACTGCAGTACTTTTTCGGATGTTCCATGATAAACCGGAAGAACAACATCAAGCTTTGGAATATCAATATATCCCATCATTCCGGTATCATCAATTTTCAAAAGATTGTTATACACATCATTTTCTGTCTGATTTTCATTGCTTTCTGAAAATGGATCTGCTATGGAACCAATTCCGATCAGGCTTTCGTTATATTCCTGTGCCTGTTCGATCATTGCATTCTCCTGTTCTTCCGACAAATGAGAAACTTCCTGTTCATAATCTGTAGCAATCGTTGTGCTGTTCATCTGATTGATGTAATTGCTCACTACCGGATACAGGATTAAAGAAAATGCCGCCAGATATCCGATTCCTCTTAGTATTTTCACTACTTTCTTCATAATACCTTTCACCTTTTCGTCTGTTTCTTCTGAAATACCCAGTCCACACTGGACATTTCAGAAAAAGCAGACATCCTCCCGGTACAATACCGGGAAGATGAACTGTCTTTTTGTCCATTCTTAAACTTCAGAACGCCTTAGTTGTTTGCTTTCTTTTTGCCAAAAGCTTTGCTTGCTGTTAATGCACCGAAAAGAACGATACCAGCCAGTGTTACCATGAGGGCACCCTTGCTACCAGTAGATGGAAGCTGTGCACCTGTTTTGTTTTCTACAGCTACTTCTGGGGAATCAGTTTTATTTGTGATTGCAGCACCATTTGTAGTCTTTCCATTGTATGTGTAATCAACTGAATAGCTTGTCAGTTTGCCAGTTGTTTCATCATATACCGGTTTGATCTCAACTTTGATGTCACTGAGAAGTTTATTGTATCCTTCTGGAGCTTTTGTCTCTCTTAAGTAGTAAGTTCCGGCATCAAGACCTTTTACAAGAACTTTACCATCAGCATCAGATACAATTTTTGCAGAAGTAAAGCCTGTTGCTTTAGCTTCATCGGCTGTTGCCTGACGGTATACGCCGTTTCCTTCGTCTACAATATTAATCTTTGCATTTGTATCTGCTGCATCGCCAGCTTCGTTTGCTTTATAAAGCTCGAATTCTGCATTTGCCAGTCCAGTCTGAGTCTCATCTTTTAAATAATATTTGAAGATTGTGAAATCAAAGGTATGTACATCTACGATGCTTGGCTCAGATTTACCTGTTCCATCTGACTTCGGATCATTACTGTACTCAACGACCGCCTTGTTGGTATTTGGATTCATACCGATTACAGCATCTCTGTTTAAGGTTGCAGTGTAAACAACTGTGATTGTATCGCCTGTACGATTCTTATAGGAATTATAGAAATCATTTAAGGTAACTGTTAAAGTACGGTTAGATTTGTCATATGCAAGTGCATATGTATTTGCTCCTGTACTTTTAGCTGTAACTGTTGTATTTCCAACTTTTACAGACAGTACTTCTTTTAAGTCCAGTCCTTTGGACAAAGTATCGCTAAATTTAAAAGTATAAGAATTATATCCTGTCATATCCGGCACTTTAGAAGTCAGCTGGTAAGTGACGGTATCGCCAATTCCAAAATCTCCGACTTTCTTTTCATCTGTTGCGCCATGTGGTGCGATGGTATCCTCAGACTCATTTTCGTCATCTAATTCCATCTGGTGATTGCCTTCCCAGTTACCATTCACAATAGCACCAATTGTAATTCCGCTTCCACTCTGTGCCGGAATGATTTTCTTGTCTACTGTCGGGTAATTGCTCTTCATGTTAACTGTAGCATCAATACCTGTAACGCTAACTAAAGAGGCTACAGATTTTACTTTTTCATTTCCAGGTGCTGTAGATGTATCTGTTGCACCTAATGGATAAACTACATAGTATCCATAATCCAGGTTATTAATTACCGTAGCATCAGCGGTTGTAGTTGCATTTGTATGAGTAGCAGCTACAGTAGTATTATTCTCAAGAATCCAGCCCAGGATCGCTTTTGCAAATTCTGCACCATTACTTCCATCTGGTCCGACCTGTGTTTTAACATAGTTATATGCCGCGTCACTTAAAGCTTCACCTGTTAAATCTTCAGATCCTGGAATTCTAGTATTATTCTTAAAAAATCCTTCATATGCACTGTTCAGTGTATATGCTACATTCTCGCCACTTTTTGTTGCTGTAAAAATCTGATACAGATCCAGAGTCTTTCCTGCCACTGTATTGTTGACTGTCAGGGTTCCTTTTGGAGCATCTGCTGCAAATGCAGTCATGCTCATGGACAGTATCATGGTCATTGCCATCAGAACTGCCATAAATCTTGATACTAATTTCTTCATGTTCCTCTTCTCACTTTCTTTTGATTTTTTATTGGTTTGCTGGGGATTCTTTCAGCCTTTACGGTGGAAGTTCCCCACGCAGCCATATCTCTCTCATGACCCTGCTCCCCCTTTCCTACATCGTCTGTTTCCGTTTCCTTCTGCGTCCGGTATAAAGCAGGAACGCTAACAACAGGCCACCTGCTATGATAAACATCATAATGCCCTCGCCGCCGGTATCCGGAAGCAGTGCAAAATGCCGGTTGATAATCGTGAAGGTAAATCCATCTTTAGAGGTTTCGATTGTAGTTGTATATCCTTCTATTTCCTTTTCGGTAATAAAATATTTATAATAATGCGGAATTTCGTTAGCATCTTTTATATAGGCCGAGAGCAGCTTATCCGGTTTTTCTGACTTAATAATTTCCTGCCATGTGGATTTTGAGATATCGCCTGTTATTACATAGTTTTCATATCCCGGCACAACTTCTGTATGTTCCGTTCCATCTGCATCTGTCCAGCTTCTGGAAATCTTGACCGTAATGGAATCAGGTCTGATACCATCCATATTCCGAAAATCTTTCCATACCTTATTAATGGTCAGATTTACATATTCATCACATGGATCCTGTGCATCTGATGGTTCCGGTGATGTGCTATCTTCTGTATTGACTGTCGTTTTGGTATCTGACATCAGAACGGCTTTTGCATCTGATACATAAGCATTCAGATCTGCTGTTTCAAAAGAATCTTTTGTTGCCATAACTGCATTCTGCAAGGTGTTATACTCATCTACCTGCACTACATGTTTTACCGAGAAGATACTCCATCCATTTTCCTGACTGAACGTATCTGTCAGAAGTTTCGAATTCTTTTTGATCTCATCAAAACTAATCGCCGGTTTTCGGTAAATACGATAATTGTTATTCTCACCTTCTACACCTGCTTTTGTATTAAAGTCATATACAGATTCCAGATCACTTTTTCCGCTAAATGGTCCCACCAGTTTAGATGTTCCACGGACCACGTCACAGTAGTACATGTTGTTATTTTTCAGTAGTCCTTCGTCGTTGTATCCTACAAAGCCTCCGCTTCGTCCATCTGTTGCAGTACCGTCTGCATCATTTCCGGCACCGCCGGCATAGACATCGTATCCGGTACTGATTCCATATACATTGCTGTCTGTGATTTTTGTCCTGTTTGCCTTAATCAGATTGACACTGATGTTGGACTTTACATCATTATCTTTCGTTATGATTCCGTTTTTGTCACATGGAAGCTTAATAGAGGAATCTCCGATCTTAATGATTGCAAAATCTGTCTGCTGATTGTTATCATCAGACTTTTTAGACAGCCCAACGGAAATATCCAGTCCCAGAAGATTCACATGGAGAAGATTTCCCTCATACAGTGCATCAACCTTCACAATTCCAAGATTAATATGCAAAAGATTGGAATCCTGAATCTTATCCAGATACAACGCCTTTACAAGGTTATTCAGAACTACGAGCAAAGCGTCGACTACTGTGGAATCCAGTTTTACATCCGCTAGATAGGCAAAGCTTGTTCTTCCGGCGAAGCCTCCTGCTGTTCCGCCTGATGCTACCTGTTTCAGGCTATTTTCCTGATTTTTAGCACCTCCGGCATTGCATCCTGACATTCTGGTAAGATTTGCATAGCCGATAAATCCTCCTGCAATCTGTTCCTCTCCACCTTTACTCTGAACCGTATAACCACCAGGCACTCCTGTCACACTGCTGTCATCTATGTGGGAACCAAAAATATCCAGGACACCGAGGGCACCGCCCAGAAGCTGTCCGGTATTATTTCCCAGCACATCCAGCTTCTCCATTTTCACAACTCCGCTTTTTCCGGAGTATCCTACAAAGCCACCTACGCTGTTCAGTCCAGTTACATAATTTAATCCTGTTACGCTGCTGTTTTTGACAGATCCATTTAACAGTGAACCACCAAATCCGCCAGCTGTTCCGCTGTATGTAACCTGATTATTCTGTCCTGCATCTGTTGCTGTGTTAGCACTGACGCCAAGCCCTGCATCGAGACTGCCTGTGACATTTCCGTAATATATATAGCTTCTAAACGTATCCAGCACATCGGTTCTTCCAAGCTTTAAAAGATACTGTAATACCGAGGTTTCATTGCCTGCACTGATATTTGCGGCACCGGAAACATCCGCAATACCGAAGCATCCACCGGCATATTCACCGGCCACTACGGAGCGGATCTTATCCGCATGGATTCCGCTTCCCGGCTTATCCTTCTCGCCAAGGACCGCTCCACAGAGACTTCCTGCGAATCCTCCAGCTGCTTTTGCGTACCCGGTATTGCTGCCGCTTTGACAGGTTCCGTTTACGATCACGCCCCAGTCATCCCAGGCTGAAACAGATGCACAACGGATGGTGGAAACAGTAGCATTCAGAACCTTAATCAGCTCTGCCGGAGCATTTACCATAAGAACATCCAGAAGCTTATTCAAAAGTCCCTGCTTTGTAGCTGTATCAATAGCTGCCACACTACCTGGATCTACTTTTCCGGCAAAACCGCCTACATAGGAAGTTCCATCTACACGCCTTAAATTTGTGATACTGCAGGAGGAAGTTTCATCTCCCCAGATCTGACCGCCAATCATTCTTCCCACATAGCCTCCGGCAAATCCTGCCGGGTCTTTGTCTGCAATACCGGTTGCTTTGATCCTTGCTCCGGAACGATATCCGTCCACATGGGACTGTTTTACAACCGGCACAAAGGTTTTTAATGCTGCCAGACTGTCTGCACCTATAATCTTAAGGCCTGCCAGTGAAACGTCACCTGTGTTTGCCACAGAACCGGTAAGCATCTCACCAGCAAATCCACCACTGCATCTATAAGCCTCTGCTGACTGAAGATCTGTTGCAGTTCCATTTGTTACGGTACCGCCTTCCATCCGGCCAACATAACCTCCGGCAGAACCTCCTTGTGTTGCTTTATTTGCCAAAATGCTCCTTCCTGCTGTGACTGCGTATCCATATGCATACTGAGAAATGATCTCATTTAACTGTTCTTGATCATTGACTTCACCAAGTGCCTGTAATTTATTACCGTAACTTCCATAAGAACCGACAGCACCAACCCATTTGTTCCAGGTATCCGTATCCAGTCCGCGAAGCGGTCCATAGACGGCTGTATTCTTTTCTGTTGGATACACCGCCTGAAGAAGCGTCAGCGGATTATCTAGTTTGATAAGACCAAATAAAACCTTCAGACTTCCTGTATCTGCAACATTCGCACACCGTATCAGTCCTGTATAGCCTCCGGCATATTCCGTTCCATATACGGAACGGATACGATAGGCCGCACATTCTCTTACGGTTCCTGTATATGCAGAGCCTTTCCACTTATCCTTATTATTTCCCCAGATCTGACCGCCGTAATTGTAACCTGCATAGCCTCCGGCAAGCCCACGGTAAATGCCGTCATCACTCTCAGCCTGAGCCCTCACAGCACCTCCACAAGGTACACAGGTTGTTTCGCTGTTTTTGATCACAGGAACAAATGCCTGTAAAACGCCAAGAAGATTATCTGCCTTGATCAGTCCTCCAAGAGCACTTAATCCATTTACCACATCTGCCGCACTCCCCGGCTCCATGGTTCCAACATATCCACCGGCACTTTCACGCCCTATGATATGTGCAAAATTATAAGAATTACTATTCTGAATCTGCACTCCAAGAAGTTCTCCTGCATATCCACCGGCTTTTCCCGTAACACCGTCTCCGTCTGTTGCAAGAACATTAAATCCGCCTGTTGCTCCATAAACATCTGAGCTGTCTATGATAGATGCAACTACGGTCAATGCTGATAACAGATTTGTAGCAGAAAGTACATGATCCAGAACGCTTGCACCTCCGATAGCCGCCGTACTTCCCATAGCAGCTTTCCCAATATAGCCGCCGGCATAACGATAACCACTTACCGCATATGCACTGTCGCTTCCGTAATAACTGCTACCATCTTCCTGCTGCAGATTCTTTGGCTCACTGACACCTGTATGCTGCAATTTATTTACATCGGAATTGCTGATCTGTACACCAGTTCCGCATCCGATAAAGCCTCCGGCACTTCCGGCATCCGCATCGTTGGTGCTGTCTTTTTCAAGAGTACCTGTAACGCTAACAGTAAACCCTTTTTCTACAGAATTAACACTGGCATTACTGATCACCGGAACAAAAGCATTGACCAGGGATAGTAATCCTGTTAGATCAACCAGTTTTGTAAGAATTGATGATTTAGCTCCAATCTCTGCAACTGCTCCAGCTTTTACAAGACCTCCGAACCCTCCAGCATAACGAAGGCCTTCTACTTTTAGAAGATTTTCTACTGCCGTTCCTTTGCCGGAATCAACAGCATTTGCTGAATTATCTACATGACCGCTCTGCATCTCTCCAACGAAGCCACCTGCATAGCCTTCTGCGTTTTCAAATCCGCTGTCAGCCGTAACAGTCAATCCATCTGCGGTACCAGCAACTTTGCAATTTGTAATTTTGCTGGATGCAGCCTGCAAGACACTCGCCAACTCTTTCAGACTCAGAATCTTACCAAGGACACTGTTCAAAAGATCTCCTGTGGCATCTCCTGCCTCCGCCGCACTTCCGGAACGCATGATTCCGATATAGCCACCGGCATGATACGGTGCTGTGACTTTTTTTACATTGGTCACATCAGAGTTCTTAACCATGACTGCTTTTCCATTACCGATATATCCTCCAGCGTCTCCAAGTGCCACATCATCATTTTTTCCGGATGCTGTTACAACTAAGTTGTTTCCCTCAATAGAAGAATCGGAAATTCTCGGATAAGCCACATCCATGACACTGAGAAGTTGATTTACATCCAAGAGACCCAGTAACTTAATAGAACCTGTCTGTGCCACATCACCAGGCATCAGCCTTCCTGCAAAACCACCGGCATAGCTGGTTCCCTTTATATAAGAGAGTCCGGTAATATTGGTGTCTGTGTCCGCTTTGAATCCGGAATTGTTGTTTCCATAGTTGATATCTACTGCCTGTCCATCTCCCACAAAGCCGCCCGCCATATCAGCGGATACCTGAGGGTCAGAACCATTCGAAACATAGGCAATAGACGTATTATTGAACTCCGGTCTCAGGGCACTGACAACTCCAAGCAGATTCTCTAATTCAATTCCTGTCAGTTTTGATGTAGTGGAATCTCCGGCACTTAATGCATCTCCGGCTTTGGCAAAACCTGCAAAGCCTCCGGCTTTTCCGGATGTTGCAGCTGCAGTAACCGTTTTCAGGTTGCTGATCTTTGTGTCCCTTGCTCGTCCACTAATACATTCTCCAATAAAGCCACCGCTGTAACCTTTCTCATTTTGGGTAGACACACTATAGCCTGATGTGACACCTGAAACAGTACTGTCAACTGTAAACGTCTCAATCATTTGACCTACAGAAAGAAGGCTGTCAATTTTCAAAAGCGGTAATCCAAGAAGTTTAATACCACCAACATTAGCAAGAGTACCACTTCCGAAATATCCGGCAAAGCCTCCTGCACACTTTCCAGCCGTTACAGAATTCAGATTTGTGACGGATGTTTTCCTTACTTCTCCACCTGTTCCATAACCGATAGCACCCCCAGCACGACCATTCTCCTGATCTGACACAGTAACTGTAAGTCCCAAAGAGCCTCCGTTTACGGAACAGTCTTTACATTCAAAACGCATATAGTCTGCTGCTGTAACTGTTCCGCCAAGGACATCACCGACACTGGTCATTTTCGCATAGCCTAAGATTCCTCCAGCACTCTCTGTTGCTGAAACAGATATGCTTTCCGATGCAGTAATACTATTAGAATGCTCATTAAAACTGTAAGAAATACTGTTTTTTGCAAGCATACGATTCAAAGCTTTTGTAGTTGATTTTGAACCGTCTGCAAGTTCTGAAGTATTAGAAACCTGAACAGCTCCGGCATATCCTACAAGTCCGCCGGCATATTTGCCACTGGCATCTACGGATATCGTACTTCCGCCAATGGTACATCCGCTTATAACAGAAGGGCGAAGTCCCACCAGGTTCAAAATATCCATATCCGTAATATTACCGTTCAACAAACCTGTAAGAAGTTTTTTCACAAGATCAAGAAGACCTTTATTTTCATCAATAGATGTAACAGCACCAAGGGTTGCTAAGCCGGCAAATCCTCCGGTATAATCTTTTCCGGACACTGTACCAAGAGAAGAAATACTGCAGTCCACGGCATAACTGTTACGCATTTCTCCTATAAATCCACCTGCATAACCACTTTCCTTACCAGAGCTTCCTGTCGCAGATACATTTGCACTGCCATTAATGCTACATCCAAGCATTACTGTATTGACCGGGAAATCAGCTATTTGGATTCCCAGATGATCCAGTGCACCTGCAACAACTGCATTGGAAGCACGGCCAATAAATCCTCCTGAGTAATCAGTACCATTAACACTCTCAGTACCATTAACTGAACATCCAGTCATTACAGCACCTATTGTTTCACCAGCAAATCCACCTGTATAATTCTGCCCAGATATCGTATTGCTACCGGATACTGAGCAATTACTGAACACCGGATTCACATAACCAATCGGAATCAGGTTTCCAACACTTAGAACGCCTCCATTCAAAAGCATTGTAATCAGATCCCCAAGACCTAATACTGGAATCAAGTTTAATAGAGTACTAAGTGCGTCAGTTACTCCTTTAAGCACTCCTGAAAGGGCTTCATATTTTGTAATACCTGAAATGTACCCAATAAAACCACCTGTCCAGCTGTTTGCATTAGACACTCCTGATAATCCTTCTACATGACAGTCTAATATTTGTACATTTCCTTTTACAACGCCGGCAAAAGCTCCTGTTGAAAAAGATTTTGAATCGTTTTCCAACCCACTTGATAATCCCAGGACTTTTAAAACTCCGGTCAACAATAAACCAAGCAAACTAAAATCTTTTTTAATAGAATTCGTTGTCGTTGATACAGAAACTCCTGATAAGGTAAGATTTTTTACGACAACCTGTTTTGATGAAATCTGTAATGAACTGTCATATGGGGTCGATAAACTTCTGAAAAATCCAACACCATATTCCGTGTCCGAGCTACTTCCATTTGAATAAGCACTCTGATTAATTGCTGTGTCCTGTACAATCTTTACGTTACTGATTTTGACATTAGCACCTTCTGTCATTCCCTTGCGGCCTTCCATATCTCCCTGGAAGTTCTTTATAGGAGTCCAGTTATCATCTTTCCCATTAGAATTTGTCCCTTCTTTGGAAAGATCAATATCACGAAAGATAATATAATTCGCATCCTTACTGTATTTATATCCAGATCCTGCAATATTGGTATTGCTACTTTTGGATGTATCATAGGTAAGGATGTAAGTTTTATTCTCGTCAACCGTTATACTTTCCGGAGTTGTATCATCAGTAAAATCACTTTCGTCACCATCACTTGTAAAAGCATCTATATCATCACTTTCTGGCTCAGATTCCGCTTTGGAATCACTGGAAGTACTTTCTGTTGCAGTTACTGTCATATCAGCTGACTCCTGAATCGTACTGCTCACATAGTGATATCGTTTTGTGGCACCTGTTCCTAACAAAGCCCCACCATTCTGCTCATCTGTATCTCCCAGCTTATGGTCACCTTTTTTATTTCCATACAATTCTTTTCCAGACCAATTATATGTGTCATTAAACTTTACAATATCCGCATCACCCGGATAATACAGTTCTGTTTTGTATGTCTGTGTATCAGCTGCTGGTTTCCAGTCTGTATATCCTCCTAACAATCCCGACTTTTTCTCTCTTGTTTCATACACTCGCCAGATTGGCTCTGTCACATCCGTATCTGTTCCGATTGCCCGAAGCTGTGTTTCATTTCCAATCAGAATATAATTTTTATCACCAATCTTTTTTACCACCTGACCGAAATAATTTCTTCCTTCATAGTCGGACGGATATGCGCTAGTAATATCCTGAGTTGTCTCCTCTGTCCCAGCCTTATTTGCAAGAAGCTCCGGTGTTTCTGTTGTAAATGAAGAAGCAATCACATAATTATGTGTTTTGCTGTAAGTAAGATAGGAACCATCTTCCAGTGTAAAAACCTGTCCCATTCCAACTTTTTCAGCAATATAATCCTCGCTCATTACAAGTTCGCTGTCTGAAGATTCCCCTTTCATCAATTCAAGCTGGTATCGGTTATACACATAAATCGTATCAGTCACTGAATCATATACTGTGTTGCCCGTGCACTCTGATGATGAAGTGATGCTACCTGTAAAATCTGATGGGAAGTTCCAGACATTTTCATTATCTATTGGAATATCATTCATCAAACAATAGGAAGCGTCTGATGCATAGGTAAGTTCTGCACCATCTGCAAGAACCTTATCCCCTTCACCAACATTTCCATCTTTGTCTCCGGAAAACATCTGTGTTCCTGTACCGATTTGCAGAAGTTGCTGGTAATTGTAGATACATATTTTTCCATCTTCATAATCTGGATTTGCTTCTTCCAAAGTATCTGAGGTGTTTTCATTCTCGATAATTGTTTCTTCTCCATCTGTAAATCCTTGATCTTCAGAATTACCAAATTCCTCTGTTACTTCAGAACTAATATCTGTATTTGGCTCTGATTCTCCTTCAAAAGAATCAGGAATATCACTTTCCGTGATATCAGATATTTCAGATGTATCACTGCTGAAACCATCCTGTTCCGATATATCTGTAATTTCACTATTGGTCTGCACATTCATTCTTTCTGAATCTTCAGCATTCGCAACTACGACTTGCGAAAATAATAATGTAACACACAGAACAACTGCTGTAATTCGTCTTAAAACACTCAATTTCTTGTTCATAAAATCGCCTCAAATCTTCTGTCATGCTTGACTTTTTGTTACTTTTAACCACTCTGGCTGCTTTGCTGCCGCCATCAAGCACTGGATCAGTTTTTTAGAAAACACACCGCATTCTCCGTTTGAAATCATCTGTATTGCTTCTTTCGGTTCATATTTTCTTTTGTATAGATAGCTCTTTATGATCCGCAATTGCTCCAAATTTAATGACAGAAGGTGCTCCTGCAATTGGGTTTCCATTGACATCTACATACGCTACTCTATGGTCTTCAATTTTTCCCAGCGCAATCTTTGTTGGTGGTCCCTGGATAAAATTACCATTTTCATCAATGTATTCTACCCGGTCAGTGGTCGGTACAGTCTCACTTGTAGTATCTTTTTGAATTTCTGCTTTTAACAGTTCAACCTCTACACATTCCGGAATTATATCCTCAGTTTCTGGAATCTTCTCTGGTTCCGGTGAAGGTTGCACTTCTGATTCTAACAGCTGTTCGCTCTCAGGGAGTTGTTCGTCATCTGCCAAAATTTCCGATTCAATTACCGGTTCTGTCTGTTGATTTTCAATGTCACTGATAAAGTCCTCCGTCTCCTGTGATTCACTTTCCATTTCTACAATGGTGTCAGATGCTTCAGCTACATTTAAGGATAAACAGCATATGGAAAAAATCAAAATCCAGGAACAAACGATCTTCAAATATTTTTTCCATCTATTATGCCTCATCTTGTGACTCTCTCTTATTTCTTTTCTGGTTTTCATATGTTAAAACGCTTAGACAAATCAGCGAACCAAACAGCAATAAGAAATATCCCATAACAGGACTGTCATCTCCGGTCTTTACGCTATTGGGTTTTCCTGATCCATCTGAATGGGACGGACCAGATGGTTGTGACGGATTTGAGGGCTGTGTTGGATTCGGCTTTTCTTCTCCCATATAACTGTTTTTAAAAGAGATCGCTTCTATTTTCTCCCCCTTCTCATTTGCTACAATTGTGACAACTTTTAACTGATTCGATTCATTATAGTAGGCCTCGACAGTCACATAGTACCTGCTTTGATCATATTTATAATCTTCCTTTTTTTCTGTCGTCTGATAAATGTTATAATGATACTGTCCTGCTGTTTTTACATTCAGTATAATCTCTGTTGCTACATTCTTTTCCATTGTCCAAGAATATTGCCTATTATGACTTCCTGCGGGCATGGGCGCATCATTCTGATCTGTTGTCACAATATAAGAAAATTCATCTGCAACACTTTCCACTTCACTGTCAAAGAGCTGTTTCACCGGAATTTTTACTACAGTACAGTTATCAGATGCAAACACTGATATCTGCATGCTCAGAAAAAGGAGCATAGTCACAATTATGATAGTTACTTTTTTTAAATCAAGGATTTTCATGTTTTTTCTTTCCCTTCTTCTTTAATTTTCTATCTATCAGCAATAGAACGATAATTAGCAAAAGTATCCAGTAGATAACCGGCACCTGAATCATCTTTTCTTTTAATTTATCAATTCCAGTTCCCAGATTCTTGGCTTTCTCTTTCTCAGGATAGACCTGATCCGTAAGCCTTCCTACTAATATATTTCTTCCATTTGTCATGTCTGAGGTACATGTTATCAGAAGAACCAAATGGTCATTTTCCGTAAGTTCAAAGTTTCTTTTATGTAAAGCATTGTCTGATATTTCCTGCAGATACGCTTGTTTTGCTTCCGGTTCCTCTGAACTGACATTGAACAGCCGTTCATTATAGGCATCTGCCTGAATCAATGCATAAAATTCAATTCCATGATCTTTTCCATCAAAAAAAAGATTTCCGTATGGATGTTCGTCAAAATACTCCTTATCTGCGAATAGCCCCACATCTCCAAACATCATGTGTTTTTCCATATGGTGTCCATAAATCATATTGTTAAAATCGGAAAAATCCGGTTTGTTTGCACAGTGCAAAAATATGGAACCACTTAAAGAATATTTGCCTTCGGCATCCGTATTCATATAGGTATCATCATCTTCTGCCTGAAGCAGCGGATAATTAACGTTTGTTTCGTTTATTCGAATCCAGCCAATAATGTCCGGATTGATTTTCTGCAATTCTTCAAAAGATTTCGTATGTTTTTCTGTTGGAATATAGGCTTCGTAGTTCTTCGCATCTGCCGCCTGATATACCTGATTGGAATCCCATAACATATAGCATGACAGGAACATTACCATAAGAATCAGCAATAACGCTATAAAATTCACCATATAATCGACTATTTTGACTAAAAACTTTGCTGCTTTTTTCATATGAAATATTCCTGAAGTTTCCTTTCTTATTGCAAAAGGGAATGCGACGGAGTATCGCCGCACGCATTCCCTTTGCTGTTTCTTTTATAATTTTATGTAATTATTTCTGTACTTTTTTGCGTTTGAAAGCAACGAATCCAAACAGTGCTACAGCACAAAGGGCAACCATCAGAACGTATGGAAGAGTGTTCATGATAATACCAGTTGTTGGTACGTTGTTGAATCTGTTGGTTACGTCAACAATGTTCTTTTTCTGGCCGAGTTTACCACTGGCTGTAATTGCTTCATTGTATTTTGTTGCTGCTTTAGATGTCTCTACACCATTAAGTGTAACTACAACACTTCCCTTGTAGTTTGCTTTAGCAGCCTCAGTAACTTTAATTGTTGTTCCTACTGGAAGTTCTGTGAATTTTATATTTTCTTTATCTTTCAGTTTAAATGTATGAGTCTTGCCATCTGCAAGATTAATCACAGTACCATTTGCTTTTACGCCACCAAGAGTTTTCTGATCTGTTCCTGTCGGGAAAGTAAATTCTGCAGTGAAGTCAAATACTTCATCAGAATCAGGTGCAGTTGCATTTTCAGAGTTTACGTTCTTTACAACCTTCTTCAATACATTTAAGGAGCCGTTTGTAGTATAGTCAGGATCTGGATTTGAAGGATCTGGTTTTTCACCTGTACCTGCTTCCTGCACATAAGTGTTGACAAATTTGAAACCATTCTGGTCTGTATCTCCGATATCTACTTTACCATTTGCTTCGTTATTTTTGTCATCTTTTAATTTATTTACAATAATCTTATTAATCTCAAATCCATTAGCTGTCTCTTGAACATAGACATCCATTCTGTATTCTGCCTGGGACATGATCAATTCTTCATATTCTGTCTTTGTAACAGCTGGGACAGCCTCTGCATTCTCTTTTACTGTATAGGAATATTTACCAGCCTCATTAAAACTTCCACAATCAACCTTAGCTTTTTGTGTGGTTGTTCCAAGATCAGTTGCAGCAAAACTAATTGTTGGAATATTAACAGTATGAGGAGTCTTTATTACATCATCTCCATCTGTAATCTGTGTAGCAGTAAAGCTGAATTTCTCTGCCTTTCCCACCTCAGTATTGTAGGTCTTGCTGATATAGGCTTCCTTTGCATTATTTGTTGTGTCTGATGCTGTTGTTCCTTCCGCTGCCATTGCCGGCATTGCCATTCCCATTGTCATAGCTGCTGCTGCGACAATAGCGAGCATTTTCTTGGTGAATTTTTTCATGTTCATTTTAGTTCCTCCCTTGTGAATTCTTTTGTTTTTTATTTGATTAACGGATCCGGTAATTAAATTCCCCTGCTCCGAATAATCGCAATGACTTTTCCTTTGACATCTTTTATATCAATGCAGCCATAGATTCGGCTGTCCGATGCCTGTGGTCTGTTATCTCCAAGTATAAATACCTGGCCATTCCCGACTGTGACCGGGAAATCCACTCCATCTTTAAACTGGGTGGTATCAAAGTAAATGTCCTGAGATATCTGTTCTGCACCATTTATCTTCAGTCCGTTTTTTGTAATGTCAACGGTGTCTCCTGCTACCGCCACAACACGTCCGGTCGTGGTTCTGCCGTCATCTTTAAACACTGCAACGTCACCGGAAATAAACCTTTTATCCAATCGGTAATACATGACCAGATCACCGTCTTTGATTGCCGGTTTCATGGAGACATCATTTATTCTTACGATTCCATAGAGAAATGTAAAAATAAGAAATACTGCTAAGACAATAAATGCAATCTTCAATAACAACTGAACAATATCCTGTGCTACAGATGTTTCCTGTACTATATTGTTGTTTTTATCTGACAGTTCAGTTTCGTTCTTCATCCTATCCTTCCATAAAAAAGGATGTCCGTAACCCTTCTAAGGGATTTATTTGTTCTAGCTTAACTCGGACATCCAAGGCATTAGTTTATACCCCTTATTATAGTGGTTTATTTTTTTATTCCAATGCAACAAACATGTAAAATGTCTGA
>OLRA01002748.1_pt1 | contig 16801 bp, 13 predicted proteins | sample 1673011 | NCBI WGS metagenome assembly OLRA01 (sample SAMEA3136746, study PRJEB25190) | human gut metagenome | reverse complement strand
CGGCAAGGAGTATGATGGCAAGAAGGGGTTGAATTGGTATGATTATGGAGCACGTATGTATGATGCAGCATTGGGTAGGTTTATGACAGTTGATCCACTGGCAGAGAAGTATTATCCGATGAGTCCGTATGGGTATTGTTTGAATAATCCTATCAAATTTATTGATGCAGACGGGAGACTGCCAAGAATTTATATCGAAAGAAAAGGTTTTGGACATGCATTTGTAACAGTTGGCAATGGTGATAATACAATTGTGTATACCTATGGTAGATATGGAGAATTGGGAAAAGATAAAAGTTCGGCACGGAATACTTCGCCTACAGGAGAAGGAGTGCTTATTAAATTGACGGGTAGAGATGCTATTAGCTTTATTCAGGATCAAATGCTTGCTAATGAAGCAGTGGGATATGAGTTTACAAAAGGTTCAGATGAACTTGTTTCGAAACACTTTGATAAGCAATTAGATAATAGTAATAAAATACCTCAAAAAGGTAAGTATGCAGGTAAAGAAAATGCGAAAGTTATTGATGAATATAATTTATTTATTAACAACTGCGCTACCACTTCCATAAAAGGTATACAAGAGGGAGTAAAAAAAGATTTGGATTTGAAAGATTCTAAAGCCCCTGCTTCTTTAGGAGACCGTTTGAAAGTAATGTCTAAAGAGGATGAGCATAGTATCAGAAGAATTACTTATAATGAAATAAAGAAAGAGTTTAATTTGCATGGAGCTGGAACAAAATGGTAATTATGAAAAAGGTTATTTTAATGGTATTTCTGATATTCTCATTGTTGATGATTGTCTATGGGATAGGTTTTATTCTTAATTATTATTTAGTGATAAAATATTCCATAGAAGACTGTTTGCCCTTAGGTGGTAAAGGCACTTTCCCGGTAGTGAGTGACAGATTAGATGAAATACATGCTCTTGTCAATTATGCTGAAATAGTAGTTATATATGCAATTTATGCTTTATCATTGGCTGTATATTGGTTGCTTAACATTAATAAGAAATAATCTGTCTTAGTTGACTAATCTCTTTAATAACTATCCTAACATCAGATAGCTCATATCTTGCATGTTAGGATAGCTTTTTTTCTTTCTAATACTGATACGACGGCCTTAACCGTCTGACTGCTTTCACCCACGGCGCAGGCCGCTATACAGAAAAGGTGACCGGTTACGACAAAAACGGCAATATCCTGTCTTTGCAGTGCTACGGGCAGACCTCCGCATCAGTCTACGGCTTGATCACTCTTACGGGCAATCTGCTGAATCGTGTGGACGATACCGCTACGACTTCTGCTTACAACAACGGTTTCGAGTTCAAGGACGGCGTGAAGCAGGCGAATGAATACAACTACGATTCCAACGGGAATTTAACTAAAGATTTGAACAAGGGAATTACCAATATATCGTATAATTGCTTAAATTTGCCCAGTGTGGTGACGTTCAGTGACGGCAGCACCGTCACCTATACCTATGCAGCCGACGGCACAAAGCTGAAAACTGTCCATAAGACAGGCAGCACTACCACCACGACGGACTATTGCGGAAACGTGGTCTATGAGAACGGTGTTCAGAAGTTGCTGCTGACCGATGAAGGCTATGTTACTTTGAGCGACGGCAAGTACCATTACTACTTGAAAGACCATCAGGGTAATAACCGGGTTGTGATTAACCAAAGCGGCACGGTAGAGGAAGCGAACCATTACTATCCCTTCGGTGGTGTGTTTGCAAGTACAGGCAATACCCAGCCTTATAAGTATAACGGCAAGGAGCTTGATGCGAAGAAGGGGTTGAACTGGTATGACTACGGGGTACGTATGTATGATGCGGCGCTGGGGAGGTTTGCAACGGTGGACCCTTCTGCTGAAAACTACTTCAATACAAGTCTCTATGCTTATTGTGGTAACAACCCTATCAGCAGAATAGACCCAACAGGAGCTGACTGGTATGAAGATAAGCAAGGGAATTTACGTTGGCAGGAAGGTAGTGAAGCTTTAAAAGGCTATACAAATATCGGTTCATCCGCCTCTATTGCGTTAGGTAATGACAACTATCTGAACTTCTATCAGAATGGAGGTATCTTAGCCAATCAGGCTGTTAATGCTTTTGACTTGATAGCCTCCAGCGGTAAACTTCAGAATCAGTTCTTAGGTAAAACCAGTCCTTTATCTGAAGACTCTAAGTCTGCCCTTTTCAATTCTCTGAACAGTCGTTCTATAGATGCTATTGCGCGACCTATAGGCGAAGCTGCCTTTGGCTTTGGTGCCGGAGAGTTTGGCGGTATGTTGTTGGGGAAGGCAATAGGATGGGCTGTAGGAAAGGTGGCAGGAAGAGGTACTCAAAATGCAATACAATCAACTGCTCACGGAGTGCAACGGATTGCTGGAACAACGGCAACGAGAGGAGGGGTACTTTCTGTGAATGAAGTAAGAGTAACAAAGTCTGTAGGAAAGGCTTTTACTCAGGCTGATGGAGCTACAGTTTATCTTCATGAAATTACTCCCGGTAGATTTAATGCTGTTGTAGAAGGGAGGAAAGGTATAATAACAACAATGGGAAATTGGTCTCAAAAATCTATTAATAGAATAGCGAAAAATTATGGATGGAATATTAAATAAAGAAATGGTTGTTTGCTGTTTCTGCGGGAAGAGTTTACCCTTAGAAGCGGCTGTAGTTTTGAAAGTTTGGGCAAATGAGAAGAGTGAGGAGTATCAAGTATTATATTCCCATAAATCTCATTTTGTTAGAGCATTAGATAAATCAGTAATACTACATCCAGATTTATTAGAGCCTGATGCTTTAGGTTAATTCGTCGTAACGAACTACTGTCTTCCTCTGATATAGGTTGATTAAAAACCAATCTATCTAATTACTATCCTAACATCAGATATTCCATATCTTGTATGTTAGGATAGTTTTTGTTATTCTATCAGCGAGACGTAGGATACCTATTGTGTGTATGACGACCACCGTAATCTCTGCACTTGGAAGAAGCTTCCGGATGCGCAGCTCGCGGAGTATGTGTATGACAACGGTGGACGGCTGACGCAACAGGGGGAGTGCACGAACAAGACGGTTTCTTCCGATCAGGTGGTGCATGTGCAGAACTGGGCGGTACGGGTTTCCCGACGAGCCAGTTCACGAACGACACTTCGGGCTACAGTAAAGGCTCCCTGACAGGAAGCGCGGTGACTGTATCCGGCAGCAGTACTAAAATTTACAAAGGCTATTACTATGACGTCAAGGGGCGTGTAACTAAAGTCGTACAGAACAATCTTTTGGGCGGTTATGACGTGACTAATACGGTCTATGCCTTTACGGGACAGCCCGCCACGGTGACGCATAGCCATACCGCAAGCGGCAAGTCCACACGTACGGAAGTCTATACCTATAGCTATGACCATGCAGACCGTGTAAGCAAGGTGGAGCATACTTTGGGAGGAACCAAAATAACTCTGGCAGACTATACGTACGATAGTTTCGGCCGTCTGAGTACCAAGTCCCTGCACGGCTCTGCGGCGAACAAGCTGACGTATGCCTATAACCTCCGCAGCTGGCTGACGGGCATCACAAGTACGCGCTTCACCCAGAACCTGTACTACAATACGGGTGTGGGTACCGCCCGCTACAACGGTAACATCAGCAGCATGACCTGGAAGTCCGGGAATGAAAGCACCGTCCGCGGCTACAAGTTCACCTACGACGGACTGGACCGGATGCTGAATGCCACCTATGGCGAAACAGCAGGTATCAGCACGAACGCGAACCGTTTCAGTGAGAACGTGACGGGCTACGACAAAAACGGTAACATCAAGGGATTGCAGCGTTACGGGCAACTCTCTTCAACCGCCTACGGCATGATAGACAACCTGACTCTCACCTTGAACGGCAATCAGTTGAACCGTGTGGATGATGCGGTAGCGGCTTCCACCTACAATGGCGGCTTCGAGTTCAAAAACGGTGCCAATGCCGCCGATGAGTACTCTTATGATGCCAACGGCAATTTAACTAAAGATTTAAACAAAGGTATTAGCGGCATTACATATAATTTCTTAAATTTGCCGAATGCAGTAACGTTCAGTGACGGAAGTACCATCACCTATACTTATGGAGCCGACGGCACAAAGCTGAGAACAGTCCATAAGATAGGCAGTACAACCACAACGACTGACTATTGCGGCAATGTGATCTATGAAAACGGAGTCCAGAAGCTGCTTCTTACCGAAGAGGGTTATATTACTTTGAGCGACAGCAAGTATCACTACTACTTGAAAGACCATCAGGGGAATAACCGGGTAGTCATCAGCCAGAGCGGCACGGTAGAAGAGACGAGCCATTACTATCCTTTCGGCGGGGTATTTGCAAGTGCAGGCAATGTTCAGCCTTACAAGTACAACGGTAAGGAGCTTGATACGAAGAAGGGTTTGAATTGGTATGATTATGGGGCGAGGCATTATGATGCGGTGTTGGGAAGGTTTATAACGGTTGATGCTTTATATGACAAACATTTTAAAGTATCTCCTTATGTCTATTGTGGAAATGAGCCTGTCGGTCGCATTGATCCGGATGGAAATGATTGGCGCGTGCAAACCCATTATAATCGTGAAACGGATAAGATAGAATATAAAATTACGGTAAGAGCGGCTTTGATAAATAATTCTAATAATAAGGAGCTTGATATAAAGACTTTGGCTGGACAAATAGTAGAGCAAGTGAATGCCGCATATACGATTTCAGGTGATGACTTTGTTTCGACTATGGATATGCAATTGAGAACTGTCAACTCGGTGGATGATATAAAGGACACTGAACACGTTTTGCAGATTGTTGATCAAGATATGTTGACAAAAACGGATAAAAGTGTAGTTATGGCTGAGACTTATAAAAATAGTCTGGATGTGAAAATAGGAACGAAAGCGGTTTCTAATATGTTGAACAATGATGATAACCGGACTTTTGCTCACGAACTTGGTCATTCAGGAGGATTGGGGCATACAATGAATGTGGAAAACTTGATGACACAGAAAAAAGTTATTCAAGATTTTGATGGAGATTATCTTAAAGCAACTCAGTTAAACCGTTCTCAGATACAAACAGTCCGAGATAATTATATCCATAACAAGTTGAATAGGCATATTCCTAACTGGAGGCAAAAACTTAAAAGAAGGCAGTAATATGAAGACACGTATATTTATTTTTATAATCATACTTGCCATGCTGGTGGCGTGCATTGGTCATTTGGACTCAGAGAATGATTTCATGATTCGAGTAGGTACTGGTTTTAAGGAGCGTACCGGTAAAGATTATATCCAATGTTGGGTGAATGACAGCCTTGTTTTTAATGGACTGTATGTGAACAAGACGGATGACCAAATATTGGACTACCATGAAGATTGGCTTGGAATGGAAATCACCCGTTTCGATAAAAGCGGATATGATAGTTTAAAAATAAAGATACGTGTCACATCTCTGGATACGGTATTATATTGTGGAAAAAGGGTCATAGATAGTACGTTCCGATACCGGATTGATAATATTCCCAATATTGTAATTTCATGTAGCTCCAACGGTGGTATTTTGTTGTGGGATACTTTACGTACACCTGATTATTTTTGGCTCGAATATTGATATATTAAGAATCTCTGATTCTATAATCTAAACAATTCCCTGCTTATGTTGGATGTAAGCAGGGAATTTCATATAGGAGCATGCTGACTTGGAGCGGTACGCTTTCCGTTACCGGTACGACGTGACATCCACGGTCTATACCTTTACGGACAAGCCTGCCACGGTGACGCATACGCACACGGCAAGCGGGAAGGACAGCCGGACGGAAGCATACACTTACAGCTATGACCATGCGGACAGGCTCTCCAAGGTGGAGCATACATTGGGAGGGGCGAAGGTGACGCTTGCTGCCTATGCTTATGATAACCTTGGTCGTCTGCAATCGAAGTCGCTGCACGGCTCCGACGCGGACAGGCAGGCTTACGCCTATAATGTACGCGGCTGGCTGACGGGCATCAGCGGAACGAAGTTCACGCAGAATCTGTATTATAACACCGGCAACGGGCCTGCCAAGTATAACGGCAGCATCAGCAGCATGACGTGGAAGGCAGGAACGGCAAGCACCGTCCGCGGCTACAAGTTCACTTATGACGGACTGAACCGGATGCTGAATGCTACTTATGGCGAGACAGCAGGCATCAGCACGAACGCCAACCGTTTCAGTGAGAATGTGACGGGGTATGACAAGAACGGCAATATCAAGAGTTTGCAACGTTACGGCCAGACTGGTGCCAGTGCCTACGGCCTGCTTGATAATCTGACTTTCACCCTGAACGGCAATCAGTTGAGCCGTGTGGAGGATGCCGTGAGTACCGCGGCATACGGTACAAACACTGCCTTTGTGAACGGTGCAAGCGCTGCAGGGGAGTATGCCTACGATGTCAATGGTAATTTAACGAAAGATTTGAATAAGGGAATTACCGATATTCAATATAATGTATTAAATTTGCCGAGTACGGTATCGTTCAGTGATGGTAGCACGATTACCTATACTTATGGTGCTGACGGCACGAAACTGAGAACAGTCCATAAGATAGGCAGTACAACCACAACGACTGACTATTGCGGTAATGTGATCTATGAAAACGGTACTCAGAAGTTGTTACTCACAGAAGAGGGTTACATCAACCTGACCGGTACCCAGCAGTATCATTACTACTTGAAAGATCATCAGGGTAACAACCGTGTAGTGATCAACCAGTCTGGTACTGTGGAGGAAACGAACCATTACTACCCTTTCGGTGGTGTGTTTGGCACTACAGGCAATACCCAGCCTTACAAGTATAACGGTAAGGAGCTTGATACGAAGCAGGGTTTGAACTGGTATGATTATGGGGCGAGACATTATGATGCTGCGTTGGGAAGGTTTACGACGAATGACCCGTTGGCAGAGAAATATTATTCGATGAGTCCGTATACTTATTGTGCCGATAATCCGGTAAAGTTCATAGACCCAAATGGTATGGAATATGCTCCTGGTGATCTGTTTAAGACTAAAAGAGCAGCAGCTAAAGATTGGGGTATGTATTATAATGGTGCATCTATTATACGTAAACGTGAAATGGGCTCTTCTATTTATGAAGTTAAGCAAAAGGGAAAGCTAAAGGGATATTCTTATAGTGCAGCCAATGAAGGAGAGCACAGCGTATCTATAAGCTTACCTCCTAACGGTGAGAGATTTGTAGGATCGATTCATTCGCATGGAGACGCGGACGCAGAGCATATAAATAATAAATTCTCAAAAGCTGATATAAAATATATTGAGAAAACAAAAGAAAATGGTTATTTGGCTACGCCGAGTGGCGATTTGTTAGAATATAATCCTTATAGTAAGAAAACATCAATAGTGACTAGTGATCTTCCTAGTGATCCCAAAGATCCTAAACGAAAGAATAATATTAATCCGAAAGATATTCCTGCTGAAAAGGGTAAACAAAGAATGAAAGAATTGCTACAAAAGCCAGATTTAAACATTCCTGTTAGCCAGAGAGAACATATTCATTGGGTATTTTAAAAAGATAGCAATATGTATAGGACTTATTTTTTTGCTTTAATGCTATTTGCGATGTCATGTACAAACAGTACATCGAAGGTCGGAGAAGATCAACAATCATCTCAACAGATTGAGTATGTAATGAATGATAGTCTCTCAACAGATTTTTATACTGATATGAAAAGCTATGTTCCTGCAGAGGGATTTATACCTACAGCGGATATTGCAGTAAAGATAGCGGAATGCGTACTATTGGAAATTTATGGAAAGGAAAGTATAGAGAAAGAAAAACCTTTTTCTGTTAACTTGGTAAATGGAATATGGGTAATAGAAGGGCATATTCCTAATGGAAATGATAGTGCGCTGACTTTCTGTGGACAATCTTATGTGGAAATAAGAAAAAGTAATGGTGAGATTATAAAGCTTTTGCATACTAAATAAAAAATATTACTCTAATATAAGTTGCCTTTTTTCAATGAGATTTATTTAATTACTATCCTAACATCAGATATGCTATATCTTGTATGTTAGGATAGTTTTTTAGGTCTATCAAATGATGTAGGTCATGCAGGACTACATCCGTACTCTCCGGATGCTTAACAGCACGGGCACTTCCTATCTGGATAACATTTCCTATATGTATTATTTGTACGACAGTCTGGGACGGCTGACCCTGCAGGGGGAGTATACGGGTAAGAATCCTTCTTCCAGTCCTACCGTGCTTGTGCAGAGCTACTATGACGGTTACGGCTTTGTGGGTGGTACCGGACTTCCTACGGGCCAGTTCACCAAAGATACTTCCGGCTACGGCAGGGGTTCTCTTACCGGCAGTGCCGTTACGGTTTTTGGCAGTAGCACTAAGATCTATAAGGCTTTCTATTATGACATCAAAGGGCGCATGACGAAAAGTGTGCAGAACAACTTGCTCAGTGGCTACGACATCACAAGTACGGTTTATACTTTCTCCGACAAGCCGTCTGGTGTGACCCATACACATACTGCCAGCGGAAAGACCACGCGCACGGAAGTATATACCTATACCTACGACCATGCGGACAGAATAAGCAAAGTGCGGCATAGTCTTGGCGGCACTTCAATCACTCTGTACGATGCCACTTATGACAACTTCGGTCGTTTGCTGACCAAGCAGTATCACGGTACGAGCACCAACAAGCTGACTTATGCCTACAACCTGCGCAGCTGGCTGACGGGCATCAGCGGTACATGCTTCACACAGAACCTGTACTACAACACGGGTGTGGGTACTGCGAAGTACAACGGCAGCATCAGCAGCATGACCTGGAAGTCCGGGAACGAAAGTACAGTCCGTGGTTACAAATTCACTTACGACGGTCTTGACAGAGTACTGAACGCTACCTATGGAGAGACAGCAAGTATCAGCACGAATGCGAACCGCTTCTCGGAGAACGTTACGGGTTATGACAAGAACGGTAACATCAAGAGTTTGCAACGTTACGGCCAGACTGGTGCCAGTGCCTACGGCCTGATAGACAACCTGACTTTTACCTTGAACGGCAATCAGTTGAGCCGTGTGGACGATGCCGTGATGGCTTCTGCTTACGGTGGAGGCTTCGAGTTCAAGGACGGCGTGAAGCAGGTCGGAGAGTACACCTACGATGCGAACGGCAATTTAACCAAAGATTTGAACAAGGGAATCACCGATATTCAATATAATTGTTTAAATTTGCCAAGTGCAGTAACGTTCAGCGACGGAAGTACGATTACCTATGTTTATGCAGCCGACGGCACAAAGCTAAGAACGGTTCATAAGATAGGTGGCGCTACCACCACAACGGACTATTGCGGGAATGTGGTCTATGAAAACGGAGCCCAGAAGCTTCTGATTACCGAAGAGGGCTATATTACTTTGAGCGACAACAAGTATTACTATTACTTGAAGGACCATCAGGGGAACAACCGTGTAGTCATAAACCAGAGCGGAGCGGTAGAGGAGACAAACCATTACTATCTGTTTGGAGGAGTATTCGCTTCATCAACAAGCACTCAGCCTTACAAGTACAATAGCAAGGAATATGACACGAAGAAAGGCTTGAACTGGTATGATTACGGGGCACGGCATTATGATGCAGTGTTGGGACGGTTTATGACGGTGGATCCGTTGGCAGAGAAGTATTATTCAGAAAGTTTGTATACTTATTGTTATAGTAATCCTATAAATTGTATAGACCCTAACGGGAAGGATGGTATTTATATTGCCTTCCCTGATTATAAAATATCAACTCCTATTGGTAAAATTGGGAATTTAGGTCATGCTGGAGTATTATTGATTGATAATAAAACAGGAGTGACTAAATATTATGAATATGGCAGATATGACAAAGAGGGTAAAGGAGTTGTCAGAACATTCGCTGTTCCAAATGTAAAAATAGGACAAGATAAAAAGCCTACATTGGAATCATTGAATAAAACTTTATCAATAATATCTGAACAAGCGGGACATGCCGGAAGAATAGAAGGAGCATATATTGAAAGTGATAAGTTTAAAGAAATGAAAAACTATGCAGAATCAAAAATAGCGGAGAATGCTAATTCAAAGAGGAAAGAGTATTCATTAAGGAATAATAATTGTGGAACTTTTGCGGCTGATGTTTTGAAACAAGACCCATCTGTAAAAGATAAGGCACCAGTAATTATAGATCCAAGGCCCAATAGTATAGTTAAAGAGTATCAAGATAATTTTAAGTCACTAAATTATGATCCTAAAAAGAGACAAGTTAAAATTGAATAGATATGGAAAGTCAAAGTATATCATTAGGAGATTTATTTTCAGTTGAATTATTTGTAGGATCAATAACGTTTGTTTTAGGAACGGTTTTGTTCTTCTTATTATTATTATTGAATTTGAGGCTTAATCTTAAAACGACATTATTATATTGTTGCCTGCAATTGATACTTGTTGTCTCTCTTTCTACTATTTTCTTTATATTTTGGCGTTTTAATTTTGATATAATGATAGGGTTTCTATATTTACCAGGTGTATTATCTGAGGTTTTTATTATGCTCTTATTCTATTTTATATTAAAAATAAAAAACAAATAATTGAATAATATTTTTATAACAATTCTATTACAGCGGGTGGAAACATCCGCTGTTTCTTTTTATAGGGTACCCACTATAATAGAAATATTAGCAGTCTAACTTGCCAAGTGGAGTAATGAAGGCCCAATGGCAAAATTTATTCAATGAGCTTTAAAGCAAATGTTAACGCCGCCTATGATAATACTACAATCATTGGTACAGACACTAACCGTTTCCGCGAGAACGCGACAGCTTTCGTCTACAATAACAGCTTCGAGTTCAAGGACAGCATGAAGCAGGCGAACGAGTACACCTACGATGCCAACGGCAATTTAACTAAAGATTTAAACAAGAATATTACCGGTATATCATATAATTGTTTAAATTTGCCAAATACAGTAACGTTCAGTGACGGAAGTACTATCACCTATATTTATGGAGCCGATGGCACAAAGCTGAGAACAGTCCATAAGATAGGTACTACCACCACGACGACGGACTATTGCGGAAACGTGGTCTATGAAAACGGAGTCCAGAAGTTGCTTCTTACCGAAGAGGGTTATGTAACTTTGAGTGACAACAAGTATCACTATTACTTGAAAGACCATCAGGGGAATCACCGGGTAGTAATCAACCAGAGCGGCACGGTAGAGGAAACGAACCATTACTATCCTTTTGGCGGCGTATTTGCAAGTACAAGCAATACTCAGCCTTACAAGTACAATGGCAAGGAGTATGACTCGAAGAAAGGCTTGAACTGGTATGACTACGGGGCAAGGCATTATGATGCAGCGTTGGGAAGGTGCCATACCAATGACAGGTTTGTAGAGAAGTATTATTCGATGTCACCGTATCAGTATGGGGCGAATAATCCGGTGAATAACATAGATGTGAATGGAGATACAATTGTTGTAAATCCGAACCCGAATGGTTTGATAGATAATGTGAAAATGTTCTTTGGATTTGATACCAAGTATCAAAAGGACGTGAAAGCAGATTTGCAGCAACTTAAGAAGGATGATAAGGAAATTGGTGAGATGATTATTGAACTGGAGAAAAGTAAGAATGTTCATTCAATAACAAGGACTAAACGAGGAGAGTCTAATTCTTCAGGATTTGATAGAGAAAAAGCTAAAAAAGACATTCCGCAAGGAAGCATTATAAATTATGACCCTGATGTTAAAACGGATATTAATGGAAATCATCGGACACCAAGAATTGGTTTAAGCCATGAGTTACAGCATTCGTCGGATGTAGATAAAGGTATTATGTCTTATGAAAATATAGGAAATGGAATACCCATGAGAGAAATTCGTGCTATTAATACTGAGAATAAAATTAGAAAAAGAACAGGAGATGCAAAAAGAACGGAATATCGTGGAAGGAAAATACCCCAAAAACTGTTGGAATAAGATTATCCTTATGTTGGGTATTAATCTCTTATTTGTAATGTGTGTACATAAAACAAGTGAGAGGTATGAAGATATGTTTGTTGATTCTACTTGGCAAAGTCCTTTTGTTGCAATGAATATAGAATACAAAGATAGTGTATATTCGATAGTTCCAAGAGAAGGAGATATGTACCTATTTCTGAATGATGGGGTAGCTAATAAGAAATATCGATATGAACTTTTTCCAATTTTATTAGAACAGACATTGGGTATAGACAGCATTACATTTTGTTCACTAAAGGAAATGGACTGTATGGTAACTCCACAGCCATACATAGATTCAATTTATAAAGGAAAAGTAGAAAATCTTATTTCTTTGCTTTTTAATGAGAAAGGTGTACTTTCTGTTGGTTTGTCATATCCAGAAGAAAAATATTTGATTTATTTGTTATTTCATCATGGAGTTTATCTTAATACAGATTGCGAAACTGGAGTTTTGTATATCTTAAATAAATAAGTATTTTATATTCTTGAAATAATCTATTTAATTGCTATCCTAACATCAGATATTACTATATCTTGCATGTTAGGATAGTTTTTTATTTACTTCCCGCTTCCGGAAAGACTACAAGAGAGGAAGTATACACTTACAGCTACGACTATGCTGACAGGGTGAGCAAGGTGGAGCATACATTGGGAGGCAGTGGAAAAGCCACTTATGACAACTTCGGTCGTTTGCTGACCAAGCAGTATCACGGAACGAGCATCAACAAACTGACATATGCCTACAACCTGCGTAGCTGGCTGACGGGCATCAGCGGTACATGCTTCACACAGAACCTGTACTACAACACGGGTGTGGGTACTGCGAAGTACAACGGCAGCATCAGCAGCATGACCTGGAAGTCCGGGAACGAAAGTACAGTCCGTGGTTACAAATTCACTTACGACGGTCTTGACAGAGTACTGAACGCTACCTATGGAGAGACAGCAAGTATCAGCACGAATGCGAACCGCTTCTCGGAGAACGTTACGGGTTATGACAAGAACGGTAACATCAAGAGTTTGCAACGTTACGGCCAGACTGGTGCCAGTGCCTACGGCCTGATAGACAACCTGACTTTTACCTTGAACGGCAATCAGTTGAGCCGTGTGGACGATGCCGTGATGGCTTCTGCTTACGGTGGAGGCTTCGAGTTCAAGGACGGCGTGAAGCAGGTCGGAGAGTACACCTACGATGCGAACGGCAATTTAACCAAAGATTTGAACAAGGGAATCACCGATATTCAATATAATTGTTTAAATTTGCCAAGTGCAGTAACGTTCAGCGACGGAAGTACGATTACCTATGTTTATGCAGCCGACGGCACAAAGCTAAGAACGGTTCATAAGATAGGTGGCGCTACCACCACAACGGACTATTGCGGGAATGTGGTCTATGAAAACGGAGCCCAGAAGCTTCTGATTACCGAAGAGGGCTATATTACTTTGAGCGACAACAAGTATTACTATTACTTGAAGGACCATCAGGGGAACAACCGTGTAGTCATAAACCAGAGCGGAGCGGTAGAGGAGACAAACCATTACTATCTGTTTGGAGGAGTATTCGCTTCATCAACAAGCACTCAGCCTTACAAGTACAATAGCAAGGAATATGACACGAAGAAAGGCTTGAACTGGTATGATTACGGGGCACGGCATTATGATGCAGTGTTGGGACGGTTTATGACGGTGGATCCGTTGGCAGAGAAGTATTATTCAGAAAGTTTGTATACTTATTGTTATAGTAATCCTATAAATTGTATAGACCCTAACGGGAAGGATGGTATTTATATTGCCTTCCCTGATTATAAAATATCAACTCCTATTGGTAAAATTGGGAATTTAGGTCATGCTGGAGTATTATTGATTGATAATAAAACAGGAGTGACTAAATATTATGAATATGGCAGATATGACAAAGAGGGTAAAGGAGTTGTCAGAACATTCGCTGTTCCAAATGTAAAAATAGGACAAGATAAAAAGCCTACATTGGAATCATTGAATAAAACTTTATCAATAATATCTGAACAAGCGGGACATGCCGGAAGAATAGAAGGAGCATATATTGAAAGTGATAAGTTTAAAGAAATGAAAAACTATGCAGAATCAAAAATAGCGGAGAATGCTAATTCAAAGAGGAAAGAGTATTCATTAAGGAATAATAATTGTGGAACTTTTGCGGCTGATGTTTTGAAACAAGACCCATCTGTAAAAGATAAGGCACCAGTAATTATAGATCCAAGGCCCAATAGTATAGTTAAAGAGTATCAAGATAATTTTAAGTCACTAAATTATGATCCTAAAAAGAGACAAGTTAAAATTGAATAGATATGGAAAGTCAAAGTATATCATTAGGAGATTTATTTTCAGTTGAATTATTTGTAGGATCAATAACGTTTGTTTTAGGAACGGTTTTGTTCTTCTTATTATTATTATTGAATTTGAGGCTTAATCTTAAAACGACATTATTATATTGTTGCCTGCAATTGATACTTGTTGTCTCTCTTTCTACTATTTTCTTTATATTTTGGCGTTTTAATTTTGATATAATGATAGGGTTTCTATATTTACCAGGTGTATTATCTGAGGTTTTTATTATGCTCTTATTCTATTTTATATTAAAAATAAAAAACAAATAATTGAATAATATTTTTATAACAATTCTATTACAGCGGGTGGAAACATCCGCTGTTTCTTTTTATAGGGTACCCACTATAATAGAAATATTAGCAGTCTAACTTGCCAAGTGGAGTAATGAAGGCCCAATGGCAAAATTTATTCAATGAGCTTTAAAGCAAATGTTAACGCCGCCTATGATAATACTACAATCATTGGTACAGACACTAACCGTTTCCGCGAGAACGCGACAGCTTTCGTCTACAATAACAGCTTCGAGTTCAAGGACAGCATGAAGCAGGCGAACGAGTACACCTACGATGCCAACGGCAATTTAACTAAAGATTTAAACAAGAATATTACCGGTATATCATATAATTGTTTAAATTTGCCAAATACAGTAACGTTCAGTGACGGAAGTACTATCACCTATATTTATGGAGCCGATGGCACAAAGCTGAGAACAGTCCATAAGATAGGTACTACCACCACGACGACGGACTATTGCGGAAACGTGGTCTATGAAAACGGAGTCCAGAAGTTGCTTCTTACCGAAGAGGGTTATGTAACTTTGAGTGACAACAAGTATCACTATTACTTGAAAGACCATCAGGGGAATCACCGGGTAGTAATCAACCAGAGCGGCACGGTAGAGGAAACGAACCATTACTATCCTTTTGGCGGCGTATTTGCAAGTACAAGCAATACTCAGCCTTACAAGTACAATGGCAAGGAGTATGACTCGAAGAAAGGCTTGAACTGGTATGACTACGGGGCAAGGCATTATGATGCAGCGTTGGGAAGGTGCCATACCAATGACAGGTTTGTAGAGAAGTATTATTCGATGTCACCGTATCAGTATGGGGCGAATAATCCGGTGAATAACATAGATGTGAATGGAGATACAATTGTTGTAAATCCGAACCCGAATGGTTTGATAGATAATGTGAAAATGTTCTTTGGATTTGATACTAAGTATCAAAAGGATGTGAAAGTCGATTTGCAGCAACTTAAGAAAGATGATAAAGGAGTCGCTAATATTATCACTGAGTTGGAAGATAGTGAGAATATTCATTATATTACAATGCCTAAGAAAGGGGCTTCTAATTCAACGCTAATTGATAAAGAAAAGGTTGAAATGAAAATCTCACAAGGCAGTATAATCCATTATGATCCCAATAATAGAAGAAGGAGTCGAAATGAAAAAGAAATGAGAACTCCAAGAGTCGGATTGAGTCATGAACTTCAGCATTCGTTTGATGTAGACAAGAAATTTGCCACTTATGAAACAACGGAAAATGGTATAAAACTAATGGAGGTACGCGCTGTTAATACAGAGAATAAGATTAGAAGAAAAACAGGTGATCCTAAAAGAATTGAATATGGTGGAAAGAAAATACCTAAAAAACTATTGGAGTAACATAATTATACCTTTAGTTGTTGTAATTGGAGGAATCGCTTTCTTCTTTCATATAGTGTATAAGCATTCTGAAAAAGCGATGATGGTTTCTGATCTTGATAGAGTACCTATAACTTCTTTAATGTCAGTAAATATAAAATGGCAAGATTCTACTTATTGTACAGTGTTGGAAAGTGTAGAATTATTTTCCATATTGGAGGAAGAAGGTAAAAAGACAATTCCTCAATTGAAACTTCCAAAGAAAGAGTTCATTGAACTTTCGTACAAAGATACTTTAATAGTAGATAGTCTTTCATTTATACAACTGAAAGATTATATAGTTATTCCTCAATATCGTATAGACTCAATTTATGAGAATGAAGGAGTGAAAGGATTACTTTCTGCTTATTTTGATGATGTATGGTTTATTCCATCTTGTGAAGATGGAATATTGACTTTGCCGGAACAACGGTATGTTATTGATATTTTACATAGATGTGGTTATTGCGTAGATATTGATTGTGAATCAGGTTGCATTTATATTGTATCTTCTCCTGATATAGGTTGATTACTTCAAGAAAAATCTCTTTAATTACTATCCTAACATCAGATATGCTATATTTTGTATGTTAGGATAGTTTTTTAGGTCTATCAAATGAAGAATTCTGTGTAGGTCATGCAGGACTACATCCGTACTCTCCGGATGCTTAACAGCACGGGCAC
>OLRA01002730.1_pt1 | contig 16895 bp, 17 predicted proteins | sample 1673011 | NCBI WGS metagenome assembly OLRA01 (sample SAMEA3136746, study PRJEB25190) | human gut metagenome | reverse complement strand
TCTTTTCAGACTTACAAAGCTATATGCATAATCCCCCTGGTTTATCGGGTGAGCCAAAATCACACAAGAGTTTATTGAAAGAATTCAGAAATACACGGAATTAGACATATTCCATGATGGTATGGCTGCTGTATGTCGAGACGATTCGCTTTGGGGATATATTGATACTGAGGGTAATGAGGTTATACCTTGTATGTATAATCGCCATGTCGGATGCTTTTCGGAAGGATTAGCTTGTGTTCCTTCTGATGATGAAAATGGAGTAAAATTCATCAATAAAAACAATGAAGTTGTTTTGGATAAAGAATTCAAGTTTGGCTCTAGAGCTGAATGCTTTGTAGAAGATGGCTATCTTTCTGGGGACAATGTGTATATGACACCATACGGACGTATTGGGAGCAGTGACGGACTGGTACGAGACGTTTGGAACTGTTTTAGGTTGCCTTGTTTCATTAATGGGTTTTGTACATTAATATATCCAGGTTCATCAACAAATCATTTATTTGATCCGTCAGCAAGCGAATGTGACTTTATTTGTATAGATAAAGAAGGAAACATTTCAAATACCCCCTATCAATACACCTTGAAATTTGCTACAAATGAATACAAATATTTATGTTTTGAAAGGGTGCCAAGTAATAATCAGAATCTATCATGGCTTATCGCATGTAATCCCATTGACGAACCGAACAAATACATTCCATATTCGAAAGAAATAAAATACGATAAAGACTACGACTATTCAGAGCATGTAATTGGATTAAAAAACAAAAAGGGGGAAATCGTAGTACCTGCCATCTACACACTGATAACAGGCTTTCATGACGGAGTTGCACTTGTAGGCATTTGGCGTGGAAGTCAAATGGATTTGCCTTCAGAGGAAACTTATTGGAAATTTGGATATGTAGACGAATATGGTAATTCTACATTTACGGCAAAAGATATGCAAGAATTAACTAAGTGTGAACAAGAGATCAAAGCTGATATTAAGTGCAAATGAAAATGATAAAATGTAAAGAATGTGGGGAGCAGATACTGTCAAATGTCGCGTTTTGTCCTAATTGTGGTTACCCGATAAAGACCAAAAGAAAATTCAAGAATGCAGCTATTTGCATAGGTACAGTTCTTTTATTGTGCATTGCTGCTATTTTATTATTCTATTTTGGAAGGAATACAAAAAACAACAATCAATTTGCAAACGACAGTATATCTAAAGACAGCGTAACGCAACTGTCTGATACGGAGCATACAAAAGTAACCGTAGACCCTTCTTTAGTCAGAACAGGAGACATGGGGTATTCGTTTTGTGAAGAAGAAAACGGAAGAGAGGTTAGAGGAGGTATAAATATGATGTACAATGTTGACAGTACACAGACCTACCAAGGTTCAATGCGTTATTATCCCACCAAAGGCGATTATGAGAATTATCTTGATATAACAATGATAGGAGAAGTCGCTGATGATGGTGGTTTGATATTTAAAGGAAGTCTTGATAATGTCGCTTATACTCTTCATATTTTGAATACTCATGGAACATTGAATGACGATACTTACTTGAATTCTTATGAAGCTGTATTTACAAGAGGAAACAAGTCAAGAAAAATATTTATAGGATTCGAGCATTGGGGAGATTGGGGTGATTAATCATTAATACTATTCAAATATGGCACTAATACAATGTACGGAGTGTGGGGCAATGATTTCAGACAAAGCGAAGTCGTGCCCTAAGTGTGGTTGTCCTGTTGAACATGACGACCAAGTAGAAGAATCGTCAAATCGTCCAAGACGAATCGGGAAGTGGATATTGGTTGCAGTAATCGCTATTCTTGCAATCGGTAGCGGTGTGGCATATTTCACCATGAGTAAGGAGAATATTATCAAGGAAGCCTTGCATAAAGAACCAATGGTGAAGCTAACTCCCGAGTTCTGTAAGGCTGTTAGAAAGTATAACTGCCTTTGCGACTTTGAGAATGGATTTGCATCTGTACGAAATGGAGAGAAGTGGGGAGTCATCAATACAGAAGGAAAAGAAGTTGTTCCTTGTATCTATGATATGGTAAATTCATTTCATGACGACTTGGCTGCCGTATGTAAAAACGACAAATGGGGATATGTAAACACCAAAGGCGAATTAATCATACCTTGTATATATGAGTATGCCAACGATTTCTCTGAAGGTCTTGCTTCTGTAAGAAAGAATGGCAAAGAAGGATTTATCAATAAAAAAGGAGAGATTGCTATTCCATTCAAATTTGAAGAGTGTGGAAACTTCAGCGAAGGTCTTGCCTATGCAGGTGACAAAAAAGGACATTATTTTATTGATACAGACGGAAATATAAAAATTCATCTACCAAAAGGCTTTTATATCAACACAGGCTCAAGTAACGAAGGAAATCCATATCCTGAGTTTTATAATGGAACCTGTAATATATTAGTAGGTGATGATTACAACTATTATATTAACTCCAAGGGAGAAAAGGTCGCCCCACCCAAGCCACAAGCGTCTATATCAACAACTACATCTGAGTATGAGATATACAGAAATAACGATGGATTGGTCGGTGTCAAAAATGTAAAGACAAAAAAGATAGTTATTCCTGCTAAATATAGTTCTATCGGCGAAAGTGAAAGAGGTTATGATTATATAGAGTTACATAATGGAGTGGTTGTCGCAACTCTTGCATACAAAAGATTGGAAATGACAAGCTGTTCCTTTGAAGATAGTTTAGATATGTCGCAAAACACATATACAGAATACATATATGGGTATATCGACTTAAAAGGTAATGAAACCTTTGCAAGTGAAGATTACAAGCTTGTAGAAGAGAAGAACAATGATTTCAATCAGGACGAATTTAAATGGCAACAAGAAAAAGAAAAATATGACCAACAAAACGACTTGTCATGGCTACAAGGCACATGGAGTGGCTACGCAAAATATAGTAAAGCTGTTGTTAATATCAATGGCGACTATATAAGGGTTACTTTTGGAAGTAGCACAACATACGACGGGCTGTATACAATAGAGAATGACAAAATCATATATGACAGAGAATCAGGTGGATATAGTTATTTCTTGTTGGATAGAAACAGCCAAAGAGTTATGCTTGACGAAAATACGCCTATGTCAAAATCAAGTAGTAGCGAATATTCTGATTCCTCTGACGAGTATTCATCTGATGGTGATTCAAGGTCTTTTGATTCAGACCAAGACGTAATCAATTACACATCGGGCAATTTCTACAATAACCAAAACGGAATGAGAATAAGTATAAAATACAACGGATTATATGTCAATGGTAATCACACCCCTACTTTTGCACCTGTTGTGACTTCAATTAATGGACCAAGAGCAAGGATTAAAATCAATGCAGTCCCTAATGGAACTGTATATTTTACTGTTGATAGGTCAAAAGGCTGTATTATTGATATAGACGGAACTGTTTGGAGAAAAAGATAAACAGAAGATTGTGTATAATTCAATATCAAACTTTAAATTATCATTCAAATGAAAAAGTATTTATTTCTTTTAATTGCAATGTTGATGTCTGTAAGTGCATTTACATTGGTAGGTTGTTCGTCTGACGATGATGATGATAATCCTTCTTCATCAAACACAATCCAAATCAATGGTAAGAGTTACGAACTTGACACATATGTTGTTCAAGAGGGAAGTTTCGATGCGGAAGCAGGTAAAGGTGAATTTACTGTAGGGGTATTTAATCAAGTTGGCAACACTAAGGACTGTTGGTTTTATCAATTCTCTTACACGGATTCAACAAAGCCTAAAGTAGGTGATGATTTCTCTAAGAAGGCATTGGAGCTGATGGCACAGGATGATTCCGATGCTTGGTACACTACCCTTACTTACAAGAGCGGTTCTGCCAAAGTTGTATCTATCGACAAGAGCAAAGATGATATGACTATCAAATTCGACAACCTCAAAATGGCAGGTGGCGAGTATTCCTATACATTCAACGGAACAGCAACCGTTGATTTCAATTTTGCAAGATAAATCATTAATCAATAGTTCTGTGGTCTTTGAAAACAAGGACTACAGAACTTTACCATTAAACAATACAGACTATGAGCCAAGTAAAATGTCACGATTGTGGTGAATTATATTCAGAAAAATTACAGTCATGCCCTAACTGTGGTTGTCCTAATGATAATTGGAAATCGAAGCCGAATCAACAAGGACTAACAGAAAGAGCCACCATATCTGTAGGATGGAAGAAATACCATGTCGTTTTCATTATCGTATGTATGTTAATAGTGGGTATTTGCTCTTTTTTTATAGGGACTTCCCTAAAATCCAATCCAAAGCAAGCGGTAATGTCTGTTGATACTACCTTAATAAAAAAGGCTATAAAAGATAGTCTTGAAAAAAATCATAGAGCTGTATTACAGAAACAGATAGAAGAAGCGAACATGGAAAGAGAGAGAGAAAAACAAGCAAGGCAGGAAGAGGAGCGCAAACGGATGGGTACAGATATTGATATAACATTAAATGCTTATTTTGATGGACGACATTTTCATAATATTGGAAGTAACTTTGGCGTTTATAAAAGTCTAGATTATTATTATCTTGAATCTCAACGCATCACAATCCCTAAAGGAAAGGTATGGGTTTTTAAGGGCTGTGATATAGATGGACACGTAATTGAGGCCATTGTTGGAAAAGACACTGGTGGTGGATATATTTCTGGCACTGATAGATATGATTTACGAAATCATGAGGCTTTCACAATTATTGGTGGTACATCCATCCGAATTTTGTTTGTCGTTTACTCAGAACCACAACAAATTAATACTGTGTGCCATTTTAAAGAAAAGGATATGGAGGATCTTTGAGGAAGGATTTCTGATTTTGGTAAAATCAAAATGGAATTAGAAGCAAAAGGGTATAAGACAATAATATCCACGTTATAGTTTATATTAAATTGTAAAAATATTAGTAAAATTTGAATTTATGGCACTTATAAAATGTAAGAAATGCGGTCATATGATAAGTGACAGAACTAAGTTCTGTCCTCATTGTGGTTGCCCGAAAGAGTTTTCTATAAAAGAGGAGAGTTCCACAACAGAAGATACTCCTATAAGCGAAGAGTCTTATGCTAATAACAAAACAGCAACTACTACACAAGATATTGAAGAATATGATATTGAAAAAAATACAGGCAATGGTGTTTTGTTGAGAATTGTTGGTGTAATAACCATTGTTGCACTAATTTTCGCAGCTTTCCTGTTTGGAATCAAACGTTACTATAATGGCAATACATTGAAATCCACAAATGATACGTGTGCTGTTGATACTGATTCCTGTGCTGTTGTTGATTCTTGTTCCAAAGACTCTGCACCTTACGAACAAAGCAGTAAACATGACTTTATTTCTTTTGACGACTTGTTGGAGCCAGAACCATCAAATGATTGTCATTATGATATTAGAGGAATTATCGAAATTAAAAAGGCATTAAATCAAAAAGGGTACGAACTTATATCAACAAAGAAACAAGATATGGAAACAGAAGGTGGAGAAATTGTAGAATATATCCATTATTCTTATGCTATAAAAACATCTGATGGAGACATTCTGAACAGGATAGATTTCGATTCTCCCGTCAATGGCATTGGTGTAGACAATATAAAAATTTACTTCGCTGATAGTAAAGACAAAGAAGCTTTTGCCGAACAAATACATAATAGCAATTATGTCGAAAGTGATTATGTTGGTGAGGTAGGATTTGTTTTGGGCGATAAATACAGTATAGAAATTTACTATAACACAATATAGGTCATAATGGAGGCTGCTTCTGGCAGCCTCTTTCCATATAACAATGTTCAATCATTCGGCAAGGAAAATACTATTTAGCTAAAATCCAAACAACCTTTCATTAACCATTCTTAGCACAGAATTTTCGTCTTTCTCAAAATAAGGATGTAATTTTGCACTCACTTTCCAAAATGGGGAGTTGTTCTTTTACTTTATGAATAAGTATCAAGAGACAGCTTAAGTGCTGAACCAACCGAGCAGACATAGCCACGGTGGTAAAAATGATACGAGTTTAAGGATTTAGTAATAATCATTAAATTAAAAGTTATGTCACAGAAAGCAGACACTTTTGAAATTATCTTAGGTCGTGTGGAGCATATTGATGCCTCACACTTTAATTGTTTGTCATTTTCCAAGGTCTCGGACGTGGTAAATGGCATAGATTTGCGCCTTACTAATATGGCAGGTGGCTATCCGTTTTCATTCGGTGGTGCGACTTGGCATGATAGTGAGACGCTTTATTTGTGTGGCGAGTTTTCGGACTCTTCAGAAAAGCATCTGTTGGTACAAGAGGATATGCAACGTCAGACAAGTGGCTTTGCAGCTAAACGTTTTATCAAGAAAAGAAACAATAACCTCATCCGTCAAGATTTTGCCGATTTTCGCATACAATGGATGCTCTACGTTATATGGCAGAAGTGTAAGGGTAATGCCGACTTTGCAAATTTACTCTTAAAGCTACCACATGACGTTATCATCATAGAGGACACTACCAAACAACATAGCGACACTAAGGAAATTTGGGGATGCACCAACCAAGCGTTATCAGCAAAAAGAGCTGAGGTAAAAAAGGAAACCGTCCGACAGGCTAAAGAGAGCAATCCAAAGATTAGCAAGGCTGCATTGAAGCGTATAGTTAATAGTGAGACTTGCAAAGTCAATGGCATTGGAACGTTTGTCGGTCAAAACAACTTAGGCAAGATTCTCATGATTTGCCGTGATTGTCTTATACAAGGCGTAGAACCACTAATAGACTATGCTCTTCTTAATCGTTCAAACATATACATCTTGGGGAGACGGCTTTCGTTTCCAACAGATAAAACATCAATGTCAAACTAAAAGTATAGAAGTATGAAAACATTTGATTCTATAACATTGGTAAACGGAAAAGTACTTAAACTCTTTGGAGGCCAAAAGCATAGAAACAACAATACGATAAGATATTTTTGTGAACATGCTAATTTCTTTTACGAGCATCAAGATACCATCTTTGACAATAGCCGTATGTTCTTAGCTCCTGTTTATCTAAACGGAGATTGTATCTATACGTTAGGAGGATTGTTGGAATGGTGGAAGCATATGCCCCAAATGGCTACTCTCAAGAAAGAAGGTGTAACACATTATATAGTTGCTGTATCATCATCATGTTCAAAAGGTTTCATCACTGTAACTATGTCGGGCGAGGTCAAAGAGTTTTCTCTTCTCGGCGATTATGTAGATAGAACACGTAGCTTAGACGAACATTGTTGCCGATACAGCAAGGTTGCACGTGACTTTGAGCATCTAAGCCTCAAGAATGTGTATGATACAGTTGCATCATTAGCCAAGCAAAGAGAGGAGGAAAGGAAAATTGAAAAGATATGGAGTCCATACAGAGGCAACATAGAAATTCTATATAAGCACAGAGAAGAAATTCTTACTCATAAAGATTGGGCGATGGCTGCAATACCACTTAAAGTATATATGGTACAGCTACCAATCCATATTGGCACGATGCTGAGGCTTTGGACAAATGAAGACAAGTGGCTGACACATCCTTGTGTATGTGGTCACAAAGCTTTCATATACAGTTTTGCAGGTAGTCCGCTAAGTGGCACAACATCCATATCCTACAAATGTGTACATTGCCACAAACAAGGCAATGCTCAAGTAGATGGCTTTCTCTGTCGAGCACATACTCTTGCCGTTACACAACAAGAATTATCCAAAGAGGCTGAAGGTATAGAAGCTATTACATTGAAAGAAATTATAGACAATTTAAAAAGAACAAATTTAAAGTAATTAATTATGATTGAAAAAGTAAATCCTTGCCATCCTGATAAGGTGGCAGACAGAATCGGAGGTGCTCTTGTAGACCTTGCGTACAAGCGAGAAGAAAACCCAAGAATTGCCGTAGAGGTATTATTGGGACATGGTGTGGCAAACCTCATCATCGAAAGTAGCGTGACATTCACGCAAACTGAGGTTGAGGCTGTTATTTTTCGTATCACAGGACAAAAGAACCTCAAAGTGCAGCTCGTAATGGTGCAGCAAGACCCTATACTTGCAAGCAACCAAGACGGCGAAATTCGCTGTGGCGATAATGGTATTTTCAAGGGCATGCCACTGACAACCGAGGAAAAAGAACTTAGCAAAATCGCCCACGACATTTACAAGCGTTACCCTTCAGATGGAAAGTATGTGTTAGCTGACGGCAAGCTGATTATCTGCCAAAGTAATGCCCAAACTGAGGCTTTGAAGCGAACCTACCCTAACGCTATTGTTAATCCGCTTGGAGATTGGACAGGTGGAATAGATGTTGATGCAGGAGCCACAAATCGCAAGCTCGGTTCAGATATGGCGCAATCCGTTTCGGGCGGTGGTATAAATGCGAAGGACCTAAGCAAGGCAGATGTTTCCGTCAACATTTATGCGTTCCTTAAAGCACAGGAGATAGGTAAACCTGTTGAGTTGTTTTGTGCCATTGGTGATACAGAAATTGATGGAAAGCCATACGCAGAGATTGTAGAGGTAGCTCGCCAATATATCAAGCAAGTGGGAGGCTTTGAAAAGTTTGCTGAGTGGGGATTATTTTAATATCAACGAATTATGTTTCGATTTGACATAGATATAACTCCTACAATTAACGGCAAAGAATGTCATTTGGAGGGTGTATGTGAAATGACATCCCCTAATACATTCACTGTTATTATGACCAAGCCGTTCACTGGATTGACCACAACCAAACAGTTTGATAATGTTGAGGCTATGGACATAGATGCAACTTTTTCACAAGTCGAAAAGTACTTGATAAAGTTGTATGAGCAAGGGCGCATAGAATCAAAGTGAAAATTGATTTATGCGCATTTGAAGCTGCCAAGTGTTGAGTGTAAGAAATCAATGCTTGGCAGTTATTCTTTATTCAAATCAATGCCTTCTTTGTCGCAAATTTCCCTTACGTTATTTATCAGATTATCTAAATCATCAGAAATATATGTAACTCCATCATGTACAATAATGGAATGTATAGGAACAACATTATTAGCTGTAGATGAAGGAAACAAATCACGGACATCAACACCCAAACATTTAGCAATATTCTCCAAAGTAGCTAATTGAGGATTACCATTTAAGGCTCTCGACAAACTTTCGGAGGCAATCCCCATTTTATTAGCTAAATCTTTCAATGTCAATCCTTGACTATTACACAATTTCTTAACTGTTGTGCTTAAATTAACTTTCATATCATTCATTTTTGTTGCAAAGTTAGTAAATTAACATTGAATATCAATAGAAATCAAACGATTTAACTTTAGATATCATAAAATATTTGGTTTTAGTTGATATATTATGTACTTTAGCGGCCACAAATATAACACATAATATCAATTAGAACATGAAAGTAATAATATACGCAAGAGTTTCCACCGCCATCCAAGAATATGACAGACAGATTGATGAATTGAAAGATTATGCTAACCGCATGAATTATCAAGTTGTCAAGATTTTCAGTGAGAAAGCGAGTGGAGCAAAGAAAGTCGCTGAACGTAATGCCTTGTCGGAGTTGTTGAACTATGTGCGAGACAACAAGGTTGACAAGGTGTTAATATACGAGTGTAGCCGTCTTTCTCGCCGTATCGTTGAATTCCTTCAAGTAATCGAAGAGCTAAACGAGCAAAAGGTATCGTTGTATATTCATCAGAATGGACTTGAAACATTGCTTGAAGATGGTTCTATAAACCCTATTGCATCTTTGGTTCTTGGGATTATTGCACAATTCAATAGCATGGAACGTTCTTTAATCCGTAGCCGTATGAAGAGCGGTTATAACCATTTTAGAGATAACGGCGGAAAGGTTGGCAGAAAGACAGGATATCGCAAATCACAAGAAGAAATGCGTGAGGAATATGCTGAAGAGATACGACTTTTGAAAAAGGGCATTTCACTCAGAAACATCTGTAAAATCACTCACACAAGTGTGAATACATTGCGCAAAGTACGTGATTTAACAATTATTAAATGCTGATTTTATAAAACGACATGAACCAAGTAGTATGTTTGTCGCAGTGAATTTTAAAGAAGTAATAATAAAGGATAGAAGAAGGTATGAAATAAGGAATATACAAAGAATGGTTTTAAGTTTATCCAAGTGCGTACAAAGGAGCAGTCGGGGTGGTAGGTTGGAGTACTGTAGCACGAGAAACGAATAAGCGTAGTTATACGCAATGTTATTCTATGGCGTGAGTGATAACAATAGAAAGGTGTACTAAAATTCTTAATAGTGGTAAGAAAAAATATAGTAACGATGAAGTAAAACAGATAAGAGAATATCTTTATCTCATTGCCCACATACAAATTGAGGCTGAGACAGAAGCAAGTGTAAACAAGTAAATTAAAGAAATAATGAGAACGATATTATACTGCCGAGTTAGTTCGGATGAACAAGCAAAAGGGGCATCGCTTGAAGTACAAGAATCATATTTGAGAAGTTACTGTGTAAATCATGGTTATGAAGTTGTTGGTATTTATAAAGAAGACTATTCAGCGAAGCACCACGATTTGAGGCGTCCCGAATTTAAGAGAATGTATGATTATTGTCGAAAGAACAAAAAGTATATCGACAAAATACTGTTCTTACGTTGGGATAGATTTTCACGAAACATCGAATTTGCCCTTACGTACAAGCGTAAGTTTATAGATGAAATGGGAATCGAAATTAACGCTATTGAATCGCCAATTGATTTCAGTGGTACGGAATGGAGCATGTTGATGGGGATGTATTGCGGTGTGGCTCATACTGAGGACGAGAAAATTTCTCGCCGAACAAAAGAATGTACTCACAAGAAGCGTATGCAAGGACATTGCACTAACAAAGCACCGAGAGGCTATAAGAATGTAAGGGTAGACGAGCATAATACCCATGCCGAAATAGACGAGCCAAAAGCAAAGATGGTGCGTAAGGCATTTGAGGAAGTGGCAAAGGGAGTGGAGACCCCATGTAGAATCCGTAAGCGTTTGTTTCCATCTGTTGCAGAAAGTAGTTTTTTCGATATGCTTAGAAATCCATTTTATATCGGGAAAATCCGTGTGCCTGCCTATGGCTCTGACCCCGAAATGATAGTTGAAGGACTGCATGAGGGTATTATAACAGAAGACATTTTCTATAAGGTGCAAGACATTCTTAATGCAAAGAAGAAAGCACCTAAGTTGAGCAAGAAAATCAATCCCGACCTGTTTCTTAGGAAGTTTCTTGTTTGTCCTATCTGTGGTCATGCACTGACAGGAGCTGAGAGTCGTGGCAATGGTGGCAAGTACGCTTATTACAATTGCTGCCACGATGCAAAGCACATTAGAAAGCGAGCTGAGGCTGTGAATGAGGGTTTTGCAAAGTATGTGGGGAGTTTGAAGCCTAACGAAACTGTGCTAAAGCTCTATGAGAACATTCTTGAAGATGTTAGAAAGGAACAAATCTCAGACAGTTTGGAAGAGGTTGAGTTGCTCAAGTCTAAGATGCAAACATTCAAAAATAGAATACAGAGAGCTAAAGATTTGTACCTTGATGGCGAAATGAGCAAGGAAGAGAAAGATGAGGCTGTAAGCCACAACCAAAAAGAGTTGGATGAACTACAAAACAAGGTGGATATGTTGGAAATGGGGAATCGTTCAAAGATTAAACCAAAGTTAGATTACTCTATCTCTCTGATTAACAATATGGAACGCTATATAATGGATGCGCCTGTAGAGGCCAAGATCAAGTTGATAAGTTCAATGTTTCCTCAAAAAATCGAATTTGACGGGGAAAAATATCGAACCAACTCTTATAACCAAGTGCTTGATTTAATCTATCAGGAAACCAAGCAGTTACGAGAGGGTAATATACAAAAAAAGGAGAGAAGCGAACTTCTCTCCAATTCTGTACCCAGACCCGGGCTCGAACCGGGATGGGTTGCCCCACTGGTGTTTGAGACCAGCGCGTCTACCGATTCCGCCATCTGGGCATTGGCGTTTTGCGTCTGCAAAGGTATAACAAATAATTGGGTTGTGCAAGAATTTAGTGACGAAATTATTCCTTTAAATCATAATAATTGTTCAATAAGGATAAATAGGCTTTAAAAAAATAATAACCTTACAATAACCTCGTTATATAAATAGCATCCGCTATTTAATTCTGACGTTATGGCGGACAGCACACAAAGAAAGAACATTAAATGATAATGGCATGAAAGAACAAAACCTTAACTACTGCGTCATACTTGCCGGCGGCAAGGGACGTCGTCTCTGGCCTTGCTCACGCGATCAGTGGCCCAAGCAGTTCATCGACTTCTTCGGAATGGGTCGTACATTGCTGCAGTACACCTATGATCGTTTTGCACGCCTGTTGCCAAAAGAAAATATATATGTGGTCACGAATGAGGACTACGAGAGCATTGTTCGCGAGCAGTTGCCCGAACTGACGGACGAGCGGTTGCTCTCCGAGCCTATCCACCGCGGCACGGCACCAAGCATGATATGGGCTTCGCACCGCATATTCAACAAGTGCCGTGACGCACGCATCCTCGTCACGCCTTCCGACCTTACGATTGTAGGGGAGGACCGGTTTGAGGCTTGCCTTGAACGCGCCTTCGAATTTGTGGCTGCCAACGACTATATGCTCACCATGGGCGTCAAGCCTACGCGTCCCGAACCGGGATACGGATACATACAGCTTGGCGAGGAATGTCAGGAGGGTGTGCATAAGGTGAAGTCGTTCACGGAGAAGCCGGAGCGCGAGTTTGCACGTATGTTCATGGAGATGGGCGAGTTCTACTGGAACACCGGTATGTTCCTCGCCAATGCGCGTTGCGCTCTCGACACGCTCTACAAGCTGGTGCCCTCCGTACTGCGCACCTTCGACGCCGAGCATCCCGAGTACGACTATGTGGAGGAGAACAAGTACATTAAGGAGAACTTCCCCTCCTACCCCAACCTCTCCATCGACTTCGGTGTGCTGGAGCGTTCAGACAACGTCTGCGTGATGCGCTGCGACTTCGGTTGGGCTGACCTCGGCACATGGCACAGCATGTACGAGGCACTGAGCAAGGGTGAGGGCGACAACGTGGCTGTCGACACGGACGTGGTGCTCGACAATGCGCACGGCAATATCATCAAGCTGCCGAAGGGCAGACTGGCTGTCATCAGCAATCTGGACGGTTATATAATAGCCGAGGAAGGCAACGTGCTCTTCATCGGAAAGAAGGAAGACTCGTCTGCAGACATTCGCCGTATTGTCAACGACATACAGATAAAGAAGGGCAACGAGTTTATATAAAGTTGAAAGTTGAAAGTTGAGAGTTGAGAGTTATGATTAGTTGAGAGTTGGGAGTTATTGCTAAGGCATGCGGCAAAGCCGAGCGACGATTCGTATTTGTGATTGATGAAAAAAAGGTAATCATAACTCTCAATTCCCAACTCTCAACTCTCAACTACAAGGTGCTTCATCTCGTGTCCTCCCCACATTGCGTCATTCTGATATCTGAATCCTAACGAGGTGTAGAGGCGTTCTGCGTTAGGATTGTTCTTGTCCACGAGCAGAGCGGCGGGCAGATTAAGGCTGGCGGCATGCCGTATCATGCGGTCCAACAGCATCGAGGCGATGCCCTGACGGCGGTATGCGCTGTATACGGCGAGTGAGTCAAGATAGAACTCGCCCTCCTGCGTCTCGTCGTCCATCTGCGAATAGTCCATTTCAAGGTGCTTCTTTGCAGCCTCCTGGAAGCGCAGACGCAGACGATGAAGGTCCTTGCCGTCATATCCAACGATGGCACCAGCCACCGGAGCCTTGTCAATGTCGCCGTCCGTGGCTTTCTCGTCCACAGCCACGAAAGCGTTTCGCCAGCTATACTGCGAGTCGTCCATGCGGACCAGCTCGAGCATCATCTTATGGAAATCGTCGATGTTGTGTTTTTCGCCGGCAATGTTCTGGCAGCATTCATCAGTCATGGCGGTCATGATAAGTCGTGCGATGTCTTCGCAATGTTGTGGTTGGGCTTTAATGATAATCATTTTCTTTTAGGTTATTGATTTTGTTTTTGCAATGTTATTCGTTGACATTCCTGTCAATATCTGTCCAGTATTTTCTTTATCTTCTCACACCTCTCCGCACTCTTCGCCTTCTTCGTAGGCACGAGCATCTGCACAATGCCGAGCAGATCGAATCCCTGCGCAGGGTTGGGCAGAGCAGCGTTCTCCTTTACGCTCCGCAGCGCCTTCTGCGTATTGAAGCTGAATCCGGGCGCCGTCACCACCACGTCGTTGAGCACCACCTCCTGCGGGATGAGGAAGATGGTGTCCTGGCGAAGCTCTGTGTCCGACACGCGGCGCTGCATGTAGTGCTTCTTCGAAATGGTGGCGCTCTTGATGGGCAGCACCGAACCGAAGCGTCCCGTATAGTCCGTGGTAAGGCGTTTGCCTCCTGCGGTGCTGACCACAGCTCCAGCGATGGGCAGTCGTGTGTCCATGTCCGCCACGACAGTCTGACGTTGTGCCATGCTGTCAAGGCAAAGAAGCGTTATATATATGGTTGTGAACAGCTTTTTCATAACGCAAAGATAGCCAATCGGCAGTAAAACGCAAAATCCGTTACGCATTGTTAGCACCTTTTTGGCTTTATTTAAAAGAAACTTTCTGCTGCTTTTATCCTTTCATAGCGGAATCTTTTGTAAATTTGTGGCATCCGACCTTCGTTCGGAAGTTAACATGCTACAAACTAATACACATTATTATATATGAGACCTGACAACAAGACCATAGAGACGCGACTCCAGCAGTTGCGTGAGGAGATGCGCCGTGAGCATCTCTCAGCGTTTATCTTTCCCAGTGCCGACCCCCACATGAGCGAATACGTCCCTGAGAGATGGGAGGGCAGAAAGTGGATTTCGGGCTTCGACGGAAGTGCAGGAACTGCAGTGGTGACGCTTCATGGCGCAGCGCTGTGGACCGACTCACGCTACTTCCTCGCTGCCGAGGAACAGCTCGACGGCACCGAGTTCGCGCTGATGCGTGAGCGCGTGGAGGGCACGCCGAGCATTGCGGAATGGATAGGTTCGCAGACTGAGGAGGCTGACGACAAGGAGGTGGGCGTCGACGGTATGTGCATCTCGCTCGGCGAGGCTGAAGCACTGAAGGACGAGCTGAAGCATAACGGAGGAATCTGCCTGCGCACCAACCTCGACATCCTCTCGCGTATATGGACCGACCGTCCTTCCGTACCGCTCAATCCCGTGGAGATACAGCCACTCAAGTATGCCGGCGAAACTGCTGCCGACAAGCTCTCACGCATCCGTCACGAACTGCTCCGAAAGGGCGCGTCCGGCATGCTCCTCACGCAGCTTGACGACATCGCCTGGACTCTTAACCTCCGCGGCACCGACGTGCATTGCACTCCCGTGTTCGTGGCTTGGCTCATCATCGCCGAGGAGACGGCGGTGCTCTACGTAAAGGACGACAAGCTGTCCGTGGAGGTGATGGCGTATCTCAGAGAGCAGGGTGTGATGGTGGACGATTATGACAACATCATCGAGGGCCTCAACAGCTATGACGCATACACGCTCCTCATCGACCCTGCCACGGTGAACTGCACGCTTGCCAAGGCACGCGGCAACTTCAATCCCGTCTTCGCCCCGTCGCCCGTCCCTGCCATGAAGGCTGTGAAGAACGAGACGGAGCGCAATGGATTCCGTCATGCCATGGAGCGTGACGGCGTGGCAATGGTGCGTTTCCTCAAGTGGCTGGAGCAGGCGGTTCCGGCAGGTGGCGAGACAGAACTTTCGGTCAGCCGCAAGCTGGAGGATCTGCGTCGTGAGCAGGCGCTCTTCCGCGACATCTCGTTCGACACCATAGCAGGATATGAGGCGCACGGTGCAATAGTGCATTACGAGCCTACGCCGGAGAGCGACGTGGAGCTGCGCCAAGAGGGATTCCTCCTCCTCGACAGCGGAGCGCAATATCAGGACGGCACAACGGACATAACGCGTACCATTCAGCTCGGTCCGGTCACTGACCTTCAGCGCCGCGTCTACACTCTCGTACTGAAAGGTCATCTCGCCCTTCAGAACCTCTGCTTCCCCCGTTCGGCTTCGGGCACGCAGCTCGACGCCGTAGCCCGCACGGCAATGTGGCGCGAGGGCATGAACTTCATGCACGGCACGGGTCATGGCGTCGGTTCGTACCTCAGCGTACATGAGGGCCCTCACCAGATTCGCCAGGAATATCGTCCGGCTCCGATGGTGGAGGGAATGACGGTGACAGACGAACCAGGACTCTATCTTGCCGGCAAGTTCGGCGTGCGCATCGAGAACACGCTCCTCGTGGTGCCCTACGTCACCACCGAGTTCGGACGTTTCCTCCGCTTCGAGCCTCTCACCCTTTGCCCCATCGACACCGCCCCCATCATCACCTCCATGCTGACCGACGAGGAGCGCCAGTGCCTCAACGCCTACCACCAGATGGTCTACGAGCGTCTCTCGCCGATGCTGGATGAAGAGGAGAAGAAATGGCTGGAGGAGAAGACGAAAGAAATTTAGAATTAGGAATTTTGAATTTTGAATTATTCTCGGCTTCGCCTGCGATTTTGAATTATTCAGTTTTGACAGAAAAACATGTTTTTTGACAAGAAGACATGAAGACAGGTTTCATCCTATCAATTCAAAACTGAATAATTCACAATGCGCCTTGGCGCACAATTCCTAATTCAAAACTCAAAATTCCTAATTCGGACGGCGTTCGCCGTCCGATATGTTAGGCAGGGCTTTGACAAAAACCTTTGTGCACAGCACGCGCCCACAAGCGGAAAAAACAAGGAAAAACACAACGGTTACACAGTAGA
>OLRA01002723.1_pt1 | contig 16948 bp, 17 predicted proteins | sample 1673011 | NCBI WGS metagenome assembly OLRA01 (sample SAMEA3136746, study PRJEB25190) | human gut metagenome | reverse complement strand
GATGGCTGCGGGGCCTGTGTGGCTTCCAGCGTGGGCGCGGCGCTCTGATCTGCACCGTGGGCCGTGGTCTGGGTGCTGGCTGCTGCGGTGCCGGTGTCCGCCGGGGGCATTCCGGGTGCTGCCACGGGCACCGGGTTCAGCTGCTGCATAAACTGCCGCTTTAATCGCCGGGTCTCTGCATCATCATCCGGGGGCCTTGCGGTGGTGTGCTGCGCTGCCTGTTCCAGCTCCTTTAATCGCTGCTTGCGTAACACTTCCGTACCATCGTAACCGGGTAATCTGCCACTGTCTGGCAGGCTCTGAAAGACCGGCTCCGCCGGGCTTGTCCCCTTCCGTTTCAGGCTCCGCCCGGGAAGCAAAGCGCCCGGGAATCCTTTTCCTTTATCCTTATCCATCTCCTTATCCTTCTCCTTTTCCTTATTGCTTGCGGAAATTGCATTGCCAGCGGTTTCTCCTGTTTCTAAACCAGTGGTTTCACTATCATCAAAACCACTGGTTTTTTTGCTACGCCCGCCTTTTGACCCATCATCGCGTTTTTTGATGCTAGAATCAATGTTGGGCTTGATGAGTTTCCATAGAGGGCTGAAAGCTTTGCTCGGGTTTGGCTCGATTCCAAAGAAGCCATAGCGAAAGATTGCGTCATACGCTTCAAGTCGCTGCATTGGCTTCAGGTCTTGGATTGCATCATAGTACGATGAAAAAAATAACAGTGCTTTACAAGAAGTACCCATAGTACTTACCCCCTTCTTGCATCAGGGGTACACCCGGCGGACGCTGGGTGCTGCGGGGGTCTGCTCCGCCGGGGCTGGGTCACCCTGCTCAAAGTACCGGGCCAGACTATCCAGATTTACAAGCCAGCCGCGCCCGGCATTCACGAACCGGATTTTACCCTCTTTGCAAAGCCTGCGGATGTAGTAGGGCGACAGGCCGTAAAGCTGGGCGGCTTGTTTGACCGGGGCCATATTGGGCAAACGGGGATAGCTGATGCACTCGCCCATGGTCAGACCTCCTTCCCGGATTCTTCCAACAAGGTTTCCAGCGGAACGCCGAGGGCGCGGGCAACGTGGGCGGCAGTGGTGCGCCAGACAGGTTGACCCTTGCGCATCTTCCAGATTGCGGCACGGCCCACACCGGCCTTTTGCATCAATTCTTCACAGGTCACATTCTGCCGAGCCATTTCGGCGATAACCTTCACGCGGTCAACGATGATTGATTTTGCCATTGTGATTCATTCCTTTCAGAAATAAAAGTTTCTGTTTTGAATTATACAAGAAACAATTATTTCTGTCAATGGCTTTTACAGAAAAAAATGTTGCTGTTTAGCTGCCCGTGTGGTACACTTACATCAAAGGGGGCGAAAGAATGTCTCAGACAATCGGTGAAAAGATACGTGAAATACGGAAAGCACGCGGCCTTACACAAAAAGAACTTGGTGAGAAAGCCGGGATTGCAGAGCCTACAATTCGCCGGTATGAACTTGGAAAGCTAAATCCCAAGATTGAAACCGTCAAGAAGATTGCGGACGCGCTGGGCGTGGATATGAACGCTCTGTATGGTGATTTGGTATGGGACGCAGTAAACAACGGCCTTGTATCTGCTGGCATAGAACGGCGGATGATAGCCGATTCCAGCACGGAGATTCTCGAGGATTCTGTAAAGATTCAAAGCTATCTATCCATACTGACAAAAGCGGGAAGGGCGAAAGCACTTGAGCGTGTATATGAGCTTACAGAGATACAGCGGTACGTAAAGTTTCCGTTGGGTTCTCCCGCTGCCAAGGTTGAGCCGCCAGACGCTGCACCAGATGCCGCCGGGTCTGCTGCGGATGATGCAGCCGAGGACGAACCGAAAGAATAACCACCCGGCGGGATGCCTGACCGCTGCCAGAGCGTGCCGATGCTGCTGCGATTTGTGCAAGTTGCCCCCTCTCTTGCACCGATCGCGGCCCGATCGGGGACAGCTGCGGGACAGAATGCACAACGATTGTGACAGGTGAGAAGATGGAAGAACTTTATAATCAGCTTGCGGCACTGGCCCGGCGGTTTGGTGCAAAGCGGCTTGTGCTGTTTGGCTCCCGTGCCCGGGGGGATAACCGGCCCAACAGCGATATAGATTTAGCCGTGTACGGGATGCCAGAGGATAACCGGGCGGAGTTCTGGATGCACTGCGAGGAACTGCCCACGCTGCTGAAATTTGACATTGTGCACATTCAGGACGGCATGGAGCCGGTATTTCTTGCGAACATCGAAAGGGATGGTGTTGAACTGATGGACAAGCTGCATGAAAAATACGACCGCTTTACCGCTGCGGTGGCCCGGCTGCGGGAAGCGCTGGACGATTACAAGAAGTTCCCGTTGGATTCGGTACGGGATGGAACCATTCAGCGGTTTGAGTTCTGCACGGAACTGGCATGGAAGACCATGCGGGAATACCTGCTTGACCAAGGCTATACCAACATCAACAGCCCGAAAGAGGTTATCAAACAGGCGTTTGCCTTTGGCATGATAGACGATCAAAAGGCATGGGTGGAGCTGCTGAACGACCGCAATTTGACCTCTCACGTTTACGATGAAGCCACAGCGGCGGCTATCTTTGCGCGGATAGAGGGCCAGTATCTACCCCTGTTCGACCGTGTGACCGCCTACATGAAGGACGAATGAAGCCCGGCGGGATAGCAGAAAGCGGGGCGGACAGATGGCAAAGATAACAAAGCGGATGAAGAAAGACGGCTCTTGCTCCTACTGCATCCGGGTTTCCAATGGCTACGACCGGCGGGGCCGTCAAGTGATGGTGAACCGGACGTTTACCCCGCCGCCGGGCATGACCGGGAAGAAGCTGGAAAAGGAATTGCAGCGGCAGGCGGATGCCTTTGAACAGGAAGTGCATGCCGGTGTGCTGCTGGATGCGTCCATGAAGGTGGACGACCTGATAGAGCGATGGTTCACCGAGTACGCAGAAAAGAAGCTCAAGCCCAAGACGGTTTACAACTACCGGCGTTTGGTGCCGCGTATTTCCGCCGGGCTAGGGCAACTGAAAGTGTGCCAAGTGAAACCGGCGCACCTGATGGCTTTTTACTCGAACCTAGAGGAACAGGGTGTGCGGGAAGATAGCACCTATACCGCAACGCCTGCCCTACTGGAACGTCTGCCCCATGGCAAGCGGGGCCAGATCGCCAAGGCAGCAGGCATTGGGGACGATACCATGCGGAACGTGTACCGGGGCGCAAACGTAAGCCAGAGCACAGCCGAAAAGGTTGCCGGGGTGGTGGGGCTTCCCCTCTCAAAAGCGTTCACAGAGCACGCCAAGGACGGCGGCAGGCTCAACGGGAACACGGTGCAGCACTATCACCGGATGCTGTCCAGCGTATTCACAAAGGCTGTGCAGTGGGGTCTTGTACCGGAAAACCCTTGCAAGCGGGCAGAAGCACCCAAGGCCGAAGAGATAGACGTGCAGGCGCTGGAAGAAAAGGACGTTGCCCGGCTGCTGGAAGCCTTACAGGATGCACCGGCGCAGTTCAGTGTTATCACACAGCTTGCATTGTTCACCGGTGCCCGGCGGAGTGAGATTTGCGGGCTGCGGTGGTGTGATGTGGATTTGGACGCGGGCACGCTGTCCATTGAGCGGAACGTGCAGTACATCCCGGGCAAGGGCACTGTATTCACCACGCCCAAAACAAAACGCTCCCAGCGGTGCATCAAGATAGGCCCGGAGTGTGTGCAGCTGCTGCGGGAATACCGCCAGCACCAACGGGCGGAACGGCTCAGGATGGGCACGGCATGGGTTCGGCGTGTAGAGATCGCCGGGAAAATGGTGGAGAATGATTTGCTATTCACCAAATGGAACGGTGCACCCATCGACCCCAAGACGGTAACAACGTGGTTCCCGGGGTTCCTCGCTGCCCATGATCTCCCGCCGGTACACTTCCACAGCCTGCGGCACACCAACGCAAGCTTGCTGATCGCCGCCCATGTTCCTGTTACGGCGGTGTCGGGCCGTCTGGGTCACGCCAAGACCAGCACCACAACAGATATCTATGCCGGGTTCATCCGGTCGGCGGACGCTGCTGCATCGGATGCCCTGACGGATGTGTTTATCCGGATTCGGGACGAAAACCACGCATAGAAACAGAGCAGCCCACAGGGGGCGGGGATGATTCCGCCGGGCCTGTGGGCTGCTTTCTCTATGATGGGCTGTGTGTTGTCCTGTTTATCGGATGCAATTCGCACCGGAATGCGCCTTATTTGTGCCTTATCTGTCGCAAATAATTGGAAATGAACACGCACGAATGCAAATAAAAATGACGATGATTCTATATAAAACGAAACGAGTGCAAACGGTCGTTTCTCAATTGGCTCATTCTTTTAATCAGAGGGCCAGGGATTCGAGTTCCCTCGAGCGCACCAAAGGAAAACCCACGATTCACCGTTTCAAATGCGGCTTGGATCGTGGGTTTCTTTTTGTTATATCCGCCCGGCGGGGCTTGAAAAGTGCGACAGAAATGCGACAGCTTCAAAGGGGCTTTGTGCGCATACCGGAGCACCTGCCGGAGGATTTAATTAAAAATGAATGACGTGGGGGCATCTGGCGGGCTGAGGGGACTCTAAACTGTTCTGAACCCTTATCCCACTATGGCCAGCGTGAAAAACGCCGCCGCACGGTTCAACGTGACACCCGAATATGTCCGCAAGCTCTGCCGAACGGGCAAGATCTGCTATACGGCCATCTCAAGCCGAAAGTGGTTGGTCAACATGGACACGCTGGCCCAGTTCTTCGCACAGGGAGAGCCGGTCAGAGAGGATTCGCAGCAGGTCACGAACGGCCTCGTGCTGGACTCAGACATGCTGCTGGATGACCTGATCGACCGCTGGTTTGAGGAATACGCCAACAAGCAGCTGAAGGCCAAGACGCTCTACGATTATAGAAGGATGCGTGGCCGGATCAGTGCCGGACTCGGGCATCTCAAGGTGTCCAAGATCAAACCGGCGCACGTGATGGCGTTCTACAACAATCTGGAAGAGAAGGGTGTTCGCCGGGACAGCACCTACACTGCCACGAAAGCCCTTCTGAAGCTGCTCCCACGTGGAACCCGGGGTGAACTGGCGAAACAGGCCGGGATCGGTCAGGACACAATGCGGATGGTCTACGCAGGCATGCGTGTCAGCCGAAAGACGGCGGAAAAGGTGTCCGTTGCAGTGGGGCTGGCCTTCTCAAAGGCGTTTGCGGAGCATACCCAAAAGGACGGGAAGCTGAACAACAACAGCGTCATTCGATACCAGGCCATGCTCTCCAGCATCTTTAAGAAAGGTGTCCAGTGGGGATTGATCAACGAGAACCCGTGCTCCCGTGCAGAACATCCCAAAGCCGAGGAAATCGACATTCGGGTACTGGCGGAGGAAGAGATTCCAACGCTGCTGGATGCTCTCTCGGATGCACCGCCGCAGTACAGTGTGATCACTCAGCTGGCCTTGCTGCTTGGTGCCCGGCGGGGTGAGATCTGCGCCCTGCGCTGGTCTGACATTGACTTTGAGAAGGGAACGCTTTCCATCAAGCGGACGGTCCAGTCCATCCCCGGGATAGGCCTTGTGTTCAATGCACCGAAAACCAGACGAGGCAAGAGATGCCTGCGCATTGGAGCGGATTGCGTGGAACTGCTGCAGGAGTACCGGCGATACCAGAAAGCGGAGAGATTCCGGATCGGTTCAGCGTGGGTGCGTAAGGTCACACTGGAAAATGGCAAAGTGGTGGATAATGATATGCTATTCACAAAATGGAATGATGAGCCGATGGACCCGGATATCATCTCGTCCTGGTTCCCGAAGTTTCTGGAAACACACGATCTCCCGGACGTGAACTTTCACAGCCTTCGCCATTCGAATGCCAGCATCCTGATTGCGGCACATGTACCGATCACAACGGTCTCCGGGCGGCTTGGACACGCACAGACCTCCACCACGCTGAACTACTACGCATCGGCCCTCCAACTCGGCACACATCTTCTCCACAAGGAAGGGGTCGTCCGTGCGGTCGGCAGGCTTGTCCTTGGTGGTCAGGATATGAGCAGCCTTGTGGAGCGTTTCGGTTTCACTGCAAAAGGCCCCGCACACCGGCATTGATCGGCATGCAGGGCATATTTGCGATTTGAGGGGAAATTACCGGGCAATCATTGCGTTACAGGTGTCAGCTCATACACATGGTCGAACTGCGCACGGCGCGCTGCCGACAGGTGGTGGCTGATGAGGATCAGTGTCAGGTCGGGATTGGTAAGCAGGCTCTTTTCCACAAGGTCGGCGTTTTTCTGATCCAGCGCACTGGTGCCCTCGTCCACCAGCAGGATGGAGCGATTGTGAATCAGGGCACGGGCAATGGCAACACGCTGCTTCTGACCGCCGGAAAGATTGCTGCCATCTTCACCCACAACAGTGTCAAGGCCATCGGGCATGGCGGCCAAATCTGCGGAAAGGGCACTGCCCTGAATGGCCGCATGCAGCTGCTCTTCCGAGAAATCTTCACCCAGTGTGATGTTCTCCCGAATCGTAGTATTGAACAGGAACACATTCTGCTCAATGTAACTCATCTGTTGCTGGAGCTGAGCGGGTGTAACGGTGTGAATGTCCACATCGTCAAACGAAATCGTACCGGTATAGTCCGGCAGCCAGCCCAAAAGCAGCTTGAGCAGAGTGGATTTTCCGCAGCCGGAGGGGCCTGTCAGGGCATACTTTTTGCCCTTTTCAAAGCGGAAGGAGGCATCTTTCAGGATGGGCTTTTTCTCATCATAGCCGAAAGAAACTCTATCTACCGTAATGGAGGCTTTCAGCGGTGACATAGGAGCAACCTCTTCCGATTTGGAATCAGTATCGACCGTTGGCAGCTTGCCAAAGTAAGGCTTGCTGGCTGAGAGGGAGAGACGCAAACCGGCCAAACTGTTAAAGCCGTTTGCCACGCCTCCGATCAGATTGACACCACCGGCAAGTGTGCCTGTGGTGACAAGTCCCATGCTGGTCAGCACAGCAATCAGCACAAGCGAGCCGAGCTGAAGTGCGACGTTGATAAAGCCAATCAACGCCTCCATGCGAGATTTACCATAGCTCAGCTGGCAACTGGGCTTTTCAATGTCATCGCTGATCCTATTTCCCTGCTGGAGAAAGAGATTTCCTCTGCCAAAAAACTGGAGTACGTCAAAGCCTGTCAGAAGGTCTTTCAAATGGTTGATGGCGGCAGTCTGCTGTACACCGCAGCTTTGCCCCAGTAGTTCCAGCTTCTTCTGGAACAGTTTTGGGGAGAGCCAAAGGACAACTGCTGTGATCACGGAAAAAACAACCAACGACCAATGCAAAAAGGCAAGTCCCAAAATGCTGAACACGATCTGCGCAATTCTGCCTACACAGCCGAAGAAGGGGATCCACGCAAGCTGTTCTAATTGCTTCATATCATTGGTCAGCCGGGCGAGATATTCTCCGGTGTCGGACTGATGAAAATCGGTATGGCTCTTGCGCAGGAAGGAGTGATACAGCCCATCTCGCACCGTATTGTTCAAAGCGCGAATTGTTTTGGCCTGACAATGCTCCTGTAAAGCAGTAAAAAGAAAATAGCCTCCCCAGCAGGTCAGATCAACTGCCGTCCAAAAGATAGTACTCCGCAGATCCAGCAATACCACGGCATCAAAAATCTTCATCAAGGCAAGCTGAATCAGAGCCTGAGCACCATAGGCGATGATGGCAAACAAGCAGGTGAGGGTACTGAGCCTCCATTGCTTTTTCAGATAGTGTATCATTGTTTCCTCCATGCGTATGTCAAAGAGCTTAGAATGCATTTCATCTGCTGTTTCTGTATTTTATCACAAAAGATTTCAATTGACCATATCGTCTGGTGTAATAAAAAATTACATGGGACGACAGGTTTTCATAAGAGACGCTTGCACACATGTACAAAATCTAGTATATTACAATTATGGCAATACTAAAGTTTGGAGGGAGCTGCTAAATGCAGAATTACAAATTGGGGGAGTATATCCGCCAGCGGCGTTTGGATCTCGGGTTGACACAGGAGCAGGTTTGTGCAGGCATTTGTGAATCTGTTACATTGTCCAGATTTGAAAACGGAAAACAGACCCCCAGCCGAAATCGAATCAATGCGATTCTGCAGCGCCTTGGTCTGCCGGATGACCGATATTATGCGCTGGTAACACCGGAAGAACTGGAAATAGAAGCACTCAAGAAGGAAATTGTTTCCTGTAATGCGCTAAAGTGCGTTGAGGAAGGCTTTGACAAAATAAGTCGGCTTGAGAAAATTGCAAAGCCGGATGATCAAATCACACAACAGTTTATTCTTCGATCGAAAGTCCTTTTGGGAGGATTGGATAAAAGATATTCAAATGACGAACGGATTCAAATGTTGTTGCAAGCCATTCGGATGACCATACCGGATTTTCAACTGGACAAAATTGAAGACTTTCTCTTTACATTGGATGAAATGAAACTGGTCAATCAAATTGGAAATGCGTATTCTTTGAGCGGTGACAATGAAAAAGCAGCCGATATTTTCTATCGACTGCTTCAATATATAAGAAAGCATCTTCCGGAAACGGTTACTTCAAACAGGATGCTTCCCTTGGTTTTGTATAATTTTGCCAGATCGTTGGATTTGTCGCAAAAGTATGAGGAAGGCGCAAAGGTGGCAAGATACGGAAAAGAAGCATGTATAAAATATGGACATTATCAGGTGCTTCACTCGTGTTTGGAAATCGAAGCTGAATGCGACTTCTTTCTTGGAAAAAAGGAGGAGAGTGTCGAACGCTATCGGGAAGCTTTTTACATTTGCAAAGTCATGGGATATGAAGATGATTTGCAGATTATCCGCACAGAAGCAGAAAAGTATCTGAACATCTTATTTTGAATATCATGTAATGTCGTTCTGCGGTGTGGCGGCATCTGCGGATGGAGTAGGACATTCCGGTTTAGTCCTGTATGTAAACGGTGAATATCGGGATGACTCTGACATTGGCAAGCTGATGCACGACTTCAACTGCACCAGTGCCGATGATATGAATTTTGAGATCCTTGCCGAAAAGCCCCGGTATCTGAAGGAAAATCCGAAGGGAGTGAGCGAAATGTGTAAAGTGATGGAAGATCTGCGAGATGAAAGCTATGCAGAAGGCCGTGCAGAAGGTCATGCAGAGGGTCGGGAAGAACAGGCTCAGATGACGGCGAAGAACCTCTATGAGCAGGGTCTGACGATAGAGCAGATTGCAAGAGCGATTGGCTTCAGCATGGAGACAGTGGAAAAGTGGCTCACGCAGAAAGCCGGATAAGAGAATAACCGGAATGGCCAGTATATTGTACGATTTGCGTATGATATGCTGGCTTTTTGTTTGGCGGAAGTCAGAGGTAGTCAGAAGTGGGGTGGGGGTGGTTGAAAATCTGGAGCCGGGGGTCATTCCGGCTGAAGGGAAGAGTTATCTGTTCTCCCCAGTCCAGGACAAAATATGGTGGCTGTTCAGAGAAAACACGTTGCCACAAAGAAAAAAGGCACCCGACGTTTAAATCGGATGCCCCATTTTGGTTGTTATGCAAAGTTTTTCCAGACGAGATTTCCCCAAGGCTGCATCTGCTTGAGGCGCTCCGGGTGGGTCAAAATCGCTATATCCGGCAGATGTCCAAATCGAATGCCACCCGGCATTACAACCCCCAATGGTAAAAAGCATGTGGTTTCGTTAGGTGGGCACTTATTTTCGTTTTAGAGTGAGGGTCAAGCTTGTGACAATTTGAAGAAATTGTTCCTTTTCGGAACGGTCTGCCACGATTTTAAGCATGACGATGCCGTAGAGTGTGGTGTAAAGAATAACTTCCAACCCGAACGTCAGGAAGGAACCAGCGCTCTCAGATACCAGAAAATGCTTGAGCAGGAGCGCCCCAGTGGTCAGCAAAAGTGTGGCGATGATAATGGGCAGAGTCTCCTTCCAGAATTTCCGGATGTCGAGACCGGCTCGTTTTTGAAAGTACCAGTTCATGATCAGGCCGCTGGTCAGGAACATCGAAATGCTAGTGGAAAGTGCGGCACCTACAATTCCAATCAATTTTGTAAACAAGACAGTTGTTACAATATTCAGGACAGCGCTCAGGAAATAAATCTTTGCACGAAAGCCATACTGTCCCTTGATCTGTAGAATGCAAAGCCCGAGATTCTGCGCAAGATCGATGGAAAATGGAAGCATGACGATGATTGCAACCCAATAGGCTTCTTCGTAGCCTTCTCCGACCCACAGCAGCAGAAATTCACGCCCGAAAACGATGAAGCCGGATAAAACCAGAAGGATGATGTAGAAGGTGATCCGTCCTATCCGGATGAACAAATCCGATACTTTCTGCAGACCGTTTTCTTCTTGATACAAGGCGCTGACTCTGGGATAGAAAACACCTGAGACCTGTGTGCCAAACTGCATATACATCATGTAAATCTGAGCACCGACAGAATAAACTGCAACGACTGCGGTGTTGAACATTCGTCCCAGAATGACCTGATCTGTTTTCCAGAAGATCTGATCCGCAATGCTTCCAAGCAGGATGGCAGCAGAAAGCCCAAGGATATTTTTCACGATCCGGGAATCTTTGGGCTGTTTTGTGATCCGTATTTTTAGTTTTTGGGTCACATAGCCATACCGAATTCCAATGGTCAGGAGGTTCAGAAGGACGATCACCACCGAGACTGTGATCGCATACGGGATCCGGCTGACGCACAAAATGACCAGAAGCGGTTGGATGACCTGCATCAGGATGGATAATATACGCAAAAAGGTGTACTTCTCATGCCCGGTAAGCACAGTCAGATAAACCGAACCCTGCAAGGTGAAAGTCATATTTACGAACAGAAGGATCAGAATAGCAATGCTTTCGTTCAGCTCTGAGGTACTGAATGAACCTGCGTAGAAGCTCCGGAAGGCAAACACCACGGAAACTCCGACCAGATCCAGAATGATTGCCAGAAACCGATAGATGCTTCTTGCCATCGACAGGGTCACAGCGGCTTCTTCATGGTCGCTGCGCCCCAAGGCGTTGCAGTAGTTCCTTAGAATACCGGCCGACACACAGGACTCGAAAACAGTGACATACGAAAAGAATGAGCCGACGATCTGATACAATCCGTATTCACTTTGTCCGAGAAAGTGCAGGAGAACTGGGACGTAGATCATACTGACAACTACGCTCAGGAACACCTGTATATAGGATAATATTGCACCTTTTTTTCGTTCATTCATGGTTTAGTTATTATTGTTTGATGAATATTCTGATGCTTCTCTTCACTTTGCGAAGTATCGTCCACAGAGAAATATGATCGTTCTTTATTAATTGGAACGAGATGCTTTTTACGATAGTTTCTGTTCTCAAATAGTGATTTCTTCGCCAATTCGGGTATTTTTCTTCAACCCATTCACGTGTTTTTCGGAGCGCCTCTTTATTTCCATCAAAGCTTTCCAGAATACGGATAGAGTTATAAACCAATATATGCAAAATTGCCAGCCACTCTAGCTCGTCGTGGTATTCTGTTTGTATGGGTTCAGTCAGTTGCTGTAGTGCTGTATCAAATGCTCTCACGATGTCAAGCGCTGAATCCTTAGGCGGACTCTGCAATGTACTTCCGGGCCGCCTTACATAATGATATAAGCACTCACCAAGGGTATATTCTTCCCCAATTGCAGCCAGAATTGCTGTCGCAGATGCAAAGTCTTCTCCGATTTTTACTCCTTGTACTAAGTGAATCCCGCACTCACAAAGCGCCCTGCGCTCATAAATCTGCATACATAACGAATCGCTGTACAACAAACCGGTATGCGCACTCGCTTCACTGTATTCTTTGAGCCAACGATCATGCTTTTCCAGAAGAACTCCATTTGGTGAACGGACATCATAATTAAATGCCAACACTTTCGGATGATATTTTTTCAATAGAGCAATGATTTTATCCAATACAATCGTATCGACATAATCATCCGCATCCATAAAGAAGATATGCTGTCCATCTGAACGTTCAAGGCCATATTCCCGGGCTGAGTTTTGTCCGCCGTTTTCCTTTTTATAATATTGGATATCCAACGGGGAACTGTCAATCAACTTTTGGATTTTAGCGCTGAACTCCGGCTTTGAACCATCATCAACAGCAATGATTTCAACTTCATGTGCATGTGCACACTGTAAGGAAGCAAGGCACTTTGAAAAATATTCTTCAGGCGTATTATAAATTGGTATAATTATAGAAAGCGTTTTCATGGTTTCCTCGTATGTGGTTTTATGCCTCCAAAATATCCGCAATCCGCTCACAGGCATGGCCGTCGCCATAGGGATTGCTTGCCTTGCTCATAGCATCATACTCTGCCTTGTCCGACAGCAGACGACTGAATTCCTTGTAAATAGTTTCCTCTTCCGTACCAACCAACTTCAGTGTACCTGCGGCAATGCCTTCCGGGCGCTCGGTGGTGTCACGCATTACGAGAACCGGCTTACCCAGAGAAGGAGCCTCTTCCTGAATGCCACCGGAATCAGTCAGGATCAGATAGCTGCGGCTCAGGAAGTTGTGGAAGTCCAGCACGTCCAGTGGCTCGATGATATGGATACGATCATCGTCACCCAAATACTCCTGCGCAATTTCACGCACAACTGGGTTCATGTGAATGGGATAAATTGCCTTCACGTCCGGATGCTCGTCCATGACCCGGCGGATTGCTTTGAACATGTGCCGCATCGGTTCACCAAGGTTTTCACGGCGGTGTGCTGTAATCATGATCAGACGGCTGTCTTTCGCCCAATCCAGTTCGGGGTGTGTATAATCTGCCCGCACCGTTGTTTTCAGCGCGTCAATTGCAGTGTTGCCTGTGAAATAGATGCTGTCCGGGTCTTTACCCTCCTTCAGAAGATTCTGCTTTGACAACTCTGTCGGAGCAAAATTATACTGGCTGATGATGGACACTGCCTGGCGGTTGAACTCTTCCGGGTAGGGGCTGTAAATGTTATAGGTGCGCAGTCCGGCTTCCACGTGTCCGACCGGAATCTGCAAGTAGAAGCAGGCCAGCGCTGTCACAAAGGTGGTAGATGTATCACCATGCACCAGTACGACATCCGGCTTTGCTTCTTCCAGAACGGTTTTGATTCGTTCCAGAATATTGACTGTTACATCAAACAGCGTCTGCTTGTCCTTCATGATGGAAAGATCGTAATCCGGTACAACAGAAAACGCTTCCAACACCTGATCCAACATCTGCCGGTGTTGGCCGGTCACGCATACAATCTTTTCAATGTTTTTGCGCTTCTTCAGCTCATTGACCAATGGGCACATCTTGATTGCTTCGGGGCGAGTACCGAAGACTAGCATTATTTTTTTCACAGCATGGAACTCCTTCCGATTAATACGTTTATTTTTTCTTTTTAACCCACGTTGCTGTTCGACAGATAGCACGGATTAGACCATTAAATTTTGTTTCTGCGACAAAAGCAGCTATATGAACTTGGAGTATATGCGGTATAAAAGGAAAATAATCAATTAATTTTCTGGAAAGTTCGGTCTGGTAAACTTCTTGCTCGGATCGCCATGAACCATTGAAATGATGAATCGTAAGGGGGTTTTTAGTGAGTTCTGTTTTACCTGTTTCAAAGCTTTTAGGACATAGATAATCTTGTGGGAGCAATGTAAAAGTGCGAATCGTCTGTTTCTGATTGTTTGGAATAAAGCCATATTTTAAACAGATATTTGTAATTCTGACTACATTTGTGGTTTGATCCAATGAACCATCAGGCAACAGAAAGTGGGCTGTTTTATATTCATTCAGAAACTCTGTGAACATCGGATTGCCTTTTTCGCATGCCATCAGTCCAGTTGGAATAGAATGCTCAGTTTCAAAACCCGAAACTGCATGGTATTGCAGCAGACTGTCCAAAGGAGCAATCACTTCAACATCTGTATCCATGTAGATACCGCCTTCATGAACCATAGCATACAGTCGTGCAACATCACTGACAAATGCCCATTTCTTTGCCTCGTATGCCTCCCGGACATAATCGCAGCAACTCAAATCAAAGTTACTCTCGTTCCACTCTTTGATCTCGTAGTCAGGGCAATATTTTTTCCACGAGGCGATACATTTTTGCGCCAGCTCCGGCAGAGGATTTCCGCCGAACCAGCAGTAATGGATGACTTTAGGAATCATTTTGTTTTCCTTTCAATATTGTTTATTGCCATATTTTATACGGAACGACGACAATTGAATCTCGCATCAGATACAGTATAAAAAAGGCGGCAAATACGAGGATGACGTAGAAGTTGATGGATTTTATTCGGGCATATCTATGACTCAATAATTTGCCAAGCATTAGAACCATTAGCCCTTCGAAAAAGAGATTGGTTCTGCCCAAAGTGCTATTGATAATACTCAATGAGGAACAAGCAAATGCCAGCATAATAACACTGCCGACGATGATGTTTTCTTTTTCGGTGAGCTTTTTCCAGTTATTGTAGTAGGCTATATAGAAGATAAGGTATAGCGTAACCAAAAGAATGCCGCTTTTCCAGTTTCCGAATGGGCCGGTTACATAAGTGCCGCCGTAGAGAACCTGGTACTTTTCTTTGGAGTGTTGGAGAATAAATGGGTAAAGGACAGGCAGTATTATTAAAGCCGCTGACATACACAAAATACCATCCCGTAAAAAAACAGAGGGTTTCCTACAACGTTTCTGCCCATAAAATAGCATCATGATGGGAAGCGCAAAGAGAACAATTACGGTTGGATGGAATCCTATCGCAATAATCATTCCAATCACAAAGCCAATAGGAAATCTTTGAAAGCGTCCCTTATTGTATGGCATTTGAATAGAATAATTCTTTTCAAGGCTGCTATATGAAATCAGAGCAGTAACAATCGCTAGACTTTGCCGTATAATACAGAATGACTGAAGATATAGTCCGGCAAAATAAAACAATGAAAAAGTCAGAATCTTATCACAATGATTTACGTGCAGTGCAATCATAAGAAGCAATGCAAACAGGATGGCGGTTGCAATAAGAAAGCCGCGCTCCTTTAGGCCAAGAACATTTAAAAACTTGCAGTAAATTGCAAAGGTGTACTCTGAATTTGTGAAAGACTCTTTCCATGTTTCGATTCCATGAAGGTTGTACTCGATAATATAATTCACAACATCCGTTCCCACAGATTCGGCCCGAAAAGCTGATATAAGCAACAGCTCAATTGAAATCAGAGAATATCCGATATGGTGCGGCTTTTTCTTAAATAGAAGTACAAGCAAAACAGCTTCTATGCATATGTATATCGTCACAAATTTTACGTTGCTCCTTCGGATAGATTTATTTTCGTAATTGCATGTATATTTTCATTGCGGACGACGTAATACGAAGCCCCAGTATGGCTGATGTTTTGCGTACAAAAAGTGTTTTCTGTGATTTTCCATATTCTAATACCCATTTATATTTTTTGAGAAATGGATATGAAGCTTTCTTTTCTAACGGCGTCAAACAACTATACTGCCAAACCATAATCGAATATTCATATGCAGCAAAACTCATGGCGTAGCTTTCCAATGTCCCAATTGCTTTTTTATGCAAAGTCAACTTTTCTGCAGACTCTGTCACAAATTTTCCTACGCCATCAAAAGACTTTTTCGTGATCTTATTTGTAATAGAATTGCTTCGTCCCTGACGATAATAATAAAAGTCGATGGGCAATGAATCAAATTGCTCTGCTTTTAGAATGCAGTCTCGCATAAATCCGAGATCTTCGCTGATTCTTCTATCTTTTGGAAAGTCTAGTTTATTCTGTGTGAGAAAGGCTCTTCTGAAAAGTTTTCCACATGCGCTTCCAGGATATTTGTTCATTTCAGAAAGATACTTTACTGCATTCAGCTTTCCTTTGCATAGCATTTCATGTGGTATTGGCACATCCAAAAGTTCTTTTCTCCCATTTGGGAAGAGCTTCCATACATTTATAAAACAAATATCCGAACTGGATCCTTCGATCCATGACAATATCTTCTGAATGCTGTTATTTCCAATAAAGTCATCTGAATCGACAAATGTTATATATCGACCTGTTGCAAACCGCAGCCCTGTATTTCTTGCAGCAGAAAGTCCGCCGTTCTCCTGATGAACAACAATAAGCTCTTTGGATTGTGCCGCAAATTTATCGCATAGCTTTCCAGAGTTATCTGTCGATCCGTCATCAACAAGAATCACTTCAACCTCAGGTGTCCATTGATCTAGAATACTTTTTACGCATTGCTCCAAATAAGCCTCGACATTGTATACTGGGATGATAATGCTTAGAGCTTTTTTCTTCATACCGCACTCTTTTCTAACACAGCCGTATAGACTTTCCTCATACATTCGCTGACATTCTTCACATCAAACTGCTCCAGCGCTTTTTTATTCTGGGCGCATTCCTGGTCAACCTGTAAGCCATTTACAGCATCCTGCATCAACTGGCACAATGTACTTTCATCCGATGCCTCAAACAGATACCGGCTGTCTGGCAGCAGGTCTACATTTCCACGGATGCGGCTTGCAATGCATGGTAGGCCAGCGGCCATTGCTTCCATCAAAGCCACTGGCAGTCCTTCCTGTTTGGATGGAAATACAAAAGCATCCGCACACTTCAGCAGTTCATAGATGTCATTCCGGAAGCCAAGCAAATGCGCTCTGTCCGATATCCCAAGCTCTTTAATCAAGGCAGTTAAGTGCTCCTTTTCTCTGCCGCTACCACAAATTAAAAGCTGTACCCCAGAAATGTTTGATTTTGCAAAAGCTCTGATCAAGAGCTCATGACCTTTCCGTGGAATCAATTCTCCCACAGTGAGAAACGCAAACGCATCTTCCGGGATGCCCAGTTCTTTTCGCTTTGCGACCCGGTCTACCTGTACAGATGCGATTTTCTGTACGTCTACGCCAATTCCGGGAA
>OLRA01002722.1_pt1 | contig 16952 bp, 19 predicted proteins | sample 1673011 | NCBI WGS metagenome assembly OLRA01 (sample SAMEA3136746, study PRJEB25190) | human gut metagenome | reverse complement strand
CTGCCGAATCTTCACATCAAAAAAGCTGCCGAAACTCTCTAGCTTTGAGAGTTTCGGCAGCTTTTTTCTTTGATATCATTAGATTGCATCTCCTTTACATAGTACTCTGTATATTATATTACAAGCTACTCTTTTTATTACTACTATCATTTCTATTGATTTAATTTATTTAAACATACTAAGATTTATATTAGGATAATAAATATTATACATATTATACCAGATAAAAAAAGGGGTCGATTTTATGAAAAAAGATTTCAGAAAAAAGGTTATAGAATATAGAAATAATAAAGATACTGATTTTATATCTACAAACTCTCAAAAAATCACAGAAAAATTACTTTCAATGAACTGCATAAAAGATGCCAATACTATTATGCTTTATTTAGATTTTAATAATGAAGTAAAAACAGACCAATTAATTACTAAACTTATATCTCTTAGAAAAACTGTTGCAGCTCCTGTAACTCTAAAAAATGAAAGAAAGCTTATACCTTTTAAAATTACTAATTTAAAAGATGGCATAAATATAGGAGCTTACGGTATAAGAGAACCCAAAAAAGACCCATCTAATGAATTAAATGTAGAGGCTATTGATATTCTTATAGTTCCCGCAGTAGCCTATGATAAAGATTGCTACAGATTAGGATATGGTGGTGGATTTTATGATAGATTTATTGAACACCTTAGAGATGATGCTATAACTATTGGTATAGCTTTTGACTTACAAGTATTTGATTCTATCCCTAAAGAAAATCACGATGCTCAGTTGAATTATGTAATTACAGAAAATAATATGTATATAGGAAAGATTTAATATATATAATCGGTCTGAAAAATAATATTTCAGACCGATTTAAACTTTTAAGATATTATATATTTCTTTATTATTTGTCCTTACCTTTACTCTCTTTATTATTTTTATTTTCCTCGTTATCTTCTTCATCTTTAGAGGATTTTCTATATCTATCTAAATTCTCATTAACCAACTTGTCTATTTCTTCTATACTTTTACCTGTAAGTATTTCTAATCCTTCTTCTATACTTTTTATTGCATATATATTAAATTTACCTTCTTTTATAGCTTCAACTACTTCATCTTTAAGAAGAAGATTCTTAACATTTTGTATAGGCATCATAACCCCTTGATTACCTGTAAATCCTTTTATTTTACATACATCAAAGAATCCTTCTATTTTCTCATTTATGCCACCTATCGGTTGTATTTCACCCTTTTGACTTACAGAACCTGTTACAGCTATATATTGCTTTATAGGTATATTTGCTATACTAGATATAATAGCGTATAGTTCTGTACTAGATGCACTATCACCATCAACTCCATTATAGTTTTGTTCAAATGTTATAGATGTAGTTATAGATAATGGTTTTTCTTTTCCATATCTTGAGCCTAAATATCCACTTAAAATTAAAACTCCCTTATCATGTATACTACCACTTTGTTTTATTTCTCTTTCTATATTTATAACTCCTCTTCTACCATTATATGTTGAAGCTGTTATTTTAGATGGCTTTCCAAAGGAATACTCTCCAGTTCCCATTACAGCTAGTCCATTTATTTGTCCCACCTTTTCGCCATCTATATCTATTAAAAGCGTTCCATCTTTAAACATTTCATTTAGTTTTTCTTCATATTTATTACTTCTATATTTCTTTTGATCTATCGCATTTTTTACATCCACTTCGGTTATATATGGTTGATTTTCATCACTTATTGCATCTGCTTCATATATTATATCTAAGATTTTATTGAATCTTGCTGTAAGCTTATCTTTACTATCACTTACCCTAGTACTGTATTCAATCAACTTTTCTACAGCCCCTTTAGTAAAATGCTTTAAATTTTCTTCTTCACACTTATTAGCTATTAATTGAGCTGTTTTATATATATTTTCTTCATTCTTATCTATTTCTATATCAAAATCTGCCATTATCTTAAATAGGTTTCTAAAGTCTTCTTCATGTGCATAAAGAATGCTATAAAAATAATTATCTCCAATTAATATAACTTTTGTATCTAATTCTATAGGTTCTGGCTTTAAAGTAGATGTTACTAGATATCCATACTGCTTGTTTATAGATTCAATAGATATAGTTCCTGTTTTTAGAGATCTTTTTAGACAATCCCAAGAAAACGGATTTGATAATAAGTCCTTTACATTTAATATTAAATATCCTCCATTGGCTTTATGTAAAGCTCCTGGCTTTATTTCCATAAAACTTGTTGTCAAGGCTCCTATTTCATTTTTATACTCTACACATCCAGCAAGGTTATAGTATGTAGGATTGCTCTCTGTTATAATCTTACACTTATCACAATCACTATTATCTATAAACAAATTAACTTTATATTTATTAAAGTATTTCTCTTGATTTTTAGGACCCATAATACCTAACATAGCCATAGGATTTTGTCTATTATCATCATCTTCTTTAAATTTATCTATATTGGTTACTATATCTATGCCTAAATCCTCTATATATTTTTTTATCTTTTCATCTTTTCCGTATTTATTAATTAAGTATTGCTCATAGAAACCAACAAGGCTTTTTCCTACTGTTTTATCTAAGTCTTTCATTTTATTCTTGTATGATTCTTCACACATTTTTATCTTATCTATGTAATCTTTACTATCCTGATTTAACTTTAGTCCTTCTTCTCGTATCTTTTGAATTTCAACTGCAGTAAGAGTTCCAAGTTCACTATCTTGCATAAGTTCTCCATTGTCTTTCATAGGAATACTCATTAATCCTCTATCTGTAACTTGAAATTTAAATCCCCTTGGTCTTGCAAATTCATTTAGTTCCTTTATTATATTTTCAATATTGCTTTCTAATTCACTCATTAGTATCCTACTATGATATTCATACTCCTTTGAATTGAATATCTTCGGAACTTCATTTTTTAATTTATCTACGATATCTTCTATATCCTTTTTAAATGCCTTACCTCCTCCTGGTTTAAAAGATAATGCTATTGGTTCATTTGTATTTTTAAAGTTATTTACATATACCCAATCTTTCAAATTGTCATTAGACTTAAAGTTCTTTTCAATTAAATTATAGGTATAGCTTGTTCTTCCTATTCCACTAGCTCCTGCTACATATATGTTATATCCTTTTTGTTTCATTTTTAGTCCAAATTCTATAGCTTGAACAGCTCTATTCTGACCTATTATTTCTCTTATAGGTGTTATTTCCTCTGTTGTCTTGAAATCTATATTGTCTAATGCATTTTTACACTTTAAATCTTCTATACTAACTTTATATTTATCTAAATCTAACATTTATTCACCTCTAGATATTATTTTAATTTATATTTTTCCCTACTTTTTATAAATAATTATTAAATAACGCTAATTTATTTAAATTTATATAGTTAAGTTAATTAGCTTTATTTTATGCATTCTAGATTAATTAAATCTCTAAATATAAAATATTTAAAATCAAAAAAATGAGTGCCTCCCAATGATTTTGATCATTAGGTAGCACCCAACTTAATTTACTAATTATTATTTATTAAGTTGTTCATATCATATAATCCATTTTCTTTATTTAAAATATATTGTGCTGCTTTTATAGAGCCTTGGGCAAAAACTTTTTTAGATAAAGCTGTGTGTTTTATCTCTACAATCTCATCTAGTCCTGCAAATATTACTGTATGCTCTCCCGGTATTGTTCCTCCACGAATTGCATGTATTCCTATTTCTTTTTCTTTTCTCTTTGCGTCATTTCCACTTCTTCCATAATTAAATTCCATTGAATCATCTAACTCTTTATTTATAGCATTAGCTATCATTTTTGCAGTTCCACTTGGTGCATCAACTTTTTTATTATGATGTTTTTCTATTATTTCTATATCAGTTATATTACCCAATGTATTAGTTGCTTGTTTTGATAAATTTATTAATACATTTACGCCTAATGACATATTTGAAGACTTAAATATTCTTGTGAATTTAGATGCTTCTTTTATTTTATGTTCTTCCTCTTCACTAAATCCAGTAGTTGCTATCACAAGCGCAATATTATTATTCACTGAATATTCAAGTAATCCATTTAAATTAGATGGCTTTGAAAAATCTATTATAACATCACATTCTTCTTTTACTAATAATGGTGATTTATATACTGGATAGGTATTTTTATATGAATTTATATTTTTATCTATTCCAGCAACTATTGTCATATCTTCCATTTCCTCTATAGCCTTAGTTAAAACTCTGCCCATTGCTCCATTACATCCACTAACAACTACATTTATCATCTTATCACCTCTGTTATTTTGAATTAATCTACTTTAATTCCATACTTCATCATATTATTGCGTAATATTTCCAAATTTTGTTCACTTATATTTGTTAATGGTAGTCTAAGTTCTCCAGCTTCCATTCCCATTAAGTTCATAGCTGCCTTAACTGGTATTGGATTAACTTCTATAAACAATGAGCTTACTAATTCATTTACACCTAATTGTAATTTTCTCGATTCTACAACATCCCCTGCCAAATATTTTTCTACTATATCATGAGTTTCTTTAGGTAATACATTAGCTAAAACAGATATAACACCACTTCCACCAAGAGATAATATAGGAACTATTTGATCATCATTTCCACTATATATCGTAAAGTCTTCTCCACATAATCTAGCTATTTCAGCAACTTGGCTTATATCTCCACTCGCTTCTTTTATTGCCACTATATTTTCAATCTTAGAAAGCTTTTCTACTGTGCTTGGTTTTATATTAACTCCTGTTCTTCCAGGTACATTATAAAGTATTATTGGTAAATCTACACTATTAGCTATAGTAGTATAATGTTTTATCAATCCATCTTGAGTTGATTTATTATAGTATGGTGTTACTATTAATAAGCCATCTACTCCTACTTCTTGACAATATTTACTTAATTCTATTGAATATGCCGTATTATTACTTCCACTACCTGCTATAACAGGTATTCTTTTATTAACTTTATCTACTACAAATTTTATAGTTGTTTTTCTTTCTTCATCAGTCATAGTTGCAGATTCTCCAGTTGTACCACATACTATTATCGAATCTGTTTTATTTGCTATATGCCACTCTATTAATTCTCCCAATTTTTCATAGTTTACTTTTCCATCTTTAAAAGGTGTAACAAGTGCCACTCCAGACCCTTCAAATAATTTCTTCATAATGAAATCCCCCTATTTTAATTTTTTTATTAATAATTCAGCTATTTGAACTGTATTTGTTGCAGCACCTTTTCTTATGTTATCCGCTACAACCCACATATTTATTCCATTTTCAACACTATAATCTCTTCTTATTCTTCCAACATAAACTTCATCTTTTCCTTCTACATCTATAGGCATAGGATAAACATTATTTTTAACATCATCAACTATAATAACTCCTTCAGTTTCTTGAAGTAATTTATATATTTGATCCATATCAAAAGGATTTTCAAATTCTAAGTTAATAGAGACACAATGTCCATATTTAACTGGAACCCTAACAGTTGTAGCTGTTACTCTTATACTATCATCATTTAATATTTTCTTAGTTTCATTTATCATTTTCATTTCTTCTTTTGTATAACCGTTATCTAAAAATTCATCTATATGAGGAAGGCAATTGTATGCTATTTGATGTGGATATTTCTTATTTTCTCCACCATTAATTCCATTTTCTAAATCTTTTATACCACCTACTCCAGAACCTGATACAGCTTGATAAGTAGAATAAACTATTCTTTTTATTTTTAAAGCTTCATGAAGCTTTGTTAATGGAACTACAGATTGAATTGTTGAACAGTTTGGATTTGCTATTATACCATTATTCCAATCTACATCTTTAGGATTAACTTCTGGAACCACCAATGGTACATCATTTTCCATTCTCCAAGCACTACTATTATCAACTACTATAACTCCATGGTCTCTCGCTATAGGAGCAAACTTCTTGCTTACATCTCCCCCTGCTGAAAATAACGCTATATCTATATCTCTATCAAATGATTCTTCTGTTAATGCTTCTACCTTATATTCTTTACCTCTAAAAACTAGCTCTGTTCCTGCAGATTTTTCAGATGAAAATAAATATAGATTATTTATTGGAAACTTTCTTTCTTCTAATACCTTTAAAAATGTTCTTCCAACCATTCCTGTTGCACCTACTATAGCTAAGTTTACTCGCTTCATTTTTTACCCCTCCATTATTTTTAAATTTTATTAATAAATATAAAAATTATCTTCATTATCAATTGTCAATATACTATAAATTAAACTCGTCCCCTACTAGTTCTATAAAGCTTTGTTTATATTTGTCATCTACTATAAAAGATATACTTAATTCAGATGTAAATGCTTGTTTAAAATCAATATTATTAGTCTTAAATATATTAAATATTTTATTTATAACATCATAATTGATTCCTTTACCAACAACTGATATTGTGCTTATATCTAAATCTTTATAAACTTCTACATGATTTAATTCTGACTTTATTTCATACATTGCCTTATCTACGCAACCTAAGTCACCTTTGCTTACAATAAAAGAAAGGTTTGTATTTTCATTATCAGAAGCTATTTGATTTATCATTTTAATTTCTAAATTCTCATTGGATAATATGTCAAATATTATGGATATGTCATTAGATTTTAATAAGATATTTTTTATAGTTAATATAGAAGTATTATTATCTATAGCAATTCCTATTATAGGTTTGCAATTTATAGTACTCTCATTTCCAGTTATATAAGTTCCCTTAGTATCCTTACTACTTGAAGTTACATATATAGGTACATTTTTTCTGTAACCTATTTCCACCGAAGTAGTTTCCATTACTCCAGCACCTAGCCTTGACATTTCTATCATCTCTTTGTACCCTATGCAATCTATTTTTTTTGCATTTGGATAAAGCTTTGGATCAACAGGATATATCCCTTCTACATCTGTATATATAATACAATTACATCCAAGCGATGCAGCTAATGCAACAGCAGTAGTATCAGAACCTCCTCTTCCCAATGTTGTTATATCTCCACTCTCATTTATTCCTTGAAATCCTGCTACAATAACAATTTTGCCTTGTTCAAGATTTTCTTTTATCCTATCAATATCAATACTTTCTATCTCACTTTTTGAGTGAATACCTTTTGTTCTTATACCAGCTTGATATCCTGTAAAAGATATAGCATCATATCCCAAAGACTGAATTGCAATAGCTAGCAAAGATATTGATATTTGTTCTCCTGTTGATAAAAGTACATCAAGTTCTCTCTTATCAGGATTTACAGATATTTCTTTAGCTAAATCAACAAGCTTATTTGTTGTTTTTCCCATTGCAGAAACTACAACTACTACATCATTTCCTTTTTCTTTTTCTAATATTACTTTTTTGGCAACGGATTTTATTTTTTCAATACTCCCCATTGATGTCCCACCATATTTCTGAACTATAGTACTCAAAATAACACCCCTTTTTTTCATGATAATATATGCTATGTTAAAACCCTTATATTGGTTATTGTTTTTCTGCATTTACCATTGAAAAAATGCTTTTGTATTATAAAACTACCTATAAAAAATAATCGAGTTGATTTTTGTTATAAAATCAACTCGATTATTTTTTATTTTATTAATTGTCCTCTACTGATGTATTCAATTCTATTGAATCAGGTAATTCATTTAAATTAGTTTCAACTACTATGTATGGATATGATTTTTCCTTATCTTTATATACTACTTTTACTCTCATTATATTCTTATCATCTTGTTTTACAACATCTATTTTATCCATTTCTATACCGTGATTCTTATCATTACCTCTAGTTACAACTACATAAATCTTATTATTTAACTTAACGGCTAATGCTCTTTCTTCATTTACATATTTATCCATCATATCTAGTATCTTTTCTGGTATAGCTTCTCTTTGTAAAATAGTATAGTCTACTGGCTTTGACTGTTCCATAAACATATTAGGTATAACTATAAAGCCACCAATTATTAATACCATAACTATAACTCCATATATTACACCTTTAATATTAAAATTTACTTTCTTCACTTATATCACCCCCCTATTTTAAATATATGAAGCATGTATAAGCATTAGAAGAATATTTAATATATAAGTTACTATAAGTTTTTAATTATTAAGTATTATAGAAATTAATAAAAGTACTATGAAAAATCATAGTACTTTTATTAATTTATAATTCATTGTTTTTAAGTATATAACTCTCAGATCTATAAGCTTCCCCTTGCATATATTCGCCTATATATAGAGTACTTTTACTATTTTTATCTAATACAATTACATTATCAGTATATTCTCCATCAAGTCTTGAGTTCATATTATCTGCATTAGAGGTCTTTGATAATATGTATATCTTATTATCTATAATTCTAAATGTATTTAGACACATATTTTTATTTAACTTTTTAATACTATATTGCTCATTGTTAATTACTATTTTTCCAGTTGTTAAATCTATAGTGTATAAACTTAAATCCACTTTACTTTTATTCTCTGTATCAGATAATAAATTTAATTTTTCACCTTCAATGTCTTGTTGATATGACTCTAAAGGAAATTCTAAGTTAATTTTATTATCTATATAATCAAATTTATTATTTTCCATATCATAATAAGCTAGATAATAACTATTTTCTAATTTATCCTGGTTTTCTAAATAAAAGTATATTCTATTATCAATTACAAATGGATTATGATAAACTATTCTATATTTAGATTTATCATCTACCTTTAAATTAATCTTATTTACGGATTTAGCTTCTTTATTGTTAAAATCAACCTTAGATATTTCCACAAAGTCTTCTAATTCATCTTTTCTTGTCTTTTTTCTATCTGGATTATTTTCTTGTTCTCCAAGCAAAGCAATATAAACTTCACCGTTATATTTAGTTACTAATCCTTTGTGATTATTATTATTTTCAGATTTTAAACTATTTGGAATTTCTATTTTAAACTGTGTAATTTCCCCTGTATCTAAATTTTTATCTTTTATAGATGTTGATAGCGTAATATCAGTTTCTCCATATTGCTCATCAATATACTCTATATATCCTATACTATTTTCATCCGAATATATGGAACCTGTATCATGTATATACCCTGGAAATATATCCCTATTTTTATTAAAATTCTTTGAATATTTATATAAATCAGGATTTTGATTTACATTTTTATTAAATTGATATTTATCCTTAGACAATATTACACTATCATTAGAATAAATACCTCTTTTACTTTGGCTATATACAACTACATCCCCTAAACTTGATTGTTTTCCAACTATATTTTTTAATGTATATTTAGGTTGTGAAATTATCATAGCTCCAGTTAAAATCACTATAGAAGATAAAGATAATCCTAAAGTTACTAACGATATTTTTTTATTCATAATTTTACCTCCTATAAACCAATCCTTTTATTTAATAATTTTTTTGAAACTAAAATTGATATTAAAAATATTACTATATAATATGCTATCTGTACTTTAAGTAATATATCTACATATTGTGCATATTGTGCAGTTAACGATATATATAAAATGATAGAAGCAAATATATATCCTCCGCCTAAAACAATACCTATTTTATTATAAAACACCAGTAAATAGCACAACAACTGCAAGTATTACTCCAAAAACATCTATCATTAAGAAATCTATAGGTTGGCTAAATATCAAATTAGTAAACCTATCCTGAGCTACTGTTATAGTTTTAAATACATTCGTAAACCCTTCTACATTAACATTCAATATAGCTTTTATAATAACTAAATCTATAAACCAAAATAAAAATTGTACTGATATAACACCAAATATCATACTCGTTACTGTTATAAGTTTTGCTATGTATATATTAAATCTCTTTTGCGGTAACATAAGTAAAGTTGCTATGGTCTTACTTTTAGAAAAGTAATCTCTATACCATATAACAAGACTATATAATAAACACAATAAAACAGAAAATGCCACAGCCATTTTAGTAATAGAAGTTAAATCTCCTATTAAGTATTCATATATATATCTAATACCTTCTTCACTCTTTAATACATTCACAGTAATAGGATTTCCTTCTATATCAGAAGTTCTTGATGGTACAGAATATATACTAAATAAAGTTGCTCCAATATTTGAAGCTAATAATATTCCTATCAGCGTAAAATATATTTTATATATTCTTTTAAACTCCATATCATATAAAGTTAATATATTATTCACCTTTATATACCTCCCTCATTTTATCTACTATAGACATTCCATCCCTTGTACGAAGCTCTTCAGCATTAAATATACAAGAAACTTTCCCCTCATCTATTAAAATTACATCATCTGCTATCATTTCTATTTCGCTTATTTCATGAGTTGTTAGTATTATACTTTGTTCTTCATTTATGTATTTTGTCATTACCCCTAAGAACTCTTCTCTTTTAAAAATATCAATTCCTGAGAAAGGCTCATCAAGTAATGTATATTTTGCATTTTGAGCAAAACCTAATATTATCTTTACTCTTGCTATATTACCTTTTGATAGTTTAGATATTTTTCTATCATCTGTTAAATTGAATAATGCTAACATTTCATAAGCTTTTTCCTCATCCCAATTTTTATAAAACTGTTTCATAAATTCAAAACTTTCTTTTATTGTATATTGAGCAAAGTGATTATCTATATCTGGTACAAAAGAAATCTTATCGTAAATCTTATAAGTTATCTTTTCATTATCTATTAATATCTCTCCCCTATCTGGTCTAATAAGACCTGCAATAGATTTTAAAATTGTTGATTTCCCAACTCCATTTATCCCTAATATACAAGTTATTTTACCTTCTTCTATGTTAAAAGATATATCATCTAAAGCCTTGACTTTTCTGTATTTTTTACTAACATTTCTTACTTCGATCACTTTTATCCCCCCTTAGTACTTATCTTTTATAATCTCTATAAGTTCTTCCTTTTTAACATTTATGGCCTTCATATTTTCTATAAAAACTTCCATAGATTCATTTATAAGATCATGTCTTATTTGACTTATTATATTTTCATCAGTAGTTATGCTACTTTGGTAACTTTTTATTGTATTTATAATTCCCATCTCTTCCATCTCCTTATATGATTTTTGAACTGTATTTGGATTTACCTTTAAGATTTGTGCCATTTCTCTTCTTGAAGGTATTGTATCACCTGGATTTAATTCTCCTCTTACTACTTTTTGCTTTATGTATCTTATAATTTGTAGATAGACAGGTTCTCTATCATTTGGCATAAAGTTCATTTAATCACCTCCGTATTACCGTACTAGTTCAGTAGTACACTTATAACTGTATTATATTAGTGATACACCATAAATGCAACCACTTTTTGAAATTATAAATTCTATATTTCAATTTGTAAAATATAATACCATTGTATTTGCAATATATTCAAAAAGTTTTAGTTCTTATAAATATATATATATTTAAAAATCCATTTCACTTATATCGCTAATATTTGTTCAACTAGCTTTCATATATTTAATCAAACCTTTATCAGTGGGAATTATAATTTATCTATGAAATAGATAAGTTATAATACTTTAATATATAAAAAGGTAGTATATTTCCTATTATTAATAGATAATATACTACCTTTTTTAAGAATAACTTATTAAATTTACTAATTTTATAAATTCACTGTATAATAATACTAAAATTTTAATTTATAATACTTAATTATTTTTTAGCTATAGCTTCTTTAACAGAGTTAACTATATCTTCTGCAGTTAATCCATATTTCTTTAATAATTCAGCAGGTGTTCCAGATTCTCCAAACGTATCTTTAACTCCTACTTTCTTAACAACAACAGGACATTCTTCACTTACTACTTCACTTACAGCAGAACCTAATCCACCTATTATACTATGTTCTTCAGCAGTTACTATTGCACCTGTTTCTTTAGCTGCTGTTATTATTAATTCTCTATCTATAGGCTTTATAGTAGACATATTTATAACTCTAGCATTTATACCTTCTGATTTTAACGCTTCATGAGCTAATATAGCTTCATTAACCATTATACCACAAGCTATTATAGATACATCATTTCCTTGTCTAACTACGTTACCTTTACCTATTTGGAATTTATAATTTTCATCAAATATTGTAGGTACCGCACTTCTTCCTAAACGAACATACATAGGTCCATTGAATTTAGCTGCTTCTAATATCATTTGTTCAGCTTCAACTCCATCTGCTGGAACTAAAACTGTCATGTTTGGTATAGCTCTCATTATAGCCATATCTTCAATACTTTCATGAGATGCTCCATCTTCACCAACTGTAAGACCTGCATGAGTTGCACATATCTTTACATTTAATTTTGGATATGCTACAGAGTTTCTTATTACTTCAAAAGCTCTACCTGTAGCAAACATTGCAAAACTACTTGCAAATGGTATCTTACCAGCTGTTGCAAATCCACAAGCTGCACCAATTAAGTTTTGCTCTGCTATACCCATATTGAAAAATCTATTTGGAAATGCCTTACAAAAATCATTTGTTTTTGTAGACTTTGATAAGTCTGCATCTAATACTACTACATTATCATTAATTTGTCCTAGCTTAACTAAAGCTTTTCCATATGCGTCTCTAGTTGCCATCTTAGTCATTATCTACACCCCCTAAATCTAATAAAGCTCTTTCTAAATCGCTATCACTTGGAGCTGCTCCATGCCATCCTGCTTGATTTTCCATAAATGAAACGCCCTTACCTTTTATAGTCTTAGCAATTATCATTGTTGGTTTTCCTACAGTTTCTTTAGCCATATCTAAAGCCGCAAATATTTGATCAAAATCATGACCATCTATTTCTATTACATTCCATCCAAAAGCTTTAAACTTATCTACTATAGGGCCTATGTTCATAACATCTTCTGTTTTTCCATCTATTTGAAGTCCGTTGTAGTCTAAAAATGCAACCATGTTATCTAATTTATAGTGTGCAGCACTCATAGCAGCTTCCCAAACTATACCTTCTTGAACCTCTCCATCTCCAAGTAAAGTGTATACTCTCCATGGTGCATTATCTAGTTTAGATGCCATAGCCATACCACAAGCAACTGAAAAACCTTGTCCTAAAGATCCTGTTGACATTTCAACTCCTGGAGTTCCTTTCATATCAGGATGTCCTTGTAGCATTCTATTTATCTTTCTTAACCCCTTTAATTCTTCTCTATCAAAATATCCTTTATGTGCTAAAGTAGCATATAATACTGGAGCTGCATGTCCCTTTGATAAGACAAATCTGTCCCTATCTTCCATCTTACAGTTATTAGGATCTATATTCATCTCATCAAAATAAAGAGCTGTTAATATTTCAACTGCTGATAATGACCCTCCTGGATGTCCTGATTTAGACATATGTATCATAGAGACTATATCTTTTCTGATATTACGTGCGATATCTTTTAATCCTTTATGATCTCTCATGTAATTACCTCCCTGTACTCTTAAAGTTAAGTTGTCCATATGTATTACTTTTAGTTCAATCTTACTTTATTATATCACTTTTAACCTATTTTTTACTCTATTTTTTCAAAAGAATGCATATATATTTATAATTTTCACATTATGGTTAGCGTATACTATTATATTTTACAATTTTCAAAAAAAAATATTGATATTACTTAATACCAATATTTTTTACAGAGTAAATAGTCCTAAACTTATTTGAAGACTATTATCAACTTTTAGCATCATATTTTTATCTAGACAACCAATTTTTTCTCTTAAACGTTTTTTATCTATTGTACGTATCTGCTCTAAGAGAATAACAGAGTCTTTATTAAGTCCATACTCATGCGCACTTATTTCTATATGCGTAGGTAGCTTAGCTTTATTAATTTGAGATGTTATAGCGGCTACTATTACAGTTGGACTGTATTTGTTACCTATATCATTTTGTATTATAAGAACTGGTCTAACTCCTCCTTGTTCTGATCCTACAACTGGGCTTAAGTCAGCATAATATAAGTATCCTCGCTTTATATCCAAATTAGTATTCACCTTGGGCAATCTTCTCTTCCATGTTATCTTTTGAAGATACCTCATTTGTCATACCCAGCTCAGCTAATGATAGATTAATTTGACCCATCTCTTTATAGCCCTTAATCATACACTCTTTAAGGTCTATCTTCTTCTTTTGAGTTATATAGAACTGAAAAGCTGCTTTAGCAAAATCTGCTCTGTTACTGTTCTCCATCTGAACTATATGATCTACTTCAGACATAAGAGAATCAGGTAAAGTAAAGGTTATTTTTTCCTTTCTTTTATTGTGCACAACATCGCCTCCCGGGATATACTATCTTTTTAATTTTACCAAATAACTATCAGCTTGTAAAATTACATTTCTTTCCTTATAGATACGGTCAACTCTTCTAGACACCATGCATACTATTTCATAGTTTATTGTTCCTAAATCCTTAGCTATATTGTCTGCATTTATATTACTTTCCCCAAATATTATAACCTCATCTCCAATTTTTATATCTATATCTTTATCAATTCTTACCATGCATTGATCCATACAAATTCTTCCTACGACATCAAATATTTCATTATTTATAGATACTTTAGGGTTATTTTGCATTCTAGTAAATCCATCTGCATACCCGATAGGTATAGTAATTATTCTTTCAAGTTTGCTAGTTTTATACTTTAATCCATAACTTATTCCTGTATCTTCTTTAAGCTCTTTAATATGGGCTACTTTTGTTTTTAATGTCATGGCAGGCTTTAATTGAAGTTTATCTTTTATAACTTCATCAGATGGATAATATCCATATAAAACAATACCACATCTTACCATATTGAAATTTAAATCTGGTAAATCAATTGTTGCAGCACTATTTGATACATGTTTTATAGGTATATTTATACCTCTTTTTTCTATACTATCAACCATAAATTTAAATCTATCTGCCTGTTTGTAGGTAAAATCTTTGTCTATTTCATCAGATTTAGCAAAGTGAGTATATATACCTTCTATATATAGATTATTTAAATTAGATATATTAACTATTTGATCTATAGATTCTTCACTTGCTTCAAAACCTATTCTACTCATTCCTGTATCAATTTTTATGTGTATATTAGCAGTTATACCTGTTTTTTCAGATATATCATTAAGTTTTTTAGCCATTTCTAAAGAATAAATAGTTAATGTTATATTATTTTCAAGAGCATATTCTAAAGATTCTTCTGGAACAAATCCTAAGCACAATATAGGCATCTTTATATTATTTTCTCTAAGCTCTATAGCTTCTTCAAGTCTTGCGACTGCAAAGTAATCTACATTCTTATTTTCTAAAAATTTAGCAATTTCTACTGAGCCATGTCCATATGCATTAGCCTTCAACACTGTACAAATTTTAGTATCTTCTTTTAATAACTTTCTTATATTATTTAAATTAAAATTTATGTTATCTAGATTTATCTCCGACCATGTAGGAGCTGTTACTCGATTTTTCATTATCTTTTGTCCCCCTTACTTTTTACACTCAAACTCCTTGTATTTGACTGTAAAACTTGGTTTTCCTTCGTCATTTAATATTTCCATTTTTTCTGGATTTTTAGTGTCTTTATTTACATATAATATTTGTTTATTGAAGTATTTATTATTTCCTGGTATAGTAGTTTCTAATATCAAACTATTATTGGATAACTTTATGTTAACCTCTTCATTTTGAAGATAATTTTTTATAAAATCACCTATAAAAGCATATTGTCTATTATCTTCCATATTCGGCAATTCTATTTTATCTTTTATATCTGGGTTACTTATTATTACCTTATCACCTTTATACTCCATTGTTTTTCCTTTTAAATTCTTCGGCTCTACTACTTCTAATTTATAATAATCCGGTTTAACGTAACTATGAATAAATACATAATTATGAGAACTTTTATTTCCTGAGGCTTCTATTTCAGCAATACACTTGTATGATGACATAGTAACTATCTTCTTCTGAAACTCTTTATATACTTCTTCTTTTGTGGACTCTCTTCTTTGACAACCTATAAAAATTGCAAATATAGTAATAAATATTACTGATATTATAGCCCACCTTTTCACAAAAAACCTCCTAAGTTATCATTTCTAATTATACATAGCCTTTATTATGTCATATCTACATATTATACCTTTTAAGAAGTTATTTTCGTCTACTACAGGTACTCTATTTATAGATTTGTTTATCATAACATTAGCTACATAATCAAATGTGTCATTTTCATTTACTGTTATTATATCTTTAGACATTAAATCTTCAACCTTATATGCTGCTATTGCTCTCATCTCATCTTCAAACTTCTTCATATCATCTAAAAATATTATCCCTTGTATGAAATTTAACATCCTTGGAGAATCCACATGGGATTCTTTTTTCATTATGTCTGTTTCAGAGATTATACCTACTACCTTATTTTCTTCATCTACTACTGGCAGCCCTCCTATTTTCTCCTTTATAAGTAGATTTGCCACGTTAGCAATAATATCATTCTTATTTGCCACAATTACATCTGTAGTCATTATATCTTTAGCTCTTTTATCATTCATATTATCCCTCCTTAGTTATAGCTATAGAGTTAGCTACTGCATAGTCCTTACAATGAGATATAGATACTTTTATTTCTGAAACATTATAATCTATGCAAATCTGTTTGAAATTATTATAAGTTTTCACTATTGGCTTTCCTAATTCATCTCTTAGCACTTCTATATCTCTTAAATTAAACTTTCGTATTCCTGTTCCTATAGACTTACTTATAGCTTCTTTCGCTGCAAAGTTTCCTGCTATAGTTTCAGCCTTAAAACCCTTACTTTCAAAGTACTCTATTTCTTTAGATGTGAACATTTTTTCTAAAAATCT
>OLRA01002715.1_pt1 | contig 16976 bp, 21 predicted proteins | sample 1673011 | NCBI WGS metagenome assembly OLRA01 (sample SAMEA3136746, study PRJEB25190) | human gut metagenome | reverse complement strand
AGACCGACCCGCAGCTGATGGGCGCTCTGGGCGCCGCCGAGTATGCCCGCCAGAAAGGCATGGCCAAAAAGTAAGTATTAAGGATATAAAGTCAATACATCAGGAAAAAACCGGTGCCGTCAGTAACAACGGCACCGGTTTTTGCCGGGCAAAACGGGGACTCACCCAGAGTTTACCATATGTCTATTTACTTTTTCCTGTTTTTTGGGGTATAATCCATATGGTTAAGGAAAAGTCGGATATGCCCTGAAGCAGGCTTTTCCCCTGATTACAATAAACAGGAGGCTTTATGACTATGAAGCAGTATTTTGAGATAGTGGACGTAATGGCAAGAGAAATCCTGGACTCCCGTGGAAACCCCACCGTGGAGGTAGAAGTGACCCTGGATGACGGCACCATAGGCCGGGCAGCTGTTCCCTCCGGAGCTTCTACCGGTATGTATGAGGCCTGCGAGCTGAGAGACGGGGACAAGAGCCGTTACGGCGGCAAGGGCGTGCAGATGGCCGTGGAGAACGTCAACGGTGAGATAGCCGAGGCTCTTCTGGGCCTTAATGTGCTGGATCAGACGTCTATAGACAAAATGCTCATCGAGATAGACGGTACCCTCAACAAGACCCGTCTGGGGGCCAATGCCATTTTGGGCGCCTCCCTGGCCTGTGCAAAGGCTGCTGCCGCCGCCACAGGGGTGAGCCTCTATAACTATATCGGCGGCGTAAATGCCAAGGTGCTGCCGGTGCCCATGATGAACGTACTCAACGGCGGCGCTCACGCCACCGGCTCCAATGTGGACATCCAGGAGTTCATGATTATGCCCGTAGGCGCGGAGAGCTTCAAGGAGGCTCTGCGTATGTGCGCCGAGGTGTTCCATGCCCTGAAGAAGGTGGTACCGGCCTCCGGAGTAGGCGATGAGGGCGGATATGCTCCCAACCTGGACAGCGATGAGGATGCTCTGAAGGCCCTTGTTGCCGCCATGGAGCTGGCAGGATACAAGCCCGGCGAGGACTTTATGATAGCCATAGACGGTGCCGTGTCCGACTGGTACGACGAGAAGGACAAGTGTTACCACCTGCCCAAGAGAGGCACCGTCATGACTTCGGAGCAGATGGTGGATATGTGGGAGGACTTCGTAAACAAGTACCCCATTATCTCCATTGAAGACGGCATGGGCGAGAACGACTGGGAAGGCTGGCAGCTGATGACCCGCCGCCTTGGCAGCCGCATCCAGATAGTGGGGGACGACCTCTTTGTAACCAATACGGAGCGTATAAAGAAGGGCATAGAGCTGAAGGCCGCAAACTCCGTGCTTATAAAGCTCAACCAGATAGGCACCCTCACCGAGACCCTGGACGCCATCCAGATGGCCCACCGGGCGGGCTGGACCGCTGTTGTGTCCCATCGCTCCGGTGAGACGGAGGATACCACCATCGCCGACATCTCTGTGGGCGTGAACGCCGGACAGATAAAGACCGGCGCACCTTCCCGCACCGACCGGGTGGCCAAGTACAACCAGCTGCTGCGCATAGAGGAGGAGCTTTTCGACGTACCTCAGTATCTGGGCAAGGATGCCTTCTTCTCCATCCGCTGAGTGGGGAGATTCTGCTGCTGAAAACCATATATGCGAAAACGAAGCTCTCCTGTCCGGAAATCCATCCGGACAGGAGAGCTTTGCTGTATTGAATATTCACTGGCTTACTTTGTGAGCTCCCTGCCGCAGTGGGGGCAGTAGCGGCCTGATGACGAAAGTATCTTGCCGCAGTATGGGCATTTATCGAGAAAGGCGCGGTATAGGGGATAAAGGGCAAGGATCACCACACAGGCCAGGGCCACGTATGCTCCTATAGCAATGTTATAGTCCCCATTCAGCAGCTTAAGCCCAACGATGAACCAGTCCGCAGCGAAGACCGCCAGGGCCGGCAGCCGGAGCCGGAACAAAAACTTTTTCATGATATTTACCTTTTGTCCCTATTTCAGTTTTCCGTAAATACACAGGTCGTAGGTGACGCCGTCCTTTGTCACGGCGTTCCTCATTAGACCCTCCGGCACAAAGCCGTTTTTTTCCAGCACTCTCCGGGAAGCGGCATTTGGCTTATAGACAAGGCCCGTGATGCGGATGATGTCCAGCTCACGAAAGGCGATGGGGCAGATCTGTCTCACTGCCTCCGTCATAATACCTTTGGACCAGTACCCGGCGGAGAGCAGGTATCCGATCTCAGCGTCCCTGCGGTATACGTCGGCTTTTTGCTCTACGGAGATGGAGCCGGCCAATTCTCCGTCCACGGTCACCGCGCGGAAAATACCGGTTTTGCCCTCGTGCTCCAGAACCATGTCCAGCCACTGTTCCCCATCCTCCTGGGTGTAGGGGTGGGGGAGCCGGTCCGACAGATAGCGCCTGTCTATGGGACCAAGCAGTAAACTGAGGGCTTTTGCATCACCCCTGTCCCATCTTCTCAGTTCTATATCCACCTGTCTGTCCTCCTCATAGCTTGGTTATTCAGAGATACTGCCTCCGTGGCGCAGGAACATGGTGGTAAAGGTCTCACGGTGCTTTGACTCGGTGTAGAGACCCTCCTTCATCAGGTGTATCTCCTCCTGCTCTCCTGCCAGGTTGCGTCTGGCTGCTTCCAGCAGTTCCCTGGCGTCTTTCCTGGGGATGACCACCACGCCGTCGGCGTCCCCTACCAGGATGTCTCCCGGCATGACCACCTGCCCGCCGCAGACCACCGGCACGTTTATCTCACCCGGCCCCTCCCGGTAAGGCCCCAAAGGGGTCACAGCCTTGGCAAAGACCGGCAGGGAGCTGGCGCGGATATCATCCATGTCACGCACGGCACCGTTTACCACAAAGCCTCCAAGATGACGCAGCTCGGCATAGGCCAGCATCATGCCTCCTACCAGGGCCCGGTCGGTGTAACCGGCTCCGTCGATGACGATGATGTCTCCGGGCTTGGCATAATCCAGCGCCATCTGGGCGGCCAGATTGTCTCCTGAGGGAACCTTGACAGTGAAGGCGGTACCTAAAAGATTGTGTTTGTTAAAGGGACGTATACCTCCAAACATACAGGTCATTTTGCGAACACAGTCGCCGATATTGCTGCTGGGTATTCCCTTGAAGGCATCTACCAGATCTGTCTCAGGACGCTCAAAATCGGTAAACATACGAAAGCCTACGGCCATAAACGGGCCTCCTTAACCGGAAAAGTTTTTATTGGCCCGAGTTTAACAGAGTTACCGTCTCTTGTCAAATTTCCCAAAGGTTTCTTAACAGTCTCTTCCTGACAGACAGATGGATGAAAACCAAAGTAAACCTGTGGTTCAGTAGATTCTACCGCATATCCATTGAGCTGAACCGGTATATATACTATAATTGGGCAGAGAAAAAGGGAGGTTAACCAATGAATAGCCAGCACATGGGGAAATTAATATTGAAGCTGAGAAAAGAAAAAGGCATGACCCAGAAGGACCTGGCGGCTAAGCTGCAAATCACGGACAACGCCGTCTCAAAATGGGAGAGAGGAATGGCCTGTCCGGATATATCTATTTTGCCGGAGTTGTCGGAAATACTGGGGATCAGTGTGGACGAGCTGCTGTCCGACAACCCTACAGTGGATAAGTGGCAAGCTTTTAAAGAACTGAATGCAGGCGACGTAAGAGAAATAGTCGGCTTACTGTGCCGTTGCGTGAGTTTGGCTTTGGCTGCCGGCGGCCTTGTTATCTATCTGGTGGGTAAGCTGACGCTGTCCGACTTTTGTGTAATGCTGTGTGCAGCAATCATTCTGCTGGGCATAGAAAGCCTGAATAGGTAATATATGTGAGCAAAGCGGACTTTGCTCAGCTATCCAAGTGAAACAAACCCGAAGCCCAGCGCAGCGGGTTCGAGTTTGAAAGGAGGAGCAAGGGAGCGAAGCGGATGGTGGCTTTTTTGCCATAGACATAAAAAGACGCCGGAGCAAAGCGGACTTTGCTCCGACGTGGTACGCCGTAAGGGATGAGAATTTTGCAAGCAAAATCCTCCGGGCTTGCGGCACAGCCGCTGCGCCCCAGTCGCCTAAAAATGTGCCGCCGGCACATTTTCTTAACGGCGCCTGCCCTCTCAGGCTTCGAATCCCTTACGAAAACAAAAGTAGAAAACCCGGAATCCCATTTGGGATTCCGGGTTTTCTGGTACGCCGTAAGGGATTCGAACCCCTGACCTTCTGGTCCGTAGCCAGACGCTCTATCCAGCTGAGCTAACGGCGCATTTCTTAAAGCCTTAACATATTAGCACAGCCTGGGAAAAAATGCAATACCTTTTTCAAAAATATTGCCCCTCACGACAAATTATTTTTTCCGGGTCTTACCAGCCCATGATATCTGAAATGGAATCGCTCACTTCGCCGATAGTTTTGAGAGTGCGGCCCAGAACGGATTTGGGTGTGCGGCTCTTGGAGCGCATGACCATGGCGGCGGTGCCGCCGACTATAAGGCCCATACCCATGCCTACATAAAAATTCCTCTTGTTCATAACAATATCCTCCAATACATGTTTTGGAGACCTGGTTTGTCTCCCTCTTCCCTATTATTATTAGCATAAAATCCATTGATACCCATATGCAAATTGTGGTACAATAACCAAAGAATCTTACATCGGAGGCAAAATAATGAGCGTGAAGATCCTTGCGGTAGGCGACGTGTGTGGTGAGCCCGGACTTAAGTTCCTCGAAAACAGACTGAAAGACTTTAAAAAAGAAAACAATATAGATTTTACGGTGGTAAACGGAGAAAACGCAAATGTGGTGGGGGTCACGCCCAAGCAGGCGGACGCCATATTCAAGGCCGGAGCCGATGTTATTACTCTGGGCAACCACACCTGGACAAGGACTGAGCTGCAGCCTTATCTGGAGGAGCGCAGCAGAATCCTCCGCCCGGCCAACTTCGGTCCCCAGTGCCCCGGACGGGGTATCGCTGTGTTCTCTGCGGGCTTTGGAGATGTATGCGTATTAAACCTGATCGGACGTTTTACTCTGGACAGCAATACGGATAATCCCTTTGTCATTGCCGACGGGTTTATGGAGGAAATAAAAGAGAAAGTGATCCTGGTGGACTTCCACGCCGAGGGCACCAGCGAGAAGCGAGCTATGGGATACCTGCTGGACGGCAGGGCCAGCGCCGTTTGGGGTACCCACACCCACGTGCAGACCTCCGATGCATGTGTGCTGCCCAAGGGCACCGGATATATAAGCGATCTGGGTATGACCGGAGCGGTCCATTCCGTGCTGGGCATTGACCCGGAACAGAGCATAGGCAAATTTATGGGCGACCCGCCCAGGCGCTATGAATCGGCAAAAGGCCCGGCCAAGCTGGAAGGCTGCATATTTGAGATAGATGCTGAGACGGGCAAATGTTTGAAGGCAGAAGGGATAAGGCTGACATGAGCAAGATTAAGGTACTCCACAGCGCAGACCTGCATTTGGACTCTCCCTTTGAGGGGCTGACCGCGGGGAAGGCCGCCATACGCCGGGGTGAACAGCGGCAGCTGCTGGCCGCTCTCAGCGGACTGGCCAGAGAGGAGAACGTGGATTTGGTGCTGCTTGCCGGAGATTTACTGGACAGCGGCAACACCTATTACGAGACCGGAGAAGAGCTGGCGCACAGCCTGGGACAGATTGAAGCTCCGGTGTTCATATCCCCCGGCAACCATGACTATTATTCCCCGAAGTGCCCCTATGCTCGTCTTAAGCTGCCGGAAAACGTCCATGTGTTCACTAAGCCGGAGATAGAGTCCGTTGAGCTTCCCGGGTTGGGAGCGCATATCTACGGCGCAGCTTTTACGGATAAGCGCAGCGGCCCCATGCTCAGGGGCTTTAAGGCAGAAAGACAGGAAGGAATACTGAACCTGCTGTGCATCCACGGGGAATTGGGGAGTGCAGACTCCGTTTATGACCCCATAACCGAGCAGGAGCTAAGAGACAGCGGCATGGACTACGTGGCCCTTGGCCATATCCACAAGGCCAGCGGCCTGCAGAAAACTGGAAATACCTGGTATGCCTGGCCCGGCTGTCCGGAGGGGCGAGGCTTTGACGAGACCGGGGAAAAGACTGTAAATATCCTGGAGCTGGGAGATGGAGAATGCAGTCTGGAGACGCGCTCCATAGCCCAACGCCGATATGAAGTCCTGAAGGTGGACGTTACCGGCTCGGATGCCCTGCTGGCGGTACATACCCAGCTGCCTGACGAAACCGTGAAGGATATATACCGCATAATCCTGACCGGGGAGACGGAACAGAGCCCGGACCTGAAGCAGATGTATTCCGCTCTGGCGGAAATGTTCTTCCAGCTGCAGCTGAGAGACGAGACCCGTCTGCGCCGCAGCGTATGGGAGAGGGCCGGGGACGACACTCTCAGGGGCCTGTTTCTGGAAAAACTGAAGAAAAAATACGATGCTGCCAAAACCGATGAGCAGCGTATATCCATAGAGCAGGCGGCCCGTTGGGGACTGGCGGCTCTGGACAATATGGAGGAGGTGGCAAAGCATGAGGATCAATAAGATGACGGCCTCCTTCGGAAAACTGGAGAACGAGAGCCTCAGTTTCCACCCAGGGCTGAACGTGATATATGCCCCGAATGAGAGCGGCAAATCCACATGGTGCGCCTTCATAAGAGCCATGCTTTACGGTGTGGACACGGCTGAGCGTGCCAAGGCGGGCTACCTGCCGGACAAGCTGCGCTATGCGCCATGGTCCGGAGCACCCATGGAGGGCAGCATGGAGCTGACCTCCGGAGGATGCGACATTACAATCACCCGCAGTACCCGTCAGAAGAACGCACCCATGCGTGAATTTTCTGCCACCTATACCGGCAGCAACGTTCCTGTTGAGGGGCTGAACGGCTCCAATGCCGGAGAACTGCTCACAGGAGTATCCAAAGATGTTTTCCGCCGCAGTGCCTATATAGGACAGGGCGCCGTTGCCGTCACCGGCAGCCCGGAACTGGAAAAACGCATAAGCTCCATAGTTTCCACCGGGGAGGAACAGACCTCTTACAGCGAGGCCGACGAGCGGCTGCGCCAGTGGCAGCGAAAGCGCCGCTATAACCGCCGTGGTTTACTGCCCCAACTGGAGAGCAAAATGGATGAGACCCAGCGCCGCCTGGAACTGATGCAGGGCTCTGTTCAGGACATAGAGAGTCTGGAAAGCCGCCTGGAACAGGCCGGTGAACAGTGCCGCCAGCTGGAACAGCAGGTAACCGAGAGCCGAAAGCGTCAGCGCCGGGAAGCCCTGGACAGGCTCAGCGCCGGCAGGGCGGAGACGGACAAGTGCAGCGCCGCCCACGACGCCGCCATGGCTGAGTTGTCGGAACGCAGGGAAGCCATGAGAAAAAGCCGCTTCGGCCTGCAAAGCGTCCGGGAGACGGAGGAACAGGCGGAGCGGGACATGGAGGCGCTGAAGGACCTGAAGGAAAAATCCGGGAAGAAGCCCAGTGCACTGCTGGCCATCCTGTTTTTCATTCTGGCCATAGCCGCTGCAGCAGTATATACCGCAGTGGGAAATATGTTTGTGATAATCGGCGCGGCCGCTTTTTGCGCCGTAGCCGTGTATCTGCTCATGGGCTACAGTAAAGCCAAACAGGCTGTGAACCAGGCAAAAGAGCAGCGACGGGAGATATACAATAAATATCACGTAAGCGGCTCCGGGGAACTGAAAGCCGCTTTGGAAGAACACCGGCGTCTGGCGGAGGCCGTGGAGGAAGCGGACAGGGAGGAAAAGCGCTGCCGCCTGGCCTATGAGAACGCAAGAGAGATGCAGCGAGGTCTGGAAGAGAGTGCCATGGCGGAGCTGGATTTTGCCGGAGGAAACTCCGAGGCTGCCCGCCTCAGCCGGGAGCTGACAACTGCCAGAGCCAATGCTCAGCGCATCAGCCAGCAAATAGCAGAGATTAACGGACGTCTGGCTGCCATGGGGGACCCATTGGTGCTGTCCAGCTCTCTGAGCAGCATGAAAGAGGAATACGAGTTGATCTCCCAGGAATATGACGCCATAAGCCTGGCTGTGGATACTCTTCGGGAGGCGGACAGCGAAATCCAGAGCCGCTTCTCACCGGAGCTTGGAAAATTGGCGGCGGAGTATATGTCGGCTGTAACCGGCGGGCGCTATCTGGATGTTTTCATCAATCGGGACTTTACTGCCCGTACCCGCACCAGCGGTGACAGCATAGCCAGAGACTCGGAATATCTCAGTGCCGGGACACTGGACCTGATGTATCTTGCGGTGCGCCTTGCTGTGTGTGAACTGGCCCTGCCGGAGGGGGAGAACTGCCCGCTGATAATAGACGATGCCCTGGTGAATCTGGACGAGACAAGGCTGGAACAGGCCATGGAGCTTCTGAGGCAGATAGCCAGGGACAGGCAGGTTATACTCTTCAGCTGCCGCAAGCCAAAGGGAGAGGACAATGACTAAGAGAGAGAGCAATATACTGAAGTGCGTGGCCATCATGCTTATGCTTGCCCACCACTTGTTTATGTATGCGGCCGAACCGGGCTTCCCGGAACTGATATATGGCCCGGCCTTTTCAACGCCGGGGCGGCTGGCCGCCTTTGGACAACTGAGCAAACTGTGCGTGACCATATTCGTGTTTATCACCGCCTACGGCACCACACGGACATATAAGGGCGACCCCATGAGGGATAGCCAGGCAATAATCACTATCAGCCTTCGGCGCCTGGTGAAGCTTTTGATATCTTTTCAGGTAGTGTATATTGTTGCCGCCCTTCTCTGCCCCCTTGGGGGAAAGAGCTGGTTTACGCTGTACAGCGGAAGCCGGTTGGAAAATCTGGTCTTTGCCTTTTTTGACTTTATGGGCATAAGCTTTATCATAAATACCCCGTCGTATAACTCCTCATGGTGGTATATGTCTTTGGCAGTTACTTTCATCCTCGTTATGCCGCTTCTGATTAAGCTTTGCCGAAGGTATGGTTTTTTTGTCTTGCTGCCGGAAATATTGCTGGTGCGGTGGCTCGAGGTGAATTGGGTACTTTACCGCTATCTACTGCCGACGGTCGTGGGCATACTGATGGCTGAATACGATGTGATAGAGCAGCTGACCGAGATCTACAGACGCTCTGGTCCTGTAAAAAAGGCCGGATTTTACCTGGGTATATTTGCTGTCCTGGGTCTGGGAAGTGTGCTGTGGCTGAGAGCTGGAGACGGGCTGCTGGATATATACGAGACGGTTCTGCTGCTCCCTGTACTACTGCTCACCCTGTTTGTACTTGCCCGCATACCATATTTGAACAATGCGGCGGAATTCGTGGGCAGGCATTCCATGAACATGTTCCTTGTCCACGCTTTCATATATCAGAACTGGTTTTATGACTTTACATATTCTCTGAAATATCCGGCGCTTATATATCTGTTCCTGTTCATAAGCTCATTGGCTGCCTCGGTGGCGATTGAGATGCTGAAAAAATGGCTCAGGATACAGCGGCTGACGAGCTGGGTATCCGACCGCCTGTGCCGGGTGTTGGTGCGGCAGGCGGGGATGGTGTAAAGCCGCAAAGGGTATAAAAAGCATAAAAGGTCCAGGGCTCCCCAGTCTGGGAGCCCTGGACTTAATATAATGTGAGATTGTCAGTCGATGTGTATCACTTTCTGGCACAGATCCTCGGCCTTGATGTTCACATTATGGTAGCGTTCACGTTTCTCGGTAACACCGCCCATGCTTATGGCCTGAGTGGGACAGTATTGCAGACAGCTGAGACAGCCAATGCAGTTGCTGCCAAAGCTGGGCTTGCCGTCCTTGAGAGTGATGTTGCCCCGTGGGCAGATCTTTACGCACTGGCCGCAGGCGGTGCAGGCATCGCTGGCCTTAAACTTGGCGGCCTTCTTGCCGGAGAGCTTGGGCATCATGCTGGCTTCAAAGGCATTGATGGGGTTGGAGCGGGGGGCCCTGTCTTTACGCCGGACATAATAAATGTCGTCGGCAATGATAGAGGCAAGCTTCTCCGAACGGGCCTGGGCCTTGCCGGCGTCCATGGGAGGCATCATCATGTTGTGGGGGAATAGCCATATGCAGGAGCACTGATGGCTTATACCGGCCCAGTAATCCAGCGGTATGATGCTGTTGATAATGCTCAGACCTATGCCGGGGTAACCTGCATAGCTGACGATACCGAAGGTGTAGGCCGAGGGGGAGACCTTTATCTGCCTCACATAATTCTCTACACCCGAGGGCATGCCGCCTGCGTAGCAGGGAAAGACGAAGCCCACCTTTTTGGCTTCACGCACATCGGTGACGGCGGGGGCGGAGCGCATCATGACAATGTCCGTATCCCCCAGCCTTTTGGCAATGTTCTTGGAGATGTCCAGGCAGTTGCCGCTGCCGGAGTAACAAAAGATAACGTTTTTGCTCATGGCTATTCCTCCGTAATTGATTTGTAGTTGCTGCTGAAATCTTGCGGCTTGGGCCGCCGTACTGGGGAAAGCGGGGGAAACGCGCCGGGTCCGGTCTCAGAGCTCAAAAATGGAGTCGTCGTTTTCCACCCAGTCGCTGACGGGGATGGTACGGTATTCGGTGGGAGTCTGCCGGATGACCACCCGGTCAATGCCGGCGTTGATAATCTGGCGCTTGCACATGGAGCAGCTCATGGCATCGGACAACAGCTCATTGGTGCGGGCGTCCCTGCCCACCAGGTAGAGAGTGGCGCCTATCATGTCCCTGCGGGAAGCGGAAATGATGGCATTGGCCTCTGCATGAACGGAGCGGCACAGCTCGTAGCGCTCACCGGAGGGAATCTTCAGGCTTTCTCTGGTGCAGTGGCCCAGGTCGGAGCAGTTGCGGCGGCCCCTGGGTGCACCGTTATATCCGGTAGAGATTATCTCGTCGTTGCGTACGATTATGGCTCCGTATTTTCTGCGCAGACAGGTGGAGCGCTCTAAAACCGAATCGGCTATATCCAAATAATAATTCTGCTTGCTGGTCCTGTTGTCCATATTGCTACCTCCGGAGTTTACATGTAATAATTATACCTCAGCCTTTCCGCCCCAGTCAAGGTAAAGGGAGAACATTGATGAATTTATATGTAGCTTTTTAAAGGGAAACATGGTATATTACAGACATGAACAGAAACTATCAGAAAGAACTGGACAGGATCATACAGAAGCGGGGAAACAAAATGCCGCGGCTGCTGCTTCACGGCTGCTGCGCACCCTGCTCCAGCTCAGTGCTTGAATACTTAACTGAATATTTTGACGTTACTTTGCTGTGGTATAACCCGAATATCTATCCCAGGGAGGAATTTGACCGGCGGTTCAAGGCTCTGGTAAAGCTCATAGAGGACATGGGTCTTGCAGACAGAGTGAACATTCTGGCAGAGCCCTGGAAAAGTGAGGACTACTATCGGCGTGTCCGGGGCCTGGAACAGGAGCCGGAGGGGGGAGCCCGGTGTACGGAGTGCTTCCGCCTGCGCCTGATGGAGACGGCAAAACTGGCGAAGCACTACGGCTACGACTATTTCTGCTCAACCCTTACCCTTTCCCGACACAAGGACGCCGTGAGGATAAACAATCTGGGGGAGGAGCTGGGGAAAATGGCCGGAGTAGCCTGGCTGCCCTCGGACTTTAAAAAGCGGGACCGGGAGAACCGTTCTCTGGAGCTGTGTGAGAAATACGGGGTATATCGCCAGCTGTACTGCGGCTGTGAGTTTTCTCTCCGCCGCCGTCAGGAGATAGCGGAGGAGAAGGCCGCCGAGGCGGATAGAGAAAAAGCGGGCAGCGACCGGGACTGACCGGCGAGGCCCTTTGGGATAAAAAATCATTGCTCTTACTACTAAGGAGGAAGCACGAGCCATGAAAGTGAGAAAAGCCATCATACCCGCCGCAGGACTGGGGACGAGACTGCTGCCCAACACCAAGAGCATACCCAAGGAGATGCTGCCTCTGGTGGACAAACCGGTGCTCCAGTATATTGTGGAGGAAGCTGTGTCTGCCGGCGTGGAGCAGATACTCATAATCACCAACCGGGGCAAATCCCCCATAGAGGACTATTTTGACTATGCTCCGGATCTGGAGAGCCGCCTCATAGCCGACGGCAAGGAAAAGGAAGCCGGCATAATCCGGGCCGTGGCGGATATGGCAGATGTATACTTTGTGCGTCAGAAGGAGACCAAGGGCCTGGGTCACGCTGTGTGGCGGGCCAAGAGCTTTGTGGGGGACGAGCCCTTTGCCATACTGCTGGGGGACGATATAATGCTCAGTGAGACTCCGGTGCTCAAGCAGCTGGTGGATGCCGCCGAAAAGAACAGCTGCAGCGCCATAGCCATCCGTGAGTTCCCCGGCGAGGAGATATGCAAGTATTCTTCCGTGAAGCTGGAGGAGCAGCTGGGCGAAGGTGTATACAGGATAGGGGACATGAACGAGAAACCCACAATGGAAGAAAAACTTTCAAATTATGCCATCATGGGCCGCTACGTGCTCACTCCCGCAATCTTTGATATTCTGGAGCACACCGCTCCCGGCCGCAACAACGAGATCCAGCTCACCGACGGCATGCGCCAGCTGTGCCATGTGGAGCCAATGTGCGCCGTGGACTTTGAGGGCAAGCGCTATGACACCGGCAATTTGAAAGGCTACCTGGAATCCATCATTGACTTTGCCCTGAAAAACGAGGAAGCCGGGGAGTGGCTGCGCCAGTTTATCATAGATAAAGCTGAGCAGCTGCGCCGATAAAGACCGGGCAGATCCGTTGACAAAAACGGGAAAAAGTAGTATCCTTTATTCACAATTCAAAAGGGGTGCTGGGTAGGCCCGGCTGAGACGAGATAAACATAAATCTCGAGACCCGTGAACCTGATCCGGATAATGCCGGCGTAGGAAACAGAGAGTGAAGCTTCACCGCAGGTTCAAAAGTGAACCTGCGGTTTTTTCTTTCTGCTTCCCAATTATTTCGATTGGAGGAAAAGAAAATGAAAACCAATTCCCGCATGAAGCTCCGTGCCCTTACCGAGGGCGCAATCATGGTGGCCCTGGCTCAGATCCTGGGCTACATCAAACTATATGAGCTGCCCAACGGCGGTTCGGTATGTCTGTCTATGCTCCCCATATTTATCTACTGCGCCCGCTGGGGTTTCGGCAAAGGTCTGCTTGCCAGCTTTGCCTTCAGCCTTCTGCAGCTGCTGCTGGATGGAGCCTATGCCTGGGGCTGGCAGTCTATGCTGGGTGACTATATAGTGGCCTTTACCGTGCTGGGTCTGGCGGGCCTGTTCCATAAGAATAAGAACGGCTTTTTCATCGGCACCGTGGTGGGCTGCGTGGCCCGTTTTCTGGTGGCCTGGTATGTAGGTGCCGTGGTCTGGGGCGAGACCATGCCGGACAGCTTCTTCGGCATGACCATGACCAGCCCTTGGTTCTACTCCGCACTGTATAACGGCAGCTACATGGTGCTGGATCTGCTGCTGTGCCTGGTGGTGGGCGCCCTGCTGTGGAAGCCTCTGGGCAAGTACCTCCGGGGCGAGGACCTGAAGCAGGCCTGAGCAAACTTTTTGTTGACAAGATGTAATATTTTAGTATATAATGACCACTCGACGGCATGTGCTGTCGGGTGGTCGTTTGACCTTTAAAATGTCAACTACTTCGGCTGCGGCAGAGCCGCTGCCGATGTTGAGTATCAACCTGAAAGGAGTGCACAAAAATGCTTCGTACCTACCAGCCCAAGAAGCTCCAGCGCAAGAAAGAGCACGGCTTCCGCAAGAGAATGAAGACCGCCAACGGCCGCAAGGTTTTGGCACGCCGCAGAGCCAAGGGCAGAGCAAAGCTCAGCTACTGATTCTCCGCCGGTGAGCAGGTTTAAGGAAAATATTTTTAGGGCGGAGCGATCCGCCCTTTAGGTGTTTCCGGAAATTTATGCAGCGAGAGGTGGAACCGGTGGATATACGGTGTACTTTAAAAAAGAACAGCGATTTCCGCCGACTGTATTCCAAGGGAAAAAGTGCGGTGAATCCCTTCGTGGTGGTATACTGCCGCCGCAATCGGGAGAAGCATAACCGTCTGGGCTACACTGTGTCCACAAAGCTGGGACATGCAGTGGTGCGCAACCGGGTGCGCCGCCGTCTCCGGGAGATATACCGGTTGAATGCGGACACATTCAAAACCGGCTATGACATTGTCATCGTGGCCAGGGCACGTTGCGTTGAGGCCGAGTATAAAAAACTGGAAGCCGCCGTCCTGGACGCCTGCGAAAAGCTGGAGCTTTTGGAGACGCGCCCGTGAAGAAACTGCTGCTTTGGCTCATCCGCTTTTACCGGCGCAGCATTTCTCCCCTTCGTCCGCCCTGCTGCCGCTTTACACCTACCTGCTCACAATATGCTCTGGAGGCCATTGAAAAGTACGGCGCCCTTAAAGGGGGCTGGCTGGCCTTTAGACGCATATGCTGCTGCCATCCCTTTTACAGGGGAAAGCGCGGCTTTTATGACCCCGTCCCATGAGGGGACAAGCCTTATCTTTTTAATTGTACAAGGAGTTACCAATGGGCAAACTTATTTGCGAAATTTTTTCGTGGCCCCTGATCAAGTTCTATGAACTGACCGGAAACTACGGCGTATCCATCATCCTCTTTGCCTTCATGGTCAACCTGATAATGACCCCCTTCATGGCCAAGAGCAAAAAGAGCATGATGCACTCCACCCGGCTCCAGCCCAAGATCCAGGAGCTGCAGCGCCGCCACGAGGGCAACCCCCAGAAGCTGAACCAGGAGATGCAGAAGCTGTACAAGGAAGAGGGAGTAAACCCCATGTCCGGTTGCCTCTGGTCTCTTATTCCCTTCCCCATACTGATAGCGCTCTACAGCGTTATCCGTCAGCCCCTCACCCGCATGATGTTCGTTGCCGAGGACGTGGTCACCACTTTGCAGGACTACTTTGTCTCTCAGGGCTGGTACACCGTCCCCACCAAGACCGATGCCTACTTTGAAATCAAGCTGGCGGATATTGCCCACCAGCACTGGGACGAGATACAGACTGCCCTGGCAGGCAAGATAGACGGACTCATGAATATCGACTTCAGCTTCCTGGGCCTGAACATGGGCCAGCAGCCGGAGTGGAACTTCTTCATGCACACCGACTGGAGCGACAGCTCCGTGTGGCTGCCCGCCTTCGGACTGTTCCTCATACCCCTTATTTCCGCCTTCCTGTCCTGGGGTTCCATGAAGATAAGCAACATGACCAACCCCCAGCAGGACAATCCCCAGACCCAGGCTTCCATGAAGAGCATGACCATAATGATGCCTTTGATGAGCGTCTGGATCTGCTTTATCATGCCTGCCGCAATGGGCGTCTACTGGATAGCCAACTCCGTTTTCGGTATTGTTCGTGACTTTATACTCACCAAGGTCTTTAAGAAGCAGCTGGATAAGGAAGATGCCATCCGGGCCGCTCAGCGCAGCGAGCGCGAGAAGGAGCTGGAGGCCAAGCGTCTGGAGACCGAGCGCCTCAAGGCCGAAGGCAAGACCGAGAAAAATGCCAACACCAGCAAAAGAAAGATTCAGGCCAATGAAAAGCAGAAGGCCGACGAGCGCAAAGCCGCCCTGGATAGAGCGGAGCGTGCTGCCCGCCGGGAGCGCCTGGGCATAAAGGAACATGAAAAACCTGCCTCTCAGGTTGGTGATCGCCGCTATGCCCGTGGTCGTGCTTATGTGCCTGACCGCTTTACTAACCCCGAGAACGTGGAAGAGGCCACTGCTATGGCCGCTGCCGAGAGCGAGAACGCCCCCTCCATCGACGATAGCATGGAGAACGACGAACTGCTCACCGCTGCCGTGGAGGCTGAATCCCAGGAAACTTCCCTGACTGAGGAAGAGACCAGGGACGAAAACCTTGACTGATAATTGGAGAGTTTAAAATTATGATAAAAACTTTGGAAAAGTCCGCCCGCACTGAGGATGAGGCCATCTCCCTGGCTCTCAGCGAGTTGGGATTGGACAGAGACGAGGTCTCCGTGGAGATCCTGGAGCGTGCCAAGTCCGGTTTCCTGGGCATAGGCGCCGCCCCTGCAGTCATTCGGGTCAGCTATGAGGTCCCGGATGAAAAGCCGGTGAAGGAGACTGAGGCTGTGAATGCAGAGCCCAAGGCTGAAGTTCAGGCCAGCGCGGCTGCTGCCACGGCAGCGGAAGAACCGGCGGAGTATGCACAGATACGTCAATTCCTTACCGGGCTTTTGGATCGCATGGGCGTGAAGGCCCAGATGGAGTTTAGCCCGCGGGATAACGGCGGCGTTAACGTGAGCCTGTCCGGAAACGGCATGGGGGCCATAATCGGCCGTCGGGGAGAAACTTTGGACGCCATACAGCATCTGACAAATTATGTGGTAAACCGCGGCAGCGAGAAGCATATGCATATCAGTGTGGACGCCGAATGTTACCGCAGCAAGCGGGAGGAATCCCTGACCCGCCTGGCGGAGAAGATGGCGGAAAAGGCTATAAAGTACAAACGCAGCATGGCCCTGGAGCCCATGAACTCTTATGAGCGCCACGTTATCCACACCGCCCTGCAAAACTACAAGGGAGTTACCACCAGCTCCACCGGCGTTGAGCCCAACCGCCGTGTGGTGGTGTCCTACGTGAAGCCGGAACAGCCGGATAACAAGCCCAAGAGCCGTGAGTGGGCATGACAAGTTTTTGGAGGAGATAGACATGCTTTTTGAGACAGTGAAGGAAAACCTGGCAAAACAGTTTGAGATCGACCCCGAGACCATTACCATGGATACAAATCTCATCGACGACCTGGGTGCAGATTCCCTGGACGTGGTGGAGCTTATAATGTCCCTGGAAGACAGCTTCGGCATTACTATCAGTGATGACGACGCTGCTAAGCTCAGCACCGTAGGCGCCATTGTGGAGTATCTGGAGAGACTGCAGTAAAAAACTTAAAGTAAATTAATCCAACCGCCCCGGCAAAAAGTGAACCGCGCCAGAATGTGCGTACAGCACAAAAAAGCCCCTGGTGCAGGAATATT
>OLRA01002713.1_pt1 | contig 16982 bp, 11 predicted proteins | sample 1673011 | NCBI WGS metagenome assembly OLRA01 (sample SAMEA3136746, study PRJEB25190) | human gut metagenome | reverse complement strand
CCCTGACCAAGCGCATCGAGTTCTTTGCCGAGATGGGCTGCCGCGCTTCCGACCACGGCCTGGACTACATCCCCTACCGTGAGGCCACCAAGGAAGAGGTCAACGCCATTTACCAGAAGGTGATGGCCGGCGAGAGCTGCACCGTGGAAGAGGCTGAGAAGTACCAGACCTACATCCTGATCCACCTGGGCAAGCAGTATCACCGCCTGAACATTGCCATGCAGCTGCACTACAACTGCCTGCGCGGCGTGAACCGCAAGATGAACGCCCTGCTGGGCCCCGACACCGGCTTTGACATGATCAACACCACCACCTGCGGCGGCCAGATCGCAAGCCTGCTCAGCGCCCTGAACGACACCGACGAGTGCCCCAAGACCATCATCTACAGCCTGAACCCCGCCGACAACGAGCAGATCGGCACCATCCTGGGCTGCTTCCAGAGCAGCGAGGTGCCCGGCAAGATCCAGCACGGTTCTGCCTGGTGGTTCAACGACCAGAAGATCGGCATGGAGAACCAGATGAAGAGCCTGGCCAACCTGGGCCTGCTGGGCAACTTCGTGGGCATGCTCACCGACAGCCGCAGCTTCCTGAGCTACACCCGCCACGACTACTTCCGCCGCATCCTGTGCAACCTGATCGGCCAGTGGGTCGAGGATGGCGAGTATCCCAACGATGAGAAGGCTCTGGAGAAGATCGTCAAGGGCATCTGCTTCGACAACGCAAAGCGTTACTTCGCCCTGTAAGCACTTCTCCCATTTCCTGAACGGAACCGACAGCGCCGCCCGCAGAGAGCATTCCCTGCGGGCGGCGCTTTTGTTTTATCCATTTTCCGGTTCCACCCGGACCTGAAAGCAGAACACCAGCTGCAGTGCCTCCTCCCCACCATTAAGGCAGTAGAGGAACGCCCCCTGCTCCGGGCAGAACCGGTAGTGGTGGGCCGCTGCATAGTCGATCACCGGCTGCAGCTGACCGCCCCTGAGGGTGCCGTCGGTCTCCGCTTCCAGAAAGCTGCTCAGGTAGGTGCCGCCGGGCATCCGGCGGGCCTGCGGCGGCAAGGGCAGCTTCAGACGCTTCAGGTCCTCGGTGTAGGCTCCCAGCTCCATCGTATAAGGCACCTGCTGCGTCGGCTGTTCCAGATACGCCGGGTCGATGCGGATGCCGGTGAACAAAGCATCCGCGTGTTCCATCCACCGTCGGCACACGCTGTCCGCCGGTTCCAGCTCCAGCGGCACGAACCAGCACTCCGAGCGCAGGGTCAATTCCTGCACCTGCTGCGGCTGGTTGGAGAACAGCACATAGTGTCCCAGTGTGGACATGAGCTGCTTCTTGCGCTGCTCCAGCTCCCGGATGGCTTCCTCCAGTGCACGGATCTCCTGCTTCATGTTCCGCAGCGCACCGGCCTGCCCATCCTCCGCATAAAAGGACGCAATGGTCTCCAGCCCCAGATTCGCACCCCGCAGCTTGCGCACAAACATCAGCTCATAGAGATTGCAGGCCGAATAATCAAAGTACCCGTTGGCAAGCCTTGCCGGGTGCAGCAGGCCTTTTTGCCGGTACATGCGGATGGTTTCCGGGTTGACGCCGGACAGGTGCGCCAGTTCGTGGATTTTCATAGATATTTCGTCACCTTTTTGTTACCATTTCTGTATTGACCATGTATTTGCTACAGGGTTTATAATTATACCACATCGTTTGTGAAAACACAATCAATGTGCCGCGTAAGAAGAAGTACCAAACGCAGAAGAACGAAAAAGAATGGAGAACACATCATGGCAAACATCTCTCGCCGCAACTTCATAAAGGTTGCTGCCGGTGCCGCCGGCATCGCCGGTCTGGGCCTGCTGAACGGCTGTTCCAAGACCGAAGCCCCCGCCTCCTCCGCTGCTGCCTCTGCGGCCGGGTCCGCCGCCGAAGGCACCACCACCCCCGCTGCCGCCGCTCCGGCAACCGACAAGCTCTACACCGCCTCCATCAACCCTCAGCTGGACGAGAGCGAGTTCCGCTCCAACACCAAGGAGCTGACCACCCTGTTCAGCCCCCTGACCATCGGCTCTATGGAAATTTCCAACCGCATGGTCAAGTCCGCTGCCGGTTCCGCCACCTATCTGGCCGGTCTGACCGATGAGCTGCTCACCTACTACGTCAACCTGGCCAAGGGCGGCGTGGCCCTGATCTATGTGGAGACCATCGCAGCGCTGGAGGTACCGGAAGGCGGCTCCTACGACGCCGACACCCTGGCCTTTGGCCAGAAGCTGGTGGACGAGTGCCACAAGTACGGTGCCAAGATGGGCTACCAGATGTCCGGCTTCGGCATGGGCGAGAATGACATGACCATTGACGACATCCATGCCAAGCAGGCACACTTTGTGGAGGTCGCCAAGGGTCTGCAGCAGATGGGCTTTGACTGTGTGGAACTGAACTGCGCCGGCTTCAATATGCCCGCACACTTCCTGTCCCGCTTCCACAACACCCGCACCGACGAGTACGGCATCGGCTCCATCGAAAACCGTGCCCGCTTCATCACCGAGATCATCGAGGGTGTGAAAAAGGAGTGCGGCCCGGACTTCAACATGCAGATCCTGATCAACTGCATTGAGGAGAACGACAACATCTCCAACAACCCCACCATGATGACGCTGGATTCCGCCGTCACCACCCCGCACACCCTGGCCATGACCATGGAAGAAGGCATTGCCGCCGCCAAGCTGTTCGAGCAGGCCGGCTGCGACTCCATGCACCTGCGTCTGGGACCCCTGGGCCACCACGTTGCCCAGTTCGGTGCCGATCTGTACTTCATCCTGAACGGCATCGAGGGCTGCACCGGTTTCGGCACCCAGTACGACTTCAGCAAGAACTGGCAGGGCATGCTGATCGGCAACACCAGCGGCTGCGGCATCGGCCTGAACGTTGCCGCCGAGTATAAAAAGGCGTTGTCTATCCCCTGCGGCGTGGTCACTTACAACGATCCTGCCCACGCACCCGACTTCTTCGAGCAGGCTCTGGAGGACGGCAAGGCCGACTTCTTCCTGATGACCCGCCCCCTGACCGTGGACATGGAGTACGTCAACAAGCTCAAGGAAGGCCGCATTGACGAGATCGCACCCTGCACCCGCTGCCTGCACTGCCACATCGGCAGCAACGAGGCCAACGCACAGATGGCTTACTGCCGTGTGAACGCCCTGACCCAGCGCGTGATGCGCGAGGGCGGCCCCGCCACCTACGAGCTGGAGCCTGCAGCCACCCCCAAGAAGGTCATGGTCATCGGCGGCGGCCCCGCCGGCATGGAGGCTGCCCGCATCGCAGCTGCCCGCGGCCACAACGTGACCTTGTACGAGAAGCGCGGTGCCCTGGGCTTCATGCTGGACTTTGCTGCTTCCGTCAAGGGCCCCCATGAGAATCTGGCCGACCTGAAGAACTACCTGATCCGTCAGCTGGAGCTGAACGGTGTGGAAGTCAAGACCGGCACCGAGGTCACCCAGGAGCTCATCAACTCCGAAGCACCGGATGCCGTCATCCTGGCCGCCGGCGGCCTGCGCGACACCCTGACCGTGGACGGTGACGGCAGCGCCCCCGTGGTGGAGATGGACAACTTCATGTTCACCGAGATGGGCGACAACGTGATCGTTTACGGCTCCAACGCTCAGGCCTTTGACGCCGCCCTGTGGCTGACCGTGCACAAGAAGAACGTGACCATCGTCACCCCGAACCCGGCCTCCGAGTTCGACATGCAGCAGTCCCAGCACGCCATGCGCATGATGACCACCGCCTTGTACGCTCTGGGCGTGAAGTCCTATCCGCAGTCCGCCATCAAGACGGTCAGCGGCAATGTGGCCACCCTCACGCTGGACAGCGGTGTGGAGATGAACATCAAGTGCGATGCCATCGTCAACGGTGCCGACATGCTGCCCAACACCAGTCTGGTGGACGGCATCGACTGCAAGGAAGTGTACACCATCGGCGACTGCGCCAATCCCTTCAACATCGCTCTGGCCATCCGCGGCGGCAACGACGCCGGCCGTGCGGTCTGATGCAGCCTGAACCCCTGACCCCATAAAAACCAGTGCCGCCCGCAGAGAATCTCCCTGCGGACGGCGTTTTTGCATCCGGGTGCGTGCACCCATCAAAAAATGCCCCGTGGGCGGTCACCCACGGGGCATTCTGCGTTCTTGTCTTACTGGGCCTGGCTCAGGCAGTCGTCCATGGCAGTGAACACGGCCTCGCTGGTCAGGGTCGCGCCGGAAACAGCATCCACGCCGTTGGTGGAACCAGCCTTGGTCAGGGCATCTGCCAGGGTCTCGGCAGCAGCGCCGCCCAGCTCCGGGGTCTCGCCGGAAGCATCAATGGCCACTTCGCTCACCTTGCCGCCGGAAACAGTCACGGTGACCTCCACATCGCTCAGGCAGCCCTTAGCGCTGGAAGTATAGGTGCCGTCGGTCAGGTCCTCTGCGCCTGCAGAGCCGGTGCCGGCCTGCGCCAGGCAGCTGTCCATGGCGGTGAACACAGCATTGCTGGTGAGGGTCGCGCCGGAAACGGCGTCCACACCGGCAGTGGAACCGGCCTTGGTCAGCTCATCTGCCAGGGTCTCGGCAGCAGCACCGCCCAGCTCCGGGGTCTCACCGGAAGCGTCGATGGCCACATTGGTCACCTTGCCGCCGGTGACGGTGACGGTGACGGCCACCTCGCTCAGGCAGCCCTGCTCACTGGCGGTGTAGGTGCCGTCGGCCAGAGAAGCCGTGCTGTCGGCAGCGGGCACGGTGCCGGTGCTCTTGATGTACAGGCTCAGCACCACTGCCATGATGACAGTGACGATGGCCATAATGACGATGTTGCGGGTCATTGTCTTTTTCATAAAAAATCAGATGCTCCTTTTGACTTGACGGGTTTATTTTTTTACTTTGCAGGTTTGAAGCTGTCGCGCAGGGTGACCACACGGTTGTACACGCCGGGGTTCTTGCTGTCCGGGGTGAAGAAGCCGGTGCGCACGAACTGGAACTTGTCGCCGGGCTTGGCGTCCTTCAGGCTCTCTTCCAGCTTGCAGCCGGTGCAGGCCACAACGCTCTCCGGGTTCAGGTAGTCCTTGTAGTCGCTGCCCTCGGGGATGGCGTTCATGTTGGCCTCGGTGAACAGCTTGTCGTACAGGCGCACCTCAGCGTCGATGCAGTGGGCAGCGCTGACCCAATGGATCGTGCCCTTGACCTTGCGGCCGTCGGCGGGGTTGCCGTTGCCGGTCTCCAGGTCGGCGGTGCAGTGGATGGCAGCGATGCTGCCGTCCGGGTTCTTGTCCACGCCGGTGCACTTGACGATGTAGGCACCCATCAGGCGGACTTCCCCGCCGAGGGTCAGGCGCTTGAACTTGGGAGGCGGCACCTCGGCAAAGTCCTCGTTCTCGATCCACAGCTCGCGGGTAAAGGCCACCTTGCGGGTGGTGGTGTCGTTGGCCTCGCGGTTGGGATTGTTGGCCACGTCAAAGTACTCGGTCTTGTCCTCCGGGTAGTTGTCCACGATCAGCTTGACCGGGTCCAGCACGGCGATGCGGCGCTGTGCGGTCAGGTCCAGCTCGCTGCGGATGCAGGCCTCCAGCTGGCGCATGTCGATCAGGTTGTCGGACTTGGAGATGCCGGCCTCCCGCACAAAGGTGAAAATGGAGGTGGGGGTGTAGCCGCGGCGGCGCAGGCCGCACAGGGTGGGCATGCGGGGATCGTCCCAGCCGTCCACGATGCCCATTTCCACCAGCTCACGCAGGTAGCGCTTGCTCATGACGGTGTTGGTCATGTTCAGGCGTGCAAACTCACGCTGCTTGGGGAAGGCCGTGCCGAAGATGTTCTCGATGACCCAGTTGTACAGCGGACGGTGGTTCTCGAACTCCAGACTGCACATGCTGTGGGTGATGCCCTCAATGGCATCCTGAATGGGGTGTGCGAAGTCGTACATCGGGTAGATGCACCACTTGTCGCCCTGCCGGTGATGGTGCATGTAGCGGATGCGGTAGATGACGGGGTCGCGCATGTTGAAGTTGCCGGAGGCCAGGTCGATCTTCGCGCGCAGCGTGCGGCTGCCCTCGGGAAACTCGCCGTTCTTCATGCGCTCGAACAGATCGAGATTCTCCTCGACCGGGCGGTCGCGGTACGGGCTCACGGCGGGCTTGCCGATGTCGCCGCGGCACTCCTTGAACTGCTCGGCGGTCAGGTCGCAGACGTAGGCCAGGCCTTTTTTGATGAGCTCGACGGCAAATTCATAGTCCTTTTCAAAATAATCCGAGCCGTAGAAGAACCGGTCGCCCCAGTCGAAGCCCAGCCAGTGGATATCGGCCTGGATCGCGTCGACGTATTCGGTGTCTTCCTTCGTCGGGTTGGTATCGTCCATGCGCAGGTTGCACAGGCCGCCGAATTTTTCGGCCGTGCCGAAATCGATCGTCAGCGCCTTGCAGTGGCCGATGTGCAGATAGCCGTTCGGCTCCGGCGGAAACCGGGTGTGCACGCGCTTACCCTCGAACCGGCCGCCGGGGGCCAGATCCTCTTCAATAAAGGCGTCGATGAAATTTCTGTTTTCCAACGGCTTTCTTTCTTCTTCCATGCTTAGATCCTCCCGGATGAAATGTCCTGTAATTTATACATTATATCCGATTTGCCCGGATAACGCAATGCAAAAATGCCATGAGGCTTCCAGAATGTGAAAAAAGTGAAAACAATGCAGGAATTTTTCATTTTCCTCTTTTCAAGTTGCTGAATCTATTATAAAATAGACGGGAATTGAAAAGGAGAGTTTCTACCATGCGTGAACCGAAATATAAACGAGTGTTACTCAAGATCAGCGGTGAGGCGCTGGCGGGCGACGCGCACCGGGGGCTGGATTTCGCGGTCATCGGCGGCGTGTGCGACGTGATCAAGCAGTGCGTCGAGGCCGGCGTGCAGGTCGGCGTCGTGGTCGGCGGCGGCAACTTCTGGCGCGGCGTCAAAGACGGCGGCGGCAAGATGGAGCGCACGCGCGCGGACCATATGGGCATGCTCGCGACCGTCATCAACGCGCTGGCCGTGGCTGACTGCCTCGAGCAGCGCGGCGTGGAGGTCCGGGTACAGACGGCCATCGCCATGAACCAGATCGCCGAGCCCTACATCCGCTCCAAGGCCATCCGGCATCTGGAGAAGGGCCGCGTCGTCATCTTTGGCTGCGGCACCGGCAACCCCTTCTTCTCGACCGACACCGGCGCAGTCCTGCGCGCGGCGGAGATCAACGCCGACGCCATCCTGCTGGCCAAGAACATCGACGGCGTCTATTCCGCCGATCCCAAGAAGGTCCCCGACGCGGTGAAGTACGATTCCATCACCTACGCCGATGTGCTGGCTCAGCGCCTGCAGGTCATGGACTCCACCGCCACTTCTCTGTCTATGGATAACAAGATCCCTGTGCTGCTCTTTGCCCTGAAGGACCCCGAGAACATTCTGCGGGCCGTGATGGGAGAGAAGATCGGCACCATCGTCCAGGGCTGAGCCCCTCCCGGACGGTTTTTACCTTTAACTTAGAAAGGAAGATCAGACTATGAGCCCTGAGACGAAAGCCTATGACCAGAAAATGATCAAGACCATCGAAGTGGTGAAAGCCAACTTCGCCTCCGTTCGGGCCGGCCGGGCCAACGCCGGTGTGCTGGACCGCATCATGGTGGAATACTATGGCACCCCCACCCCCCTCAACCAGGTGGCTGCCATTTCCTCCCCCGATCCCCGTACCCTGACCGTTCAGCCCTGGGACGCCTCCCTGCTCAAGGCCATTGAGAAGGCCATCCAGACCTCCGATCTGGGCATCAACCCCCAGAACGACGGACGGCTGATCCGCCTGGCTTTCCCCCAGCTCACCGAGGAGCGCCGTAAGGAGCTGACCAAGCAGGTGCGCAAGTACAGCGAGGAGGGCAAGGTGGCCCTGCGCAACATCCGCCGGGACGCCATGGATGAATTCAAGAAAAAGAAGAAGGCCTCCGAGATCACCGAGGACGACCTCAAGGAGCTGGAAAAGGAGCTTCAGGACCTTACCGATAAGCGCTGTAAGGACATCGACGAGCTGACCGTGAAAAAAGAGCAGGAGCTCATGGCGGTGTAATCGTCCAAAATAATCGGCAAGATGCAGAAAGGAGCACTCCCTTCTGCATTTTGCCTGCTTTTGGGAGATTCCCACAACGCTGCGGGAAGGAATAGAAGTTATGGCTTTTTTTAAATCCAAAGAGGACCGGCAGGTCCAGGTGGATTTTGACCATCTGCCCCAGCACATTGCCATTATTATGGACGGCAATGGGCGCTGGGCCAAAAAGCGGGGGCTGCCCCGCACCGCCGGCCATGCCGCCGGCGCGGAGAACTTCCGCACCATCGCCACCTACTGTAAGGACATCGGCCTGGACTACCTCACCGTCTACGCCTTTTCTACGGAAAACTGGAAACGGCCCGCGGAAGAGGTGGGGGCCATCATGGGCCTTTTGAAGAAGTATCTGCTGGAGGCCATCGGCCGTATGGAGCGGGACCGGGTGAAGATGGAGTTTTTCGGCGATCTGTCGCCCCTCACCCCGGAACTGCGGGAGCTGTGTGAGCGCACCCGGGAGATCTCCAAGCACTACGAAGGCTGCCAGGTAAACATCTGCCTCAACTACGGCGGCCGGGACGAGCTGCTGTGGGCGGCCCGGGCATATGCTCAGGACTGCCTGGAGGGAAAGGCCGACCCCAACCATCTGGGGGAGAGCGAGTTTTCCGACTACCTCTTCTCCCGTGGAGTGCCCGACCCCGATCTGGTCATCCGGCCCAGCGGTGAGCTGCGGCTGTCCAACTTCCTGCTCTGGCAGTCCGCTTATGCGGAATTTTACTTCACCGACGTGCTGTGGCCCGACTTCTCCAAGGAGGAGCTGCACAAGGCCATCGCGGCCTTCCAGGGCCGTTCCCGCCGGTTTGGAGGTGTATGACTTGCTGACACGGATTATCGTGGCCGTGGTATTGGCGCCCCTGTTTTTTGTAGTCCTCTTTTTCCTGGACTCCATCTGGCTGGCGGCGTTGATGGCCGCAATCTGCGCCATGGCATCTTTTGAACTGCTGCGGGCCACCAAGGTGGCCCACCACAACGGTATGTACTTCTTCACCGCCCTGGCTGCTGCCGCCATTCCAGTTGGCTGTTGGCTGGGACTTGGGTACCTGGTGGTTCCCATGGCGGCAGTATTTTTGATGCTGACCCTGTTCGGCATCGCTATCCGTCTGTATGACGAGGAGCGGGCTGTGCGGGTGGAGGACGTGTTCATGTGCATGTTTGGGGGGCTGGTGATCCCCATGTGTCTGTCCGCCCTGGTACAGCTTAAGTGCATGGACCACGGCCAGTACCTGGTGCTGCTGCCTGTGATCTGTGCGTTTCTTACCGATGCCGGAGCCTATTTTGCCGGCGTGTTCCTGGGTAAGCACCGGGGCATCACCAAGGTCAGCCCCAACAAATCCCTGGAGGGCTACATCGGTGGCATCCTGTCCGGCGGCATTTTCCTGCTGCTCTACGGTGTAATTCTGCAGCAGTTTGCCGGGTTGACGGTTTCTCTGCCCATCATGGCGATATATGGCCTCATCGGCAGCGCGGTGACCGAGGTAGGCGACCTGTCCTTTTCCCTCATCAAGCGGCAGTTTGGCATCAAGGACTATGGTGACCTGCTGCCCGGCCACGGAGGTATGCTGGACCGGTTCGACTCCATGACCTTTGCCGCCCCCACCTTGCTGATCCTGGTATTGCTGATCCCCGCATTTTGATCTGCCGCGGCGCGCGAAGGGGACTTCGCGCGCCGTTTTTTTCATCGGGGCTGTGCCCTGGAACGAAAGGAGTGTAACCAAATGAGATCCTGCTGTATTTCCCTGCTGGGTTCCACCGGTTCGATTGGCCGGCAGTCTCTGGAGGTGATCCAGGCCTGCGGCATGAAAGTGGGCGCCCTTACCGCCAAATCCAATGTGGCGCGGATGGAGGAGCAAGCACGGCAGTTCCAGCCGGAATTGGCGGTGATGATGGATGAACAGGCTGCCGCCGACCTGAAGGTTCGCCTGGCCGACACTCCGGTGCGGGTGGCCGGGGGACTGGAGGGCCTGCTGGAAGCCGCTGAGCTGCCTAAGGCCGACACGGTGATCACCGCCGTGGTAGGTATGGTGGGTCTGCGTCCCACCATGGCCGCCATCCGGGAAGGCAAGCGCATTGCTCTGGCCAATAAGGAGACTTTGGTGTGTGCCGGACAGCTGGTGACAGAGGAGGCCCGGGACTACGGGGCCAAGATCCTGCCGGTGGACTCGGAACACTCCGCCCTGTTTCAGTCCCTCCAGGGGTGCAAGGACAGGGGAGAGGTGAAGCGTCTGATCCTGACCTGTTCCGGAGGTCCCTTCTTTGGTAAGACACGCAAGGAACTGGAAGGAATGACAAGGGAAGATGCTTTACATCATCCAAACTGGTCTATGGGTGCAAAGATTACGGTGGACTCCGCCACTCTGATGAATAAGGGCCTGGAATTTATCGAGGCCATGCACCTCTACCAGATGCCCCCGGAGAAAATTTCCATTGTAGTGCATCGGGAGAGTATCATTCACTCCCTGGTGGAATACTGTGATAACGCAATGATTGCCCAGATGGGTACGCCGGACATGCGTCTGCCCATCCAGTACGCCCTGACCTGGCCGGAGCGTGTAGTGGGTCCCGCCACGCCTCTTGATCTGTGCAGCTGCGGCCCTCTCACCTTTGCCCAGCCTGACACGGAGACCTTCCAGTGCCTGGCTCTGGCGCTGGAGGCAGCAAAGACCGGCGGCACCGCCGGAGCCATCCTCAACGGTGCCAATGAGGCCGCGGTGGCCCTCTTCCTGGAGGGCAAGATCGGCTTTTTGGACATTGCAGATCGGGTGCGTCGGGCTATGGAGCAGGTGAAGGTGATTGCTGATCCCTCCATGACTCAGGTGCTGGAGGCTGATGCCGCCGCCCGGGAGGCTGTGCTGTCTGTGTGACGAAACCCCTAATTTCTGGCTGCTTATTTTGGAGGTCCTATGGTCTATATTCTTGTCGCTATCCTCATGTTCGGCGTGCTCATCGCCGTACACGAATTCGGTCACTTCATCACCGCAAAACTCTTTGGCATCCGGGTCAATGAGTTCTCCATTGGCATGGGACCCGCTCTGTTTAAACGGGAGAAAGGTGAAACACTTTACAGCTTGCGTCTGCTGCCCATAGGCGGCTACTGCGCCATGGAGGGGGAAGACGAGGAGTCAGACGATCCCCGGGCCTTTGGCAACGCGGCGGCCTGGAAAAAGGTGATCGTGCTGGTGGCGGGCGCCTTTATGAATTTCCTCACCGGCCTCATTATCGTGCTGGTCCTGTATGCGCCCGCCCAGGGCTTTTACCAGGAGATCTACGCCGGATCCATGGAGGGCTATGGCACGGAGGATTGCGGACTCCAGGAGGGCGACCGTTTCCTGTCAGTGGATGGCCACAAGGTGCTGACCTACGGCAATGCTCAGTTCTATATGGGCCGGGCGGGGGACACCATGGACCTGGTGGTGGAGCGCGACGGCGAAAAGGTGTATCTGGACAATGTCTCCCTGCCCCGGCAGGAGCGTACCGATGAGGAGGGCAACACAACCAACTACCGTGGTATCACCATCGGTGCCCAGGTATTGCCTGCCGGTTTAGGGACCAAACTGATTTACAGCTGGAATACCACGCTGGACTATGTGCGTCTGGTGTGGGTGAGCCTTGGCGACCTGGTACGGGGTGCGGTAGGCATTAAGGACCTGTCCGGCCCGGTGGGTATCGTGGACACCATGTCTCAGGTGGGCAGCCAGTCGGCCAGCGTGGGTGCGGCCATCCAGAATCTGCTGTGGCTGGCGGCGCTGATCGCGGTAAACCTGGCGGTCATGAACCTGCTGCCTCTGCCTGCTCTGGACGGCGGCCGGGTATTTTTCCTGCTGCTCAACGGGGTGCTGTTTGCCCTGTTTAAGAGAAAAATTGACGCCAAGTATGAGGGGTATGTCCATCTGGCCGGGCTGGCAGCACTGATGACTCTGACGCTGATGGTCACTTTCAGCGACATTGGCAAGATCATCGCCCGCTAAGTCGTTCTCAAAAGCGCTGAAAGCGCTTTTGAGAAAAAGACTGCACGCAAGACAGACCTCGATTCCTTCGGAAAAGTCGGTCTGTCTTGTGTGAGAAGTGTTATTTCCGACGCGCATCCCCCAGGGGACCCTCTCTTGCCCTTTCAGGGCAATTCACCTTGTGTCGCCGGAAATAACAGGATTAGACTTTATTCCGCCGCCTGCGGGCGACGGAACTCCTTGCAGGAGAGCTTTTTTCACCTAAAAGCAAAACAAAACTCGTGCAACATGTAATGTTGCACTCGAAAGTTTTTGCCCTGCTTTTTACAAAAAGCGGGTGGGGTCCAGGGGCAAAGCCCCTGGGGGAGGAGGAAGACAGATGACCAAGCAGATCAAAGTAGGCAACGTTCTGGTGGGCGGCGGCGCGCCGGTGTCCATCCAGTCTATGACCAACACCCGCACCGACGACGTGGAGGCTACCCTGCGCCAGATTCGGGAGCTGGCCGCCGCCGGATGCGAGATCATCCGGGTGGCCGTGCCCGATATGGCGGCGGCCAAGGCGGTGGGTAAGATCAAGGAGCAGTGTCCTCTGCCACTGGTGGTGGATATCCACTTCGACTACAAGCTGGCCCTGGAGGCCATTGCCGCCGGAGCGGACAAGGTGCGCATCAACCCGGGCAACATCGGCAGCGAAGACCGGGTGAAGGCGGTGGCCGACGCTTGCCGCCAGAAGAATATCCCCATCCGCATCGGGGTGAACGGCGGCTCTCTGGAGAAGCCCCTGCTGGCCAAATACGGCGGTGTGTGCCCCGAAGCCATGGTGGAGTCCGCCTTCGGCCACATTCGGCTCCTCAACAAATTTGACTTTGACGATATCTGTGTGTCGCTGAAATCCTCCAGCGTGCCCATGACCATGAAAGCCTATCAGATCATGTCGCAGGAAAGCAATTATCCTTTACATATTGGGGTGACCGAGGCTGGTACCGTCCGCATGGGCACTCTGAAATCCGCCGTGGGCATCGGAGGTCTGTTGGCTCTGGGCATCGGCGACACCATGCGGGTATCCCTGTCCGCCGACCCGGTGGAGGAGGTCTATGCCGCCCGGGACATCCTGAAGGCGGCGGGCATCCGCAAAGAGGGGGCCGAGCTGGTGTCCTGCCCCACCTGCGGACGTACCCGCATCGATCTCATTTCCCTGGCCGGGGAGGTGGAGGAGCGGCTCAAGACCGTGGACAAGCCCATCACCGTGGCGGTCATGGGCTGTGTGGTCAACGGTCCCGGCGAGGCCAGCGCCGCCGACTGCGGCATCGCCGGCGGCGTAGGGGAGGGCCTGCTGTTCAAGAAGGGCCAGATCATCAAGAAGGTGCCCCAGGACCAGTTGGTGGACGAGCTGTTCGCCCTCATCGATACCCTGTAATCGCATAAACACAAAGGAGAGGCGCAATGTCCCAAAAAATACCCTTTTTAGAGATGTTCGCCGCCCTGAACCAGTGGCAGGAGTTTGTCAACGCCATGGAGGGGTGGCTGATTGTAGAGGCCGCCATCGACCGGAAGACCCGCAGTGCGGTGGTGACGGTGGAGGGAGCCGGCGGTGCCGGGCCCAACCTCATTGCCCAGGCGGAGGAGGCGGTGGCCCGGTGCTACGGGCTAAACTCTGTAAAGCTAAAACCCATTACAGAAGAGAAGGCGAAGGCGGTTGAGCCGGAGGTGCCTCAACCTGCTCCTGCACCTCAGCCTGAAGCGCCCAAAGCGCAGGAGGAGCAGCCTGCGGCCGCTTCTGCCCAGCCGCAAAAGCCCCAGGAGCCCCAGGACGCCTTTGCCCGGGCGGAGGCCATCCGTGCCGCCGCGCTGAAAAAAGTGAAGCGTGCCGCGCCCTCTGCCTCCGGCAAAAAAGGAGAGAAGAAGGACAATGGCCGGGCCATCTTCGGCAAGGTCATCAAGCGCGCTCCGGTGCCCATCGGGGAGCTGGAGCTGGACATGGGCATGGTGGTCATCGAGGGCGACGTATTTGCCATCGAGAACCGGGAGCTGAAAAAGCGCAACTCCTGGGTGGTGGCCTTTGACGTTACCGACTACACCAGTTCCATCCGGGTGAGCAAGTTCTTCCCTCAGGCTGACGAGGCCAAACCCTTGGTGGACGGGATAAAGAAAGGCATGCACCTTGTCATTCAGGGGCGGCTGAACATGGACCGCTTCTACGGCGATATGGTGCTGGAGCCGGTGGCCGTGATGGCGGGGAAGAAAGAAATGCGCATGGACAACGCCCCGGAAAAGCGGGTGGAGCTCCATCTGCATACCACCATGTCCGCCATGGATGCCCTCACTGCCGTGGGTCCCAAGCTGGGACCGGAGCGCAACGTGGTGAAGCGGGCGGAGGCCTGGGGCCACCGGGCCATCGCCATCACCGACCACGGTGTAGCCCAGTCCTTCCCGGATGCCTGGCATTCGGCGAAAAATATCAAGCTGCTCTACGGCGTGGAGGCCTACTTCATCAACGATGTGGACGACCGGGTGGTGGTCCACGGTCAGCCCTGCCAGGATTTTTCCCAGGAAATCGTCTGCTTTGATATTGAGACCACCGGCCTGGACAAGCGCCGGGAGGTCATCATCGAGATCGGCGCGGCAGTGCTGAAAAACGGAGAGGTCACCGAAACCTTTAACACCTTCGTAGCCCCCGGGCGTATTCTCAGCCCGGAGATCATCCACCTCACCGGCATCACCGACGAGATGCTGGTAGGGGCGCCCTCTCAGGAGGAGGCCCTGCGGGCCTTTTTGGACTTCGTGGGGGACCGGCCTCTGGCCGCTCACAACGCGGAGTTTGACATGGGCTTTATCTCCACCGGCTGCCGGAAATACGGGATCCCCTTTACCAATCCCTCCATTGACAGCCTGATTTTGGCCCAGAACCTGCTGCCGGAGCTGGGCAAGTATAAGCTGGACATTGTGGCCGAGTACCTCCAGCTGCCCGCCTTCAACCACCACCGGGCCAGCGACGACGCGGCCACAGTGGCCTATATGCTGCCTCCTTTCTTTGAGAAGCTGGAGGCCATGGGAGTCCACCGTCTGGAGGACATCAACGCCGCGATGCCCAAGCTGCGCAAGGGTGGAAAGGCCCGGCGGCAGCCCAAGCACCTCATCGTGCTGGCCAAAAACCAGACGGGTCTTCGCAATCTCTACAAGCTCATCTCTCTGGCCCACCTGGAGCACTTCAAGCGCTACCCCATAATGCCTAAGTCGGTCATCAACGAGAACCGGGAAGGGCTCATCATCGGCTCGGCCTGCGAGGCGGGCGAGCTGTTCCAGGCGGTGACGGCGGACAAGGACTGGGAGGAGCTCAAGCGCATTGCCTCCTGGTACGACTTTTTGGAGATCCAGCCCATCTGCAACAACATGTTTATGCTCCGCAAGGGCATGGTGCGCTCGGAAGAGGAACTGCGGGATTTCAACCGCACGGTGGTGCGGCTGGGAGAGGAGCTGGGTAAGCCGGTGTGCGCCACCGGCGACGTCCACTTCCTGGACCCGGAGGACGAGATTTACCGCCACATCCTGCTGGCCTCCAAGGGCTTTGAGGACGCGGATGAGGCCCTGCCCATCTACTTCAAAACCACGGACGAGATGCTCCAGGAGTTTGCCTATCTGGGCAAGGAGAAGGCCTATGAGGTGGTGGTAAAGAACACCAACCTGATTGCCGACTGGTGTGACCCCATCAAGCCGCTGCCCCAGGGCCTGTTCGCCCCGAAACTGGAGGACTCCGACGGAGAACTGAAACGCCTGGTGTGGGGGAAAGCCCATGAGCTTTACGGCGATGAGCCTCCACAGATCGTGGTGGACCGCATCAACGTGGAGCTGGGCGACATCATCCGCTGTAAATATGACGTTATTTATATGTCCGCCCAGAAGCTGGTGCAGAACTCCCTGGAGCACGGCTATCTGGTAGGCTCCCGTGGTTCGGTAGGCTCCTCTCTGGTGGCCTTCATGTCGGGTATCACCGAGGTAAACTCCCTGCCTGCCCACTACCGCTGTCCCAAGTGTAAGCACTCCGACTTTGACTACGCCCAGGATCCCGCCCACCCCTACGGCTGCGGAGCGGATATGCCCGACGCGGTGTGCCCCATCTGCGGCACGCCTTATATGAAGGACGGCTTCAACATCCCCTTCGAAACCTTCCTGGGTTTCGGCGGCGACAAGGTGCCTGATATCGACCTGAACTTTTCCGGCGAGTATCAGTCCAGCGCCCACAGATATACCTTCGAGCTCTTCGGACAGACCCACGTGTTCCGTGCCGGTACCATCGGCACCGTGGCGGAAAAGACCGCCTTCGGTTACGTGAAAAAGTACCTGGATGAGCGGGGAAAGATGGCCTCCAAGGCGGAGGAGAACCGTCTGGCCATCGGCTGCACCGGCGTCAAGCGCACCACCGGCCAGCACCCCGGCGGCATGGTGGTTATTCCCCAGGACAAGGAGATCTACGACTTCTGTCCCGTCCAGCACCCCGCCGATGACCCCAACAGCGACATTGTCACCACCCACTTCGAATATCACTCCATGGAGAGTAACCTGCTGAAGCTGGACATGCTGGGACACGATGATCCCACCATGATCCGTATGCTGGAGGACCTCACCGGGGTGAACGCCCGTACCGACATCCCCCTGGACGACAAGGACACCATGTCCATTTTCATCTCCTCCAAGGTGCTGGGCTACGAGGACGACAAGATTCTCGGCCCCACCGGCGCCGTCGCCATTCCGGAGTTCAACACCCGCTTTACCCGCGGGATGCTGATGGATACCATGCCCACCCGGTTTGATACGCTTCTGCGTCTGTCCGGCTTCTCCCACGGCACCGACGTGTGGCTGGGCAACGCCAAAGACCTGATTACCTCCAAAACCGCCACCGTTGACCAGGCCATCGGC
>OLRA01002709.1_pt1 | contig 17039 bp, 10 predicted proteins | sample 1673011 | NCBI WGS metagenome assembly OLRA01 (sample SAMEA3136746, study PRJEB25190) | human gut metagenome | reverse complement strand
CCCGCCAGTAATTTACGCACCCTGACCGCCGTTTCGCCAGTGAGCCCGACCGCCTGGCGCAACTCCTTATAAAACCGTACGACGGGCTGGAACTCGGGCGAGAGCTGCGACAACTGCACCAGAAACTCCTCGCCGAATTGCAGCGAACCGTTTTCGATCATCCCGTCCGGGGCGCACAATGCCTTGTCATAGACCCAGCCATGCGGAAAATAGGGCGGCAACACGACGACTTCCCCCTCGCGGAAGGGTTCCGTGAAGTCGTTGGTCACCCGCTGGCCGTTCCCGCTGAAAACCACCGTAATCTCGTATTCGGGATGCTGGTGGTATGGGAATTCGTCCCGGTACCACAGCCTTTCGTGGCGGTAAGTGAAAGAGCGGGAGGCACCCTTGAATATTTGCCCGCATGCAACAGTTCCCATCGGTCTTATGCAATCATTTTTTGCGAATATAAGACAATGTTCCGGAAAATCGGAAAAAACAGGGGAAAATTTCGCAGGCACACCTGTTTCAGCCCCGATCAGCTCTGCAACCGATATTCCCTGGGGGTGTAGCCGACATGGCGTTTAAAGAAGCGTACGAAATGCTGCGGATACTGGAATCCCAGTTCATAGGCCACCTGCCCGATGGTTTTGTTCGGGTCGAGAAGCCCCTCCTTGGCCGCGTCGATCATCTTCAGCTGGATATACTCCTGGGCCGATTTCCCGGTCTCCTTCTTCACCAGATCGCCGAAATAATTGGGCGACAGGCATATTTTGCTTGCAAAATAGCGTACCGAAGGCAACCCTTCCTTCGCAGCGGCGCCTTGGGTAAGGTAATCGTCGAGCAACCGCTCGAAACGTGCCAGGACATCGAGATTCATGTCCTCGCGCGTGACGAACTGGCGCTCGTAAAAACGCATACAATAGTCGAGCAGCAGTTCTATATTGGTCGCAATAAGCCCTTTGGTATGCTTGTCGATGGCGTGGAGCAGTTCCATGCGGATTTTTTCCAGGCAGTCGAGGACAATCATACGTTCTTCCTCCGACAGGTGCAAGGCTTCGTTGGACTCATAGGAAAAAAACGTATATTTCTTAATCTTCTGCCCCAGCGACGTACCGCGGATAAAATCGGGATGAAACAGCAGCCCGACCGATTTCTTGGGAACACCCTCCACGTCGGTATACCCCACCGTCTGCCCCGGAGCGATGCAGATGACCGTCTGGTCGTCAAAATCATAACTCGTCTTGCCGTAGTCGATCCGGCATCCCGCAGTCTCCTTGAGGAATACCCAATAGAACCCCATCGTCATCCGGTAGTTTCCCTGGCTCTCGGCCGTATCGAACGAAACGACGCCGACCTGCGGGTGGCGGGTCTCGAACCCGAAGAGTTTGTTATACTGGTCGACAGTGTCGATTTTCAGGATTTCTTCCATGGCTTTTTTCTTTACCTGTTACAAAGATAGTGTTTTTGCAGATTCGGCCCACACGCCGGGCCGCCGAAACAGTAATTGGGGTAATATTATCCGTAATAGGGGTATATTACTGTACATCAGCATATTTCATAGACAACCAAACCAGTAATCAGGGTAAATATATCCGTAATACGTATACAAAACGAATGCCCCGCGGGATGTAGTTTTGCAGTGTAGAAAAACATCAAACACAATAGAGCCATGAAAACAAAAATGAATTTCAACATGCGGATCCCGACCCGCATCCTTTTCGGGGCAGACGAACTGAAAAACCTGCACAGCCAGCAGATGCCCGGGAAAAAGGCGCTGCTGGCAATTTCGAACGGCAAGTCGACCCGGGAAAACGGCTATCTGGCCGCCACGGAGGAACAGCTCCGGCTGGCAGGGGTCGAAAGCGTGGTGTTCGACCGGATCGAGGCGAACCCCTTGAAATCCACCGTCATGGCCGGAGCGGCAGCGGCACGGGAGCACGGGTGCGACATGATCGTCGCATTGGGAGGCGGCAGCGTCATGGACGCCGCGAAGGCCATAGCCCTGATGGCATCCAACGACGGCGACCTGTGGGACTACGTATTCGGCGGGACGGGCAAAGAACAGCAGGCCGAACACGCACCGCTGCCGGTCATCGCAATAACCACGACGGCAGGAACCGGGTCGGAAGTCGATCCGTGGGGCGTCGTAACCAACGAACAAACCCATGAAAAGATCGGCGTCGAAGCCGCATTCCCCGTACTGGCCGTAGTCGATCCGAAGCTGATGCTCACCGTGCCGCCGAAATTCACGGCATACCAGGGGTTCGACGCATTGTTCCACAGCGTGGAGAGTTACATTTCGAAATTCGCCAACCTCGCAAGCGACATGTACGCACTGACCGCCATCGAGCATATCGCCCGCAACCTGCCGCGCGCCGTGGCCAATGGCGACGATCTCGAAGCTCGCACCCGCGTGGCCTTCGGCAACACCCTTTCCGGCGTGGTGATGTGCCTGAGCGCCACGACCAGCCAGCACTCGATGGAACACGCCATGTCGGCCTACCACCAGGATCTGCCCCACGGCGCCGGGCTGATCATGCTCAGCAGGGCTTACTTCTCGTTCTTCATCGACAGGCACGTCTGCGACGAGCGTTTCGTACGGATGGCTCGTGCAATGGGGATGGAGCAGGCCGCACAGCCCAGGGATTTCATCACGGCGCTCACCCGCTTGCAACAGGCATGCGGCGTCGCCGACCTGAGGATGTCCGACTACGGCATCACCCCCGGAGAGTTACAGCAAATGACGTTCAACGCATTCGACACAATGCCCGGACTGTTTGAATCAGACCGGCACAGGCTGAGCATCGACGAATGCACAGCTATCTACCGGGCCGCCTATAAATAACCCGAAAAAACGACACGATCATGAAACGACCATTAATTCTGACAACAGCCATACTTATGATACTCGGCACGAACACATCCGTCGCACAGGGCGACGCAGACAATTTCTACAAAAGCAATTCGGTAAACACCGAGAAAGTATCCTTTTCCAACCAATACAAAATGAAAGTAGGCGCACGGCTCTTCCTGCCCAAGGAGCTGGAGGAAGGGCGAAAATCCCCCGCCGTCATCGTCGGGCACCCGATGGGCGCAGTCAAGGAACAGAGCGCCGGTCTGTACGCCACGAAACTGGCCGAATGCGGGTTCGTCACGCTGGCACTCGACCTCTCCTTCTGGGGTGAAAGCGACGGAGAACCGCGCAATGCCGTCCTGCCGGATGTCTATTCGGAGGACTTCAGCGCGGCGGTGGATTTCCTCGGCACCCGCCCCTTTGTCGACCGGGAACGTATCGGCGTTGTCGGGATCTGCGGCAGCGGCAGCTTCGCCATCAGCGCTGCGAAGATCGACCCCCGCCTGAAAGCCATCGCAACGGTCAGCATGTACGACATGGGGGCAGCCAGCCGCAACGGGCTGAAACACGCTCTGTCGCCCGAACAGCGCAAACGGATCATCGCCCAGGCTGCCGAACAGCGTTATGCCGAATTCCTGGGCGGGGAACCCCTTTACACCGGCGGCACAGTACACGAACTGACGGCCGAATCCACGCCGATCGAGCGCGAATTCTACGAATTTTACCGTACGCCGCGCGGGGAGTTCACCCCCGACGGGGCCACGCCGCGCACGACTACGCACCCCACACTGACCAGCAACGTGAAATTCATGAACTTCTACCCCTTCGCCGACATCGAGACCATCTCGCCGCGGCCGATGCTCTTCATCGCGGGAGAGAACGCCCATTCGCGGGAGTTCAGCGAGGACGCCTACCGCCTGGCTGCCGAGCCGAAAGAGCTTTACCTCGTGCCGGATGCAGGGCATGTCGACCTCTACGACCGGACAGGCCTGATCCCGTTCGGGAAACTGGAAACATTCTTCAGGGATGCGCTGAAATAATCCCGCTGCGCGGGCAACAGTGCCAAAAGCACACCGGGATGCCGCACCTGTCCGGCGCCCGCGTACCCGGGATCGACCAACCTGTAAAACCAATAAAGAACGACTATGAAAAAATTATTGTTACTGCCCCTCATGCTGCTATCGCTGGTACTGCCGGCGGCATGCGGGGAATCGGGCGACGACCCCGCCCCTTCCGGAGGGCACCCCGGTCAACCGGAGACGCCCGGCGGAAACGAGGGCGGCGACCCGGGCGAAACATCGCTGAAAATCGGCATCACGGTCGGCAGCCGCACGATTACCGCCACGATGGAGGACAATGCCGCACGGGATTTCCTTTCGCGCCTGCCGCTGGAGGTGACGTTGTCGGATTACAGCAACGCCGAGAAAATATTTTATCCCTCGCCGGCGCTAACGACCTCCAAGGTCGCACGCGGCTGCACCCCTGCACCGGGCGACATCACGATCTATGTCCCGTGGGGCAATGTGGCCATATTCTACAAAAACGGGTCGAGGAGCAACGACCTGATCCGAATCGGGCGCATCGACGGCAACGGAATCGAAGCCCTCAGCATCCCCGGCTCGCTTAGCGTCCGCATCGAAAGACAACGACGGGAAACACCGGAAAACAATAGCGAACAAAATCCGACATGACGGAGCGGAAGAAGCAGTCGTCGTATGGCTTTGCAGCCCCGGAGCGAGCTACATTACGGGCCAGGCAATAACCGTCGACGGCGGATATACGGCCATGTAAATTCAAACTAAAAAACAAGAACGATGCAGATAAAAAACGCCACCTACGGAGGCGAACGCCCGCTGTTCGCCTCGCACGGCCTGCGCATGGAGCACGTAACCATACAGGCCGGCGAATCGGCACTCAAGGAGTGCTCGGACATCGAAGCCGTCGATTGCCGTTTCGAAGGCAAATCCCCGTTCTGGCACGTCGACGGGTTCGTCGTCCGGAACTGCCTCTTCACCGAGGGCGCACGCGCGGCGCTGTGGTATTCGCGCAACCTTACGATGAGCGACACGCTAGTCAAAGCCCCCAAGATGTTCCGCGAGATGGACGGCATCCGGCTGGAGAACGTACGGTTGCCTTTTGCGCAGGAAACGCTCTGGCACTGCCGCAACGTGCGGCTGCGCAACGTGCGGGTCGACAAGGGCGATTATATCTTCATGCACGGCGAAAACATCCGCATAGAGGATTACGCGCAACGGGGCAACTATTCGTTCCAATACTGCCGCAACGTGGTGATCCGCAACGCCGTCATCAACTCGAAGGACGCTTTCTGGAACACCGAGGACGTGACGGTCTACGACTCCGAGATCAACGGCGAGTACCTGGGCTGGCACTCGAAGCGGCTGCGGCTGGTCAACTGCAAAATATCGGGCACCCAGCCTCTGTGTTACGCCACGGATCTCGTACTGGAAAACTGTACGATGGCCGACGACTGCGACCTGGCGTTCGAATACTCGACATTGCAGGCCGCCATAGACGGCCCCGTCCGCAGCGTGAAGAACCCCCGCAGCGGTTCGGTCACGGCCGAAAGCTACGGGGAGGTCATCCTCGACGGGAATGTCAAGGCACCGGGCGACTGCCGTATCGCAACGTGGGACAAACAAAGCAACTGCGCATAGCTGGAATGCGATTTCGATGCCGGGAAACGGAGCATCGGGCATTTTTTTTGTAAATTCGGAACAAAACAATAACGCCATGAAAAAGATATGGGCCTATATTCTCCCGACAGCGCTGTGTTTCGTTCTCGGGGGACTTGCCGGATGGTTGCAGCAAGACGCGATCGAGGAATGGTATCCGCTGCTCGACAAACCGACGCTGACACCGCCCAATGCGGTTTTTCCGATCGCATGGAGCATCATCTATCTCTGCATGGGTATCTCGGGCGGGCTGGTACTGACCTCCGAAGCCCCCGCCCGTAAAAGTGCGGTGAGGCTATGGTTCCTCCAGTTAGGGTGCAATTTCCTGTGGAGCATACTCTTCTTCGTCTGCCGCAGCCCCCTGCTGGGCATGGCGGACATCGTGGTGCTCGACGTCCTGGTGATTCTCTATCTCGTCCGCAGTGCAAACGTACGCGCCGCTGCCGCATGGCTCTTCGTCCCTTACCTCTGCTGGATCCTTTTCGCCACCTACCTCAACGCCTATATTCTCGTTGCGAACGGGACGGGGCTGTAAACCGGGGAAAGGCGCGATGTGCAGCAGGACGAAGATTTGAAAAATCCCCGGGAAGGAAACTCCCGGGGATTCGACGGCGTATCACATAAGGCGGCTATTCCAGCAACGGCAACCTGCCCAGCATATCCCTGAGCCGGATCGCCGTACGGGGCATCGGCTCGGCGACCGTAAGGCCCACCAGCTCCTTTTCAGCCGCAATATCGTTTATCACGCGGATGACCGCCTCTATTTTCATCCCGTCGGGATCGGTGCCGACCGCCGCAACGATCTCCGCCGGGTCGAGCACGTCCATATCGAAATGAACCACCACCTTCGACGCCCCGCACGATTTCAGCCAGGCCCGGAGCGCATCGCTGTCCGCAGCCACCTCTTCGGGGGTGAGATGCTTTATCCCGTACTGATGCTGGCGGGCCTTGATCTCGCCCCGCTCCCAGTTGCGCAACCCTACGAACAGGATTTTCGACGGGTCGAATGCGGCGGGCAGTTCCGCCACGATCTTCGCATCGCCGTGCCCCATGCAGGCCGTCACGGCCATGGCATGGTAGCCGGGATAGGGATCGCCCGGAAGCGTGATGTCGGGATGGGCGTCGATCCATACCATCGCCACGTCGCCGCCGTATTTCGCGGCAAGGTAGGTGAACGGCACCACGCTCACGGAGCAATCCCCGCCCAGGGTCACGATCCTGCCGGGATCGCTCGCCCGCAGCATCTCCAGCGCGGCTTTCGTCTGCCGGAGAATGACGTTGCGGTCGAGTACACCGTCCGTCACCCTGCGTTCCCCGATCTGGGTGGAGACGGGAACGGTGAGCGTTTCCTGCCCGCCGCAGGGAGCCAGGAAGTCGAGCAGCTGCGCCCCGAGGTAATATCCCCGTGCGGCATCGTCGGGATCCTTTACCTCGGGCACCATCGCCGCGACATTGCCACCCTGCCATTGCGGGTAGATCAGGCGGATCGTAGATGTATTTGTTTTCATAACTTCGCTGTTTGTCGATACTTTTTGCTGCACTCCGCCAGAAACCACTCCGCCGGCCAGCACGCCGGGCAACAAAAATCCTTTCATAGCGGGTTCGTCCCTTTTGCAGGACATGCAAAAATACGAAATGCCTCCGGGAGATGCAAGTACGTGCAAATTATTCGTATATCGATAAATTTACGGGATAGACAAATTGCGGAAATACGGCTGGCAGTTATTCGGGAAGCGTTATTTTTGCACAAAACCGATCTCTGCTGGAAGCCGCGCACAGGAGTAACGCATTTTACCCGGGCAGATCCCTACCGATACGGAAATTCTACGCCCTCCCGATTGCGAGGCCGGGCGATTTTTTTTTGTGATTTGTATAACAATCAAAAAAAATAATTACCTTTACGCCGTTATGGTTCCTGCCCGGTATGCCGGACAGGATGAAAAGGGAATCCGGTGAAAATCCGGAACAGTACTCGCTGCTGTAAGTCCCCTCCTTCGGGAGAAGTTGTTTATCGTACTCTTTGCCACTGGTTTAGACTGGGAAGGCGCGATAAACGGGACGAGTCAGAAGACCTGCCTTAACGATTGATTTGCACCCGCGGGTTTCGGGTTGGAATCGAATGGTACGGTCGTCGTTATCGCAACGCACTCCCTCCCCGATTTGATTTTCAGCAGTTTCCTGTCGTGCAATCACCCGCGTGATTCGAATGACAATGGGAATAATTCATAACAGACAGGGTTATACAACGGGAGAGGCTAATCCGCGCCCCGTCCGGATCTCCTGTTCATCCTCTACGCTTGCCGCAGGCCGTCGCCTGTCGGCAGGCGTTTTTTATCCCCCGGAAATCAAACCGATTAATAATTAAAATCTGAAAAGCATGAAACAACTATTTACCCTTTTGGCAATAACCCTGTTCGGTGCTGCGACATGGAGCTGCTCGTACGACGACGACGATCTGTGGAAGGAGATCGACGGGATCAAGACCCAACTCGCGGAACTCAACAAAGAGGTTTCGGCGCTGCAAACGCTTGTGGATGCCCTGCGCCAAAGCAAGACGATCTCCGATGTGACCCAGACGGACACCGGATACACCATCACGTTCAACGACAACACCTCCGTTTCGATTGCCGACGGCAAGAACGGTACGAATGCCCCGGAGGTCGGTATCGACCTCTTCGAGGGAGGCTACTACTGGACGATCGGCGGCAAGGGCAACTGGCTGACCGATGCGGACGGCCACAAAATCCCGGTAGCTGGCAAAGATGGTTCGAAACCCGAAATGGCCGTCGATGCCGACGGTTACTGGATTGTGGACGGAGCGCGCATCAAAGATGCGGCCGGCAACGACGTAAAAGCGACGGGAAGCAACGGAAAAGACGGGGATTCGTTCTTCAAATCGGTCAGCGACGGCGACGATGCCGTAACGTTCACTCTGACCGACGGCACGGAAATCGTCATTCCAAAAACTTCGGTGTCCTCATTCTGTTTTGTACAGCCCGACGACGGCCGTTCGTACTTCGTATTCGACTTCGGCAAGAAAAAGACGCTGACGCTGAATACGACGGATGTGGAAACCGCCGACTTCATGAATATTCCCGAAGGGTGGAAGGCGTCGCTGAACCTTGCGAAAAATAGCGTAACCGTGCAGGCTCCGGCGGCTTCGGATGCAGCTTACTCAGGTGGCATCATCACGCTGATCGGGATCGATAAAAAAGGGAATACGGTCTTTGCCTCGGCCGACGTGTGCGCTTCGGTGGACTACACGGACAAGGACGGTACGTTCGTGGTCTGCGAAGGCAATATGACTTCAGTAAACGGTATGCTGGTCTACTACGACAAGGCCGGCAAGGAGTATCGGGAGGTATTCGAGCAGGCCAACGGCGGATTGGAGATCGGCAACGTCGTACAGGATATGTTCATGGCCAACGGAAAAATCTACCTGTTAACCCAGAACGGCGACCGCATGGGCGGCGCAGGCCGTTTCGTTGTGTGCGATGCCCGGACGATGCGCATGGAATTCGCCGACCCGCTGGTATTTAAAACCCCCGAAGACAAAGACACATGGCCTCAGCATCTGGTCGTTGTAAGTGCAACGAAAGCCTATATTCAATATTCCGATTCAAGTATGGAAAGCACTTCGGGCATAGTCGCCCTGACCCTCGGTGAAAATTCGGTGCAAATCGGCGCGACCCTCGAAGGCACGTTCGGAGCCTTTACTTCGGTGGGCGCGATCAAAACCCGCATGGTCTATTCACGGGGTAAGATTTATGCGGGATGCGGACACAGCGTCGTTATCATCAATGCCGAAAGCGGAACGGTGGAAAAGCGGCTGACCTATGAGGGCCGGCAAGTAAAAGGCATCGTCAAAGGTGTCGACGGCAATATCTATTTCGCCCTTGCCGGAACCTATTCCGGCACGAGCCCGAATATGGGAACCCTGACCTCCGATCCGATGATCGTTGGCATCGATCACTCTGGCACGGTCGTTTCGGAAAAAGAACTTTCCGGAGGTGTTCGATTCCCGATCGCAACATGGTCTCCGGCTATCGGCATGTGCGCCAGTTTCACCGATCCTTATCTCTATTTTGTGGATACCGATGCTTTCAACGCCACGAGCGCAACGCGGTACAATTACCAGACGCAGACCGTCGATTACAAATATCTATCTGGAAATGAAACGATTTACGGCATTATGGGGCAGCATCCGACAACCAATGTGTTGTGGGTCGGCAAGTCGAGCTACGTCGATTCGAATATCTACACCTATGACGTGAGCGGAACTTCCGCCTCGGAAATCAACCATTTTTACTATCCCACGCAGAAAGGTGCCAGCCCGGCCGGGATCGATTTCGTCTACCGTTTCTCCGAAGCGTATATTAACAAATAAAGCATAAAGAGATGAAAAAACTGTTATCCTGTTTATTTGCTGCGTTGTTCGTGTTGTCGTCCTGCAACAAAGACGATGTGATCGAGGTCGATTCGCAGACGGCCCCCCGTATCACGCTCGACAGCGAGAATGCGGTTTACACCATCAAATCAGGCCGGGAACTGACGATCAGCCCCACTTATGAAAACGCGGACAAGGCACTCTATGTGTGGAAAATCGACGGAAAAGTCGTCGGCACGCAACCCGCCCTTACGGTGTGCGAACAAACCGTAGGCGAGTTGTTCGTGCTCCTCCAAGTGTCGAATCGCTACGGCACGGCCTCCGAGGAGCTGCGTGTGGATGTGGTAGAACTGGAAATCCCGACAATCAGCCTGCCGGTTCCCGAAAAAGGGTATACGATTCTGGTCGGCAGTCCTCTGACGCTGAAACCCTCCGTAATCGACACCTCGATCCCCACGACCTGCACATGGAGCGTGAACGGCAAAGAAGTTTCCTCCGAAAAGGAATTTACATTCGACACGTCCGAAGCCGGAGATTATACGCTCGAATTCGCCACCCGCAATGAGGACGGCGAGGACAGCAAGGAATTCGGGGTAAAAGTCTGCACGATCGACGAAATGCCGTTCGGCTGGACATTCGATCAGACGGTCTTCAACCTATCCGCCGGCCGCCGCATCCGTCTGATGCCTTTCGACATTACCAATGCGTTCGATGCCAGTTATACCTGGTCGGTAAACGGCAAACAGGTGCAACAGTCCTCCGATCCGGTATATATTTTCTCCGAATCGGCCGAAGGAACGTACACGGTCAAAGTCGAAATGAAAAACTCATATCTGACGGTTCCTCAGGAATTGACCGTCAATGTCTGCCCCGCAGAAGGCCGATACTACCGTGCCGGATCTCCGGCAAGCAGCAAGGATTGGAACAAGGTCTACGAGTTCCTTGCCGCTCCCGGACAATTCGTCAACGAACGTTATGACGTGACGACGATGGACGCAGCGTGCGCCTATGCCGAGTCCCAGATGAAACTCAACACCTATGTGTCGCTGGGAGCTTTCGGCGGCTATCTGGTAGTCGGCTTCGACCACAGCATTGAAAATGACGGCGGCTACAACATCGGCGTTTCGGGCAACTCGTTCGACGGTTCATCCGAACCGGGCATCGTATGGGTCATGCAGGACGAAAACGGCGACGGACTGCCGAACGACACATGGTACGAACTGAAAGGCTCCGAATACGGTAAGCCTGAAACGACACAGGATTATGCCGTGACCTATTACCGTCCACGCGCTGCCGGCATGGAGGTGCAGTGGACGGACAACAAGGGTGCGAGCGGTTCCGTCGATTACCTTTCGCAATTCCATACGCAGGACTACTATTATCCGGCATGGGTCGAGGCTGACAGCTACACGCTGCGCGGCACTTGCCTCAAGGCCAACAATTACGACCAGTCGGGCAACGGTTCCTACTGGGTCAATCCGGCTTACGACTGGGGCTACGCGGACAACTTCAGCCCGATCGACCGTCTGACCGACGATCCGAACTCCGGAGCGGGCGTCAACGCCAACCATTTCCGGATTTCCGACGCCGTCACTTTCGACGGCAAGCCCGCCGGCCTCAAATACATCGACTTTGTCAAGGTACAGACCGGCATTCAGGCAAAAAGCGGCTGGCTGGGCGAAATTTCGACCGAAGTGTTCGGCGTATTCGATTACAACATGACCAAAAAGAAATAATACGATGAGAAAAATACTGATTCTGGCCGCAGCGGTTTTCGCGTTCTGCGGCTGCAACGACAAAGAGGAGAACCAGCCCTTTGCCGGCATCGACAACCACATCACTTCGTTCGCGCTCACCGCCAAGGACGGAACGGTATACCGCGCCGCACTCGTCGGCGACGAAATCGTGGTTTCCATTCCCCGCAATGTGTCGCTCGAAGGTGCTACTGCTGACTACGAACTTTGCGAGCAGGCGATCCTGTACCCCGATCCGGCGAGGATCACCGACTGGGACAACGAACACCGTTTCCGCGTCATGGCCTATAACCAGACCCTGCGCGACTACGCCTACTCGGTCAAGCGTAACGACGTTACGGCCGGCAGCGTCGCACTGCCGACACAGGCCGATGTCGAAGCGTTCGCCGCAACGGGTGCGACGGTGATCGAGGGAAACCTCACGATCGGCGATTTTTCGGCCTGCGACGATCCCGTGACCGACCTTGCGCCGTTAGCCGGACTGACCGACGTGCGCTACAACATCGTCGTAGGCAACTCATTCGCCGGGGAAAAACTCTCCGGGCTCGAAAACCTGCGTTCGGCAGGCGGTCTGGTGTTGGGAACGGCCACCACGCCGCTTACGACCGCCCAGGATTTCGACGTGGTACTGCCCGCCCTCGAATCGCTCGGACAGCTCTCGGTAAACGGCAATACGGTCGCCAAACTCGACCTGCCGAAACTCGTATCGACGGGGACGGTCTATATCAATGCAGCCAAACTCTCCGTTTTCAATGTTCCGGCGCTGAAGGAGTGTACGGGCGATCTGACGATCCTCTCCGGCACAAATGCCTCGACCGGCAACAAGGCCCTGGCCGCACTCGGACTCTCGTCGCTCGAAAAAGTAACGGGTTCGCTGTCGCTCCAGTATCTCAGCGAATTGCAGTTATTGGAACTCCCGAAGATCGCCTCCATCGGCGGCAACTGCACGCTGACTTACCTGACACAGCTCAAAGTACTCAATATGCCGGAACTGGTGCATCTGGGCGGTGCATTTACCTGGAACTACCTGACGGCAGCGACCACATTCGCAATGCCGAAAGTTCCTTCGCTGGCCTCGTTCTCGCTCTCGGACAGTAGCTCTGCAGCCATGCTTTCCAGCATCGACCTCTCGTCGCTCGAAAAGGTACGTGCGGATTTTAAGATCGACACGAAATTTTCAAGCGACCGGCTCGAACTGCCCGCGCTCGAAACCATCGGAGGACAGTTCTGCCTGCGCTACCTTTCTCTGATCGAAACACTCTCCATCCCCCGGCTCACGGCCTGCGAAAACATCTATTTTTACCAGTTGAACCTGCTGCCGTCGCTCGACCTGTCGGGCGTGGAGTCGCTCCCGAAGGTCGAACTGATCGCCTGTTACAAACTGGCGAAGGTCAGGGTTCGGAAAAATGCGCTGGGCGATCTGTCGCTGAACGGCGGTTCGAGAGCGTGCGACTTCACCGCACTCGAAGGCGCTGAAACCATCTCGGGAAAACTCAGCGTTTCCAATTATACGCAGAACGACCTGATTACCTTCCCCGGCATTAAATCCATCGGTACCTATTCGCAGTCGGGCGGCAAAGCCAACGGCCAGACAACTGTTTCATTTCCCGATCTGGAGCAAGTCGGAACTTTCCAGATGAGCAGTTGTTCGTACCTCAAAAAACTCAGCGCCCCGAAACTTACCGAGGTGACGGACAAGTGGGACACGAGCTATATGCAGTATGTGGATGAAGGCGATCTCGAATTACCCTTGCTGCGCAAGATCGGGGTATTCAAATTCTGGGGCGGAACCTACTCCGGTGCGGCCAGCCAAATGAAGCTGACAGGCATGGCCGATTTCGCGGGCGTCACTGAAATCGGTTCGGTAGATATCAAATACTGGGGCAAGATGACCGATTTCTCCGGGCTGAAAAATGCGCTGCCGTCACTTTCGGCCGACAAGTGGAATGTCTCGGGCAACGGTTATAATCCGACCTGGGAGCAAATAACCGCCGGGGAGTATGTCAAGCCGTAGGATGAACCGCTTTATATTCATCGTCGCAGGCTGTTGTTCGGTTCTCACCGGCTGTATGAAGTGGGACTACGATCTCGGTCGGGAGATCGCAGTCCGCCCCGAGGTGGGACACGGGCTGTTCATCACCAACGAGGGGAATTTCCAATACGGCAATGCCACGCTCTCGTTCTACGACACGCAAACCCGTAAGATCGACAACGAGGTGTTCTTCCGCGCCAACGATCAGAAGCTGGGCGACGTGGCACAGTCGATGACGATGTACGGCGGCTTGGGCTGGATCGTCGTGAATAATTCGCATGTGATCTTTGCCATCGACCCCGTGACCTTCAAAGAAGTCGGGCGCATCACGAACCTCACCTCCCCGCGCTATATCCATTTTTTGTCGGACGAAAAAGCCTATGTCACACAGATCTGGGACAACCGCATTTTCATCGTCAATCCCAAACGGTTCGAGATTACGGGATACATCGACTGCCCGGGTATGACGATGGAAACCGGTTCGACCGAACAGATGGTGCAATACGGCAAATACGTCTACGTGAACTGCTGGTCTTATCAGAACCGGCTGCTGAAGATCGACACCGAAACGGACAAGGTGGTCGACGAGCTGGTCGTCGGCATCCAGCCCACGTCGCTGGTGATGGATAAGTACGACAAGATGTGGACGATCACCGACGGCGGTTATGAGGGCAGTCCCTACGGGCACGAGGCCCCCTCGCTCTACCGTATCGACGCCGCAACTTTCAGGATCGAAAAACAGTTCAAATTCAAATTCGGCGACTGGCCCTCGGAGGTGCAGCTCAACGGCGGACGCGACACGCTCTACTTCATCAACAACGATATCTGGCGGATGCCGGTGGTGGCCGATCACGTCCCCGTGCGGCCGTTCCTCAAATACAAGCAGACGAAATTCTACGGCCTGTCCATCGACCCCAACACGTCGGAAGTATACGTGGCCGACGCCATCGACTACGTGCAGAACGGCGTGGTGCTGCGCTATTCTGCCGAGGGGATCGTCTACCGCTATTCGCCCGAAGGAGAGTTGCTCGACGAATTCCGGGTGGGAATTATTCCGGGGGCTTTTTGTTGGTATTAAACCGATACGCAATATGAAGAAACCAATACTTCTGTTTATCGGTTTGTGCCTCGCCGCAACAATCACTGCACAAGAAAAACCGGCCGGCAACGGCTGGTGGAACAACAACCCCTCGCTGGTGATGCCCATTCGTGAGGTCGGTGTTACAGGAATTCGTCCGATGAAAGAGATCGGCGTACAAAAAACACAACTGGACACCCTCGTCCTGCACGAGAACATCGCCCTGTCGATGGCCGACGTGCTGACGTTCAATACGGCAATCTTCATCAAACAGTACGGCCGGGCCACGCTTTCTACCGTGGCATTTCGCGGTACGGCGGCATCGCACACGCAGGTGATGTGGAACGGCATGCGTATCAACTCCCCGATGCTGGGCATGACCGATTTTTCGATGATCCCGTCCTATTTCGTGGACGACGCGACGCTGCTGCACGGCACCTCGTCGCTCAACGTCGTGGGCGGCGGTCTGGGCGGGGCGATCACACTGGCGACCAAACCCGCCGATACACACGGATTCAAAATGCAGTATACACAGGGAATCGGCTCGTTCTGGACGACGGACGAATTTCTGCGGCTGACCTACGGCGACGACCATTGGCAGACCTCGACGCGCGTGGTCTACTCCTCGTCGCCCAACGAATTCAAGTACCGCAACCGCGACAAGAACGAAAATGTCTACGACGACGATAAAAATATTATCGACACCTACCACCCCATCGAAACCCACCGTGACGGCGATTTTCATGACTTTCACGCCTTGCAGGAGGTCTATTACAATACCGGCAAGGGCGACCGTTTCGGGCTGAACGCCTGGTTTCTCACCTCCAAGCGCGGCCTTTCACAAACGACCGTCGATTACGGCGATCCGAAGGATATTCTGCACCAGCAGCGCGAACGCACCCTGCGCAGCGTACTCTCGTGGGATCATCTGCGTCCTACATACAAGGTCGGAGCAAAAGCCGGTTACATCCACACATGGCTCGGCTACGATTACGCCCGTGACAAAGGTAACGGCGAATGGGCCTACATGATTACTTCGCGCAGCAAGGTAAACACGCTTTTCGCATCGGGCAACAGCGAATTTTACGTCGGCAAAAAATGGCTTTTCTCGGCCGACATTGCCCTGCACCAGCATTTCGCGAAAAATCAGGATCGCAACATCATCACCCAGCAGGGCGACAAGGCGGTGGTCGGTTACGACAAAGCCCGCACGGAACTATCTGCTTATATGACTGCCAAGTGGACGCCTACCGAACGGCTGGGCCTCTCGCTGGCGTTGCGAGAGGATATGTACGGCAAGGATTGGACGCCGCTCATTCCGGCATTCTATGCCGATTACATGCTCTCGAAAGCCGGAAACGTCCGGGCCAAGGCATCCATTTCGCGCAACTACCGTTTCCCCACGCTCAATGACCTTTACTTCCAGCCGGGCGGCAATCCCGACCTGCAGCCCGAACACGGCTTCACCTACGACGGCGGCGTATCGTTTGCCTTCGCCAAAGAGGGTCGGTACGCGGTTCACGGCGAGGCGACGTGGTTCGATTCCTACATCGACGACTGGATTCTGTGGATACCGCTGGGAGGCAAGCAGGATTTCTGGACGCCGAAGAACCTCAAAAAAGTACATGCCTACGGAGTGGAATTGAAGGCGGGCTTCGACCGAACCTGGAACCGTGACTGGCAAGTCGGTGCCGACGGCAATTTTTCGTGGACGCCCTCGATCAACGAGAGCGAGCCGATGAGCAAGGGCGACGAGTCCATCGGCAAACAACTGGTCTATGTACCGGAGTTCTCGGCGTCGGTAACGGCGCGGCTGGCATGGAAAAGCTGGCGGCTGCTCTACAAATGGTGTTGGTATAGCGAACGCTTCACCATGTCGAGCAACGACTACACGATCTCGGGATATGTACCTCCGTATCTTATGAGCGACATGTCGGTCGAAAAACTTTTCGCCGTACCCTGGGCTGATTTTTCCGTGAAGATCGCGGTCAAAAACCTGTTTAACGAGGAGTATCTTTCGGTGCTGGCTCGTCCCATGCCACGCTTGAATTTCGAGATTTTCCTCGACATACGCCCCAAGTGGGGTAAAAAAAGATAACTCTGCGGCGGCGGGCCTTTTGGTCGCGGTGAACCATTGCAAACATTTCTGCATTTGAATCCCGCCGCCGTTCGTTTACAATCTGTTCGCGGGAACCGGAATAATAGAGATTAGTAGCACGTTGTCTGCCATAACAACGCAATACTCCGGTTTCCGCAGAC
>OLRA01002697.1_pt1 | contig 17090 bp, 17 predicted proteins | sample 1673011 | NCBI WGS metagenome assembly OLRA01 (sample SAMEA3136746, study PRJEB25190) | human gut metagenome | reverse complement strand
TGGCTGATCGTCAGCGGCATCCGCAAGCTGGGATGGGTCAGCCGGTTCAAGATGTACAAAAGAACCCTTGGGGAGAGCACCCATTGCACGCTGGAGCGGCTGGCGCGGAGCGTTGGAAAGAACGTGAAGTTCGTCCGCAGGGAATTGCAGAAGATGATCAACAAGGGGCTGTTTCTGGAAGGGCATATGGACAGGGAGGAAACCTGCCTCATCACCAGCGACGAGACCTACCAGCATTATGAGCAGAGCCGTCTGGCTCTGGAAGAGCGTCAGCGGCAGGAAGCCGCCGCCAGCGCCCCGAAGGTGTCCACAGTTCACGACCCGCAGGTGCAGGAGGTCCTGGATCGGGGCAACGCCTTCATCGCCCAGATACGCGCCTGCAACGACGCCATTCCCGGGGAGGAAATTTCTGAGAAAATCTCCCGGATGGAGCTGATCGTCCGCCGTATCTTTGAGATGAGGGCTAAGGGCTTCAACCCGAAAAAGATAGCCGATATTCTCAATGCAGAACATATCCCCACGCCGTCTGATTATCAGTATCAGCGAATTGGCAAGCCGAATCCCCATAACACCTCGCACCTGTGGGGCAACATTAATGTTCAGCGTATTCTGAAAAATCCGATCTATCTCGGCAAGCTCGCTCAACTGCGTACCACCTCGGTGAGCTACAAAAACCACAAGATCGTTCAGAAACGCCCGGAGGATTGGGCGGTGGTCGAAAACAACCACGAGCCTATCATCACCCAGGAACTGTGGGACAAGTGCCGTGAAATCGACAGATCGGTGAGCCAGGGCAAGCGTGACCATAAGGGTGTTACTGCTCCGCTTTCAGGTTTCCTTTACTGTGATTCCTGCGGTTCAAAGATGCGGCAGCATAACGGTGGCAAGGGCTGTAAGCCTTCCTACACCTGTGGTCTGCATAGTCGCTGTGGCGGTGATGTGTGTTCTACGCACTTCATCAAGCAGTATCTTATTGAAGCCACGGTGCTTGCCGACATTCAGGCGAAAAGCCGTATGGTACTGCGTGAAGCAGATGCAAAAGCAAGGTTTATGGCATACAAGTCCAGACAGCACGAAAACCGTTCCGCTGAGGAAAAGAAGCGTGAAGCTGAGGTCAAGAAAAGACTGGACGAGCTTGACAAGCTGATTCAGGGTATCTATGAGGATAAAGTCCTCGGTCGTGTTCCCGAAGATGTTTGTATCAATCTGCTTGAAAAGTACAGCACCGAAAAGAAATCACTCTCTGCGGAGTACGAAGTGATCTTAGAGCGTGAAAAGGCTGACAAGAAGGACGAAGCCGATGTGGACGAGTTCATGAGCCGTCTGCGTAAGTATGCAGGAGCTACGGAGCTTACAAGAGAAATGTGCCTTGATCTGATTGGTTATGTGACCGTTGATGAAAACACGGGTCGCACTAAGCCCCGAAAAATACACATTTACTACAAGTTCCTTGATAAGGAGCTTGCTGACAAGCATAACGCCCTTGCGTGAGTGAGGGCGGTTTATTCCAACAATTTATAGTGTCCATAAGTATTCCTTACATTGTTCAGAAAGAATACATTGTCCTCATCACCCTCCGCAGAATAGTTGATCAGGATATAGAACACATTGCCGTCTTTGGTGGTGACGGCAATAAACTGCATTTCTTCGCTGTCATAGATGATCTTCTCGTGCTTAATGAGCGTAGCGTTGCCGTCTGTGTCATAATTCTCATCTGCATAATAGTCATGTCCTGCATTATCAGTTTCATCATCGCTGTTTTCCATTGCTGCCTTGTTGTGCTGAATCTCATCAACCAACTTCTGCATATCTTCTTCATCGAGTTCCATGTTTGCAGCAGAAGAATCGTCTGCCATTTCTGTAATTGCCGCTGTTTCTTCTGCAAATACAGGAATGGCATTTCCCATACTTGCCAAAGTTAAAGCCATTGCAGAAAATACTGCTGCAACTGATTTTTTAGTGTTCCACATTTTTTCTATCCTCCATTCCTATCTTTTGTTCGTGTACCACAGGAGAAGCCGCCGTCAGTCTGGCGATAATCTCCTCCGTGGTCATGCCGTTGTCATGCAAAAACTTTTTGAGTGCTTCCACTTCAAGCATTTCTCGCTTGGCTTTCAGTTCCTCAAGAAGCTGCTTGTCCTGATTGATTTTTTCTTCAAGCTTCGGAATTTTCTTGTTGAGAGCATCCAAAGCGGTTTCTTTTCTTGTCATTTTCATGCTCCTTAGTAGAGTACCAGTCTTGGATCAATGTAGTCCCAGCCGTAACCGTCCGTATCAATCTCAATATGGAAATTGACATTGGTATTGGTTGTTTGTGCAAACATTTCGCCCTCATGGATCGTATCGCCCTCCGAATAGCCATTCAGAAGAACAGCATTGGCGATCATCACTTCTGTATCTCGCTTTGTTCCGCCGGAACCGTCATACCAATACTGCACATCATCTTTTCGCAGGGTGATTTTCTGATTGGCAGTATCAACATCTTTGATTTTGCAGTCAAACAGAGCATAAAGCTTTGCACCGGTATTGCAGTAATATTTGATTCCCTGATACAGACCGTGATTGCTTTTGTTCCATTCCCACATATCGTAGCCAAACGCCTGTTTGACCGAATAATTCCGAATGGTATCGCCGGAAAGCATATTGCGAAGTGTCTGATGATTTCCATAAAGCGTTTCTGAACCGTTTTCCTGACCTGCAAGAAGCTTGTAGTATTCCAGCCGTTCTTCCTTGTGGGATTGACTTTTCAGCTTATCTTCGATTACCTGATCAAAGGTTTTCTTTTGTTTGACGTTGTAGTAGAGGTTACATTCCGTTTTCCAGTAATACTTTTCATAATAGCCGTACATACAGGCATCGTTTATGGTATCATTCCAGATATGCGTATCGGTCGGCGAAACCAAAAACCAAGCATCATTCCCATTCCAGCCCCAGAAAGAGCGATCGTATCGGGTATCTCCCTTCATGAAGAAAAATGTCTGCGTATCATTGTCAATGTAGTAAAACGGTGCACTTGTACCGGAATAATAGCGGTGATCCATAATCATAAATCCTGTTAAAGCATAGTCATCATGCGGATTCAGCACTCTATAATCCGCATTGATGCAGACGTAACCCTCGCTGTCAAAATACTGACTGAGTTCGGATGTATAGGCAATGGGTTTGAAACGATATTTGTATGGCCTGCCGCTGTAGATAAAGGCGTTTTTTTCTGCTCTGTAATATGTGCCGGTTTCTGCATTTCCGCCGCCCCAGTAGTTGTAGTTGGAAAGTTCCTCCCATCGAGATAAACCAGACGGTTATCAGTTCGCCAAGCCCCAGACTGTTCAGAGCCGATTTCTTGAGTGCCAAGTCGGTTGACAGGAAATCTCCTGTACCGAACAGCGTTGTAATGCCGTTGGCACAAGCATCTGTTCCGAACGAAAACAGGGCAGATGCGATATAAAATACGTTCGATACCAAAATGACACCGCATAAGGCTTTGATAATCCATTTGATAAAGATGGAATTATCAAAATCCTTGAAGTTATTTCCACGAATCACGGTCTGTATCAGATCATTGAGCAATATGATGACAAGAATGAAACCGCCGATGGGGACTACCACGTTATTGCAAAGTGTTTCAATCGTTGACCATATGGTTGTTCCGTCGCTTGCAGAACCGGAAAAGCTTGCAGGATGTCCTGTCAGAAATGTGAAAATCAGACCGCCGTCTTCCGTGGTTTTGTGAAAGGTTTCTGTCATCAGATCGGATATGCTGTCAAACTGCGATTTGATACCGTCCTTGAACAGATTCTCACACCATTCCTGCAAGCTGTTGATCGCATCACTTATGACGCCCATTCTCTCACCGTCCTTTCCTTATGCCGGCTGCCCACACACCACCCGCCACGCAGCCGTTAAAAAATTCGGTCAGATTAAACGGCACCTGTCATCATGCCTTCGAGAACCGGAACGTGGAAGAGGACGATTGCAAGGAGAATCAGTCCAAGACCAGCCATAAGCTGCTTCATGCTCTGCGATTTAGTACAGTAGGCATAGAGAAATCATACGCAAAGACTGATACAGCAAGCTATATTTTCACGAAAGCTCCGATAAAGCCCTTGAAAAACGGGACAAAATATAGTATAATATGCATATCATCATAGAACGAAGGTGAATCCTATGGATAACGAAATTATAAAAGCGGAGAGCAATTCGGAAGAGATCTATACTTCCATACGTTCTTTTGTAATAACAGCACAGAATAAGGTATATTCCGCTGTTAATACGGCTATGGTCATAGCCTATTGGGAGATTGGTGAGCAGATATACAAGGCTTGCGGAGAGAATGACAGAGCTGAATATGGTAAGAATCTTTTGAAGTACCTTTCTGGCAGACTTACCGCTGAATTCGGCAAGGGCTTTGACGAAAGCAATCTTCGGAGAATGCGTCAGTTTTACATGACCTATCCAATTCGTGACACACTGTGCCACGAATTGAGCTGGTCGCATTACCGCATACTTATGAAGATAGCTGACAAGTCTGCCCGTGACTTTTATACAGAGGAATGTGCAAAATCCGCTTGGAGTGTTCGACAGCTTGAACGGCAGATCAATACGATGTACTATCAGCGGCTGCTTGCAAGCAAGGACAAGTCCTCGGTGGCGGCGGAGATACAGACCAGCACGCCGAAACCTGAATATGAGAAAGCCATCAAAGACCCATATATCATGGAGTTTTTGCAGATAAGGCCCGATACCCATGTATATGAGAGCGATATTGAGCAGGCTCTGATAGACCACTTACAGTCTTTTCTTTTGGAACTTGGGCGTGGATTTTCGTTCGTATCACGGCAGAAACGCTTTACACTCGATGGTCAGGACTTTTTCATTGACCTTGTGTTTTACAACTATATCCTCAAATGCTTTGTGCTGTTTGATCTGAAAACGGATAAGCTCACACATCAGGACTTGGGACAAATGCAAATGTATGTCAACTACTATACAAGAGAGTTGATGAATGAGGGCGACAATCCGCCTATCGGTATCGTGCTGTGTGCCGAGAAGAATGATGCAGTTGTAAAATATACTCTGCCCGAGGGAAATAACCAAATATTCGCTTCAAAGTATTTTACCTATCTTCCGACTGAGGAAGAATTGAAACGAGAACTGCGAATCAACGCTTTTCAAAAACTTGGTGAAGAATAATATAAATATCCACGTTGATAATTAAAGCAGTGGTTTACGGATCATGCAAGGGCGATCTATACGCTTGACAGCTTTGATATTCTTGAAAAGATTAAATGTTCGGTGCTTGTTCTCAGTGCAGAACTGGACAGGATAACCACCGCTGAGGGTTCAAGAGAAATAACTGATAAGCTTGGTTGCAAGCTTCATATATTCCTAAATAAGGGATACGCCGCTTACCTCAGCAAGTGCTTCAATCGTATGGTATATGATTTCTTTACAGAAGTATGATTTATTTTGCTCATAATGTATAAAAGCAGATGCCCGGTTTGCGGAGCATCTGCTTTTATATTCCCTCTTTTTAAAAGTTAAAGACTTGTTAAGAATTTCTATGATATGATCTAAGCATAAAGAAACCTGATACAAGATACGGAGGTAAACCTATGTTTTGGAGGATACTGAAAAAAGACCTGAAACGCAAGAAGACCATGAACATCATACTGCTGCTGTTCGTGGTGCTGTGTTCCATGTTTGCGGCGGCGAGTGTCAATAATATTATTGCGGTCGTGGGCGGCCTTGACTATTATTTTGAGAAAGCCGAGCTCGGTGATTATTTTATCATCGAACGCAGTACAGGTGGAGAAGATACCATATCGAAAATACTAAAACACAGTGAAAATGTTTCGGGATACAGGACATATAATGTGGTGAATGCCTCTTGCGACGATCTGAAAACAGATAGCGGTAAGCTTATGGAATTTTCAAATATTGCACTGATATGCGATATAAACAACACAAAACAGAATTTTTTTGGCATGGATAACGAGGTCATAACAGATGTAGAAAATGGAAAAGTATATATAACAGGATCAGTGCCTAAGCGTGAGGGTGTAAAGATCGGTGAGAGATTTTATGTGGAGCTTGGTGACACAAAGTTGCCGCTTGAAGTTGCAGGTTTCGCAAAGGATGCTCTGCTCGGCTCTGAAATGATGGGGAACCCCAGACTTCTTATCAACAGTGCGGACTTTGAAACACTCACGGCTGATGAAACTATACATACTTACAGTTGCGGTCATGTTTACGACATCGACACCGACAATGTGGCGGCTCTTGAATCGGAGCTTAACGAACAGAATGGAATGTTGTTTTTCGGCGACCGTGACCTTATAAAAATGACATACATCATGAATATGCTTGTGGCGGCTATAATTCTTGTGGTCAGTGCCGGACTGCTGATCGTGTCATTCGTAGTATTGAGATTCACGATCCGTTTCACGATCGCAGAAGAATTCCGTGAGATCGGTGTTATGAAGGCTATAGGGCTTAATAACAGCTCTATAAGAATGCTGTATCTCGTGAAGTATTTAGGCATTACCCTTGCAGGGGCGGTCATTGGTTATTTCGGAAGTGTGCCGTTTGGAAACTTGCTGCTTAAAAGTGTCAGCGAAAATATGGTGCTTGGAAATGACAACGGTATGATCATAGGTGTTGTCTGCTGTATCGCCGTGGTGTTGATAATAATGCTTTTCGGTTGGAGCAGTACAAGGCGGATAGAAAAGCTATCTGCGATAGATGCAGTCCGCAGCGGTCAGACAGGCGAACGCTTCAGGAAACGCAGTCTGCTGAGCCTTGGCAAAAGCAAATTGGGCAGCACAGGCTTTTTGGCACTTAACGATGTTACAAGCGAGCCTAAACAGTACGGCATACTCACAGCGGTATTTGCAATATGTACAGCACTTGTTATGATACTTGCAGTGACAGCCAATACCCTTGACAGCGGCAGTCTGTTGTATCTTCTGTCGATGACCGAAAGCGATGTCTATCTGACTGATTCATCAAGGGCTATGGAGATCATCGCAGGTACAAAGACGATATGTGAAACTGAGGACGAGATAGCGGATATTCTTACAGAAAACGATATGCCGGGCAATGTTTATCTGGAGGGCTGGTACAAGCTGCCTGTTACAGCGAAAAACGGCAGCTTTCAGATCAACTTCTTAAAATGCGCGGATACCGTGACCACCGATTATGACTACACCGACGGCTCCGCACCCATGAAGCCCGATGAGATCGCAGTGACAAAGCAGATCTCCAAAAAGCTGGGTGCTGAGATCGGCGACAGAGTGACTGTGAAAATTGGCGGCGAGGAAAGAGAATTTATCATAACAGCATATTTCCAGTGTTTCAATAATTTAGGCGAGTGTGCAAGGTTTCATCAGGACGTTGAGATCGCCGATACACTTATGACAAGCAGTTTTTCGTATCAGATTACCTTTGATGACCACCCCGACAAGGCGGTCATAGAGGAACGGATAGAAAAGCTGAAAGATATCTTTGACAATCAGAACATATTCGACACCAAAGGCTTTGTCAAAGACTGTATGGGTGTGGGAGATATGATCGCGGCAGTAAAAAATCTGGTGCTGATGCTCTCTCTTATCATCATAATACTGTTTGCAGTACTTATGGAACGCAGTTTCATCTCAAAGGAGCGATCAGAAATAGCTCTGCTGAAAGCAGTTGGGTTCGACAGCGGTTCTGTAATATTGTATCATGCTATGCGTTTCGGGATAACGGTTATTATAGCAATAGTGACAGCTTCGGCTTTGCTGATGCCGCTGACTAAGCTGATAATTGATCCTATTTTCGGAATGATGGGTGCTATCGGCAATATTGAATATCAATTCAATGTTCTTGAGATATTCGGAGCATACCCTGTCATAATTTTCTGCGTTACTGTTTTAAGTGCAGCACTTACCGCACTCTACACAAAAGCCATAAAATCAAGCGACACCGCAAGCATTGAATAACTCGAATAAACGGAGGGAAACACAATGAATACAGTTTTACAGACAAAGGGGCTTTGCAAGACATATATCGTTAACAAGCGTCAGAACAATGTTCTGAAAAATATCGACCTTACCATAAATGAGGGGGAAATGGTGGCGGTCATGGGACCGTCTGGCTCGGGTAAAAGTACACTGCTCTACTGTGTTTCGGGTATGGACAGAGTGACCGCAGGCGAGGTCATCTTTAACGGCAAGGAAACAGCCAAGCTCTCCGACAAGGCTTTGTCACAGCTGCGCCTTGATGAAATGGGATTTATCTTCCAGCAGATGTATATGATGAAAAACCTTTCCATACTGGATAACATCATTCTTCCTGCGGTAAAGTCGAAGAAAAATACCGAAAGCCGTAAGCAGACCGAAGAACGCGGACGGCAGCTCATGTATCGGCTCGGTATAGACGATGTTGGCGGAAATGACATCAACGAGGTATCGGGCGGACAGCTCCAGAGAGCCTGCATCTGCCGCAGTATGATAAATAACCCGAAGATGATATTTGCAGATGAACCGACTGGTGCACTCAACCGTAAAAGCTCCGATGAGGTCATGAATGAGCTTTTGTCCCTTAACTGTGATGGCACAACGGTCATGTGCGTGACCCATGATCCCAAAGTAGCCGCCAAGTGCAGCCGTGTGCTGTACATCGTGGACGGCGGTATCATGGGCGAAAAGGAAATGGGGCATTATGAGGGCGGTGATAAGAAACTCCGTGAGCGTGAACGTGAACTCAACAATTGGTTAATGGAACAAGGTTGGTGATACTTGAAATATTGCCGCCGATATGATATAATTGTAGTGAGTGGTGATATTATGACTGATATTTTGATTGTTGAGGACGATAAGGAATTAGCCGGTCTGATGACAGATTTCCTGCGAACAGAGGGCTACATCGTGTCGGCAGTAGAGAGCGGAGAACGTGCTGTAGAGCTGTTTGATCGATACGGTGCAAGGCTTGTGGTGCTTGACATCAACCTGCCCGATGTCAACGGTTTTGCGGTATGCTCAAAACTGCGTGAAAATACGGACACGCCTATCCTTATTGTCAGTGCACGGACAGATAAAGAAGATAAGCTGAATGGATTGGACTTGGGGGCTGATGATTACATAGAGAAACCCTATGATATAGATATCCTGCTTGCGAAAATAAAAGGGATCTTCAAACGGCGTTATCAGCGACAAATACTCTCGGCAAGCGGTGTCACGCTTAACCTTGCAGACAGGTCGGCGGAAATAGACGGCAAGCCTGCAGAGCTTACAGCAAAAGAATTTGATCTGCTGACACTTCTGATAGAAAATCAGGGTAAGGCTCTGAAAAAAGAGTATCTCTTTTCAACAGTATGGGGCAGTGACAGCGATTCGGAATTGCAGACACTTCACGTACATATTAACCGCTTACGTCAAAAGCTTGGCGAAGATCCGAAGAATGCAAAGCGACTGCTGACTGTATGGGGCGTGGGCTATAAATTTGTATGAGAGCATATTATAAACTTTGCATAGCGGTAACGGCTGTATTTGTATTGCTTGCGGTAGTGCTGAATATTTATATGATACGCACAAAAGACGTCACTGGCGGTATCTATCGTGTGGAGACAAAACGCCTTGCAGATGAGATAGCTGAAATGGGCAGTTATGACCTTGCTAAATATCCGCATATCACGGGTGTATTTTCGGACGATGATATTTATTCTTCCAATGAGCCATATGTAATAATAGAGATAAACGGCACGCTGTACAGGGTGGAATATAAAGCGAACGGCGACAATAATATAGTTGTGGTCAACTGTGCTTTTGGAGCAATTTTCCTGCTGATGATCGTTTTGCTTTTGTATATCAGACAACATATCATCGTGCCTTTTGGGCGGCTAAATACTGTTCCTCAGGAGCTTGCAAGAGGAAATTTATCGGTAGAGATACCCGAGGAGAAAAGCCGTTTTTTCGGTAAATTCACATGGGGCGTAAATCTCCTGCGTGAGAAGATCGAGGATGACAGGCAAAGAGAGCTTTCCACACAGAGGGAAAAGAAACTGCTCCTGCTCTCCCTCTCTCATGACATCAAAACACCGCTGTCTGCTATCAAATTGAATGCAAAGGCACTTGAAAAAGGAATTTACAAGGACACAGAAAAGCAAAGAGAAGTCGCACAAAACATCAACAAGCGGGCGGACGAGATAGAGCAGTTCGTCAGTGAGATAACAAAGGCGGCAAGCAAAGATTTCATGACCTTTGAGGTTACGCAGGGCGAGGTATTTCTGAGTCAGGTTATTACAAAGATCAGTGCAAGATATGTGCCACAATTGGAAACTTGCGGTACGGAGTTTTCTGTGCAGAAATTCAATGACTGCATACTCTTCTGCGATCCTGACCGCTTGGGTGAATGTCTGCAAAATCTTATGGAAAATGCCATAAAATACGGCGATGGTAAACGGATAGAGATCGAATTTGACAGAATGGACGGCTGTCAGCTTATTACAGTGTGTAACACAGGCTGTACTTTGGAAGAAAAGGAACTTCCGCAAATATTCGAGAGTTTTCACCGTGGCAATAATGCTAACAAGGTGCAGGGCAACGGTCTTGGGCTGTTCATCTGCAAACGGCTGATGTCCCTCATGGGCGGTGAGGTTTATGCTGAAATTCAAGGTGATTGTTTTTGCGTGACGCTGATTGTGAGGCTGGCGTGAAATATACCGCAAATTGTTACTTTCTCATAACCCTTAGCCTATTGAAACACAAAAATCTCATTCTACTAGATTCAAAACAGGAATTCTGATACATTTCATAATTGTTATATACCCTAATGGCACTCTTTCATTTTTGAAGGAGTGCTTTTCTCATGTTCAAAAACAGAGCTGTTCTTGAGTTTCTCACCGTCGGCATGACTTAACAGCATTTCTGTCAAGGTTGGCGAACCTCTGCGAGATTGTGTCGGCTCTCGTATTCATGCACACGTCTGTAAAATGTATTGACAGACAGCCCCATTCTTCGCATAAAATCCCTGCCCGTGATTTTCTTGGTTTTCCATTCATCATACAACTTCGCAAACTTGTCCCAATCAATTGAAATCGGCTTTCTGCCTGTGTACTTGCCTTGTGCTTTAGCGATCTCGATGCCCTCACGCTGACGCTGTTTGAGCTGCTCACGTTCCAGTTGAGAGAGAGCAGCGAACACGGTCAGCATGAATTTTCCTGTAGGCGTATCTGTGTCAATTTTTTCTTTGTGACTAATCAGCGTTACTTTCTTGTCGGTCAGCGTGTCAATGATGTTCAGCAAGTCCTTTGCAGAACGTCCTAGACGGCTGATACTCTCAATATAAAGCGTATCACCTTCACGCACATAGTCCAGCATTGCTTTAAGCTGTGGGCGGTCTGTACTCGATCCTGAAAGCTTTTCAGAGAATGTACGGTCAACCTGATAGCTGTCCATGATCTCTTGCTGTCTGGCAGTTTCCTGATGTTCCGTTGAAACTCTTATGTATCCGATCTTACTCATAAAGTTATTCCTTTCTGTTATTCCAGTGTTTGCTTGTCTTTTTGTCTGTTGTATGTTCTATCCCGACCATGTTCCTTTGATTCTTCCGTTTTTTGCTTATGAAGATATTGACGAATTACCTTTGTGTACTGAACTGCCGCAGCCTTCCTTATGAGAAATGCGTTATGTTCAGATACAAGAGCGTTGAACTTTTCTTTCAGTTCTATTGATAAGCTCTGCAATTCAATGATTTTATTTGCATTTCCGGGAAGATCATAATCCTGAATGTGCCGTTTGATATGGGCATTGGTTTTTTCAAAATCATCAATATCACTCACATTTCTCTTTCTGAAACGTTTCTGTTTCCAGCCCGATAAATTCCGATATTCTTTATAAACAGGCAGGAGTTTTTCACGATGTTTCATTTTCTCTGTCAGTTTATCGATGGCAGTAAATTCTTTTTGGAGACGATCAAGTTCTTCGGTATGATCGTCATTATGCTTCATATTCCACATAAATGTGCTGAAATCAGCAAATGATGTAATTCCTGCTGCTTCAAGATTTCTGATAATCTCATCGGAGTTACGCATTCCTCTGATAGATGCCCAAACATCTTTATCAGCTTGTTTTGTGCTTTCTGCCTTGATTTTTTCATTGGTCTTTGCAAGAGAGTTCTGCTGACTTCTGTCTGCTTCTATAGCAGAAAGAATATTATCAGGTTCAAATTTTTCTCCCAGAGTTTTGGCTCTTGTATATCGTGTCTGTCCCTGCATACGAAATTTCAGTTTATTCTTTGTATGTGGAGTATAGACAGCTTCAATTCCGCTGTTCTCACAATTCTGCAAAAAATCATCAAAGTCCTTGCTGTATGCAATAATTTCAGAAATCAGTTCTCTCAGTTTAGCTTTCCACGAAGTTCCCAGTTTTTCATGCTCATGTTCAAAGTGAGAAATACCCTGTCCCTTTTCAGGTTCTTTTATTACGGACAAACCATGTTTCTCATAAATATCATCTGAGATCTGACGAAGTTTTGCCCATGCTCTTTCTTTGACTTTTCCCTGATTATGTTCTGTGGTAAAACTCAATCCGCTGTACAAATTTGTATTATTGAAAATGATGTGGGAATGGATATGCTCTTTATCTGTGTGGACAGCAAGCACATACTGATAATCTCCCTGCAAGAATTTATCGCACAATTCTTCGCTGACCTGCAATGCTTTTTCAGGTGTAATTTCACCGTGTTCAAAACTTTGAATTATGTGGTGTGCGAGGATTTTTGTTCGCCCTGTTCCGTTGTTTCTGACAGTTCGGAAATCCCCGCTGGCTCCTGCACTGTTTGATCTGCAAGCATAAGACTGGACATATAAACCGTTGACGGTCTTATCTCCGTTTGTGATATAGCGGATAGCCGCCCAGTCTGTTGCTTTGATTGAATGGATAGAAGTAACCGCCAAATCTCATTTACACCTCGCTTTATTTCAAGTAAATCCTCTGCATAGAAACGCCCTGTGCTGTGAAGTCTGACAGCAATCTGATTGATGTTATTGCTGACTGATTTAATCAGCCGGTTTGTTTCTGAAAAGTCAGCTTTGTCAACCATAAGATCAACCCTTGCTTTGACACAGTCACGAACATATGTAGATTTGCTTCTGTAGCCAAATTGTTGGCATTTATTTTTAATCTCCTGATACTCGCTTTCTGTAAAGCGGATATTCAGCGTTTTGGAATGATTGCTGTGCTTTGATTCAAGATATTTTCTTTCTTCTGCGGTAAGGGGTTTGGACTTATTTGAAAGCTGATTTTCAAGCTCTGACTTGATTTCTTTATCAAGGATATAATTGACTGCTCCTTCATGTGTCATTCCGTTTGTTCCGGCAAGTGAATTTTTTCGTGGTCTGCCACGCTGCTTTTTTCGTTTTGCATTTTGTTTTCTCCTTTGTGTTTCATCGGCATTAGCCGTAATAAGGGGCTTGGGGATTTTCCCCAACAAGCATATGTATTTTTGACGTTTTGCGGCACAAAATACTATGCTTGCTATTTTTGTCGCACTGTCGTGCGTTTTTCTGCCTGAGTATTTTTCCTTTGTTCAGGCTTTCGCTGTTTTACAGCGAATTCTTCACCGACATTCTGTCGGTGATCTTGTCCTCACGCTTCAGCGTGAGATGCTTTTTGAGGATAGATCTATTTTATCTGTTTACAGCGCAGTTATTGCGCAGTTTGGGCGGCAGTTTTATGAAAATGAAGTTGCTTTTTCAGTATGGATATGGTATAATGATTTGTAAGGAAAAACGATTTGTTTTTCACAATAGATCAGAATTTTATGAAAGACGAGGATTGTCAAAAATGAAAATCAGAGTAATGAATATATCTGATTACAAGCAGGTTTATCAATTATGGTTGTCATGTGTAGGGATGGGATTAAATAATTTAGACGATTCAAAAGAAGGAATAGAGAGATTTCTGAACAGAAATCCTGAAACTTGTTTTGTTGCTGAGATAGAACAAATGATAATCGGAGTAATTATTGCTGGTAACGATGGAAGAAGAGGCTATATTTACCATACAGCGGTTAATCCTAACTACAGGCATCAAGGAATAGCTACCAAACTTGTAAATGAAGTTATGGGAAAATTAAAAGCATTAGGTATACATAAGACTGCTTTGGTTGTATTTTCAAAAAATACTGATGGAAATGCTTTCTGGGAGAAAAACGGTTTTACTTCACGGGAAGATTTGATATATAGAAATAAGCCAATTACTGAAATGATAAGAATAGATACATAAATTCCAGTTTATCAACCTCGATATAAACTAAATATCCCTAAAACTGTAAAGCATTGATTTGCTTTGCAGTTTTTTGTTTTTCTCATACAAAATGCCGAACTGAAAAAGTCAACTGGAACAGAAAGATTATGCGCCTTGCGAATAGACAGAAACAACGTATCTGCGCTATAATATTACTACGGGAATGCACTATTGCTGAATCGAAAAGAGGTGAAAGAAGTGCGTGCGACTTTAACTGACAATAAGGCAAAACTTGAAAATCTTGAAAAATCAATCCGGGCAGCCAATGAACGAAAGCGTAAACTTGTTGAGAAAAACAAGTGGATTACCTATAATATTCTTTCTGAACTTTATGGGTTAGAGGGACAGGAACTCATTGATGCTGTAACTGCTGAACATGAACTAATGGAAATGTTCAAAAAACGAGGCATGGACTACAACCAGATTTACGAACTTACAAAATATCAAAACCACAGACCAATGAACACAAGCGAGGGATAAACAGAGAAAGCGAAACCCTCAGATAAAGGAGAAAAATTCGCTATGAACAAAGAAAGTACAACTTATACTGAATATAAAATCGGACACACAACCTATATGGTAAAAACAATATTCAATCCTGATTTTCAGGAAAGTCTTTCCGATATTCTGAAAAGACTTATCATTCGTGAATGTGAAAGCTTCCTCAGTGAAAGCCAACAGGACTGTGAATTGCAAGCAGTGTAAATTTTTAGTGCAACTGTATTGCAATCAGCAGTGCAGTGCGCTATCATAATAACATAGCTTGCTGTATCTGTCGGAAAGTGAGGATATTATGACAGACAAGATTACAGCTTTATACTGCCGACTTTCACAGGATGATATGATTGACGGTGAAAGCAACAGTATTACAAATCAAAAATTGATTTTGAAAAAATATGCTGATGACAACGGATTCAAAAACATAGTTTTCTACGTTGATGACGGCATTTCAGGCACAACATTTGAACGTGACGGCTTTCAGGCGATGATGTCTGATATTGAGAGTGGCAAGGTAGGAACTGTTATTACAAAAGATCTCTCCAGACTTGGACGTGATTATCTTAAAACAGGCGAATACGTAGAAATTATATTTCCTGATCACGATGTGCGGTATATCGCTATCAACGATAATGTGGACACTTTCAAGGGCGACAATGAGTTTATGGCGTTCAAGAACATTTTCAACGATTGGTATGCTCGTGACTGTTCCAAAAAGATCCGTGCAGTTTTTAAGGCTAAGGGACCTTCTGATGTGACTACATTTCTGAAGGCAGTACACAAATATGAGCATATCACAAAGCTTAAACCTGAGATCATGCACGAACTGATTGAAAAAATCGTGGTGCATGAAGCAGATAAGTCAAGCGGAAAGCGTGTGCAGCAGATTGATATTTATTATCGCTTTGATGTTGCCGTTTCATCAGTTACTGCCGAAACAGGAAAATACGGAAAAAAGACTGCTTAACCGAAGTGTTACGCAGTCTGCATTAAGAGAAGAAAAACTTCTATATCACTACTGTACTTTCGCACCCGGGTTGTCATTGCCGTAACCTTCAAGAAGGTTGACAACGCCCCAGACACCGACACCTGCACCGATCAGGCAGATCACGGATTTCAGTACAGTACAAGCCGTACTGATGAAAGAAGAAGTATCGACTTCACCGGTAGCAGCAAAAGCCTGTGTGGTACACATTGCCGCCATAGAGGACATGGCTGTTGCTGTGAGAATTGCTTTCTTTGCGAAGCGGCTGCCCTTTGCAAGCCACTTGTGCTTTGGCTTTGTGCTTTCGACCGCAGTATCAGAAACTGCTGTCATGACATTTACATTTTCCATCGTAATTTCTCCATTCTGTATTAAGTATTTATCTGTTGCTGAAAACAGGAATCAAAAAGCTCTGTCGATGTTGTTGGTTTTCTTCGGTATTCGCTGCTTTCAGGCAAGATCTTCGTTTTCGTCCGTTTTGTACACATCTACCTTTGTGGTGCTTTTCAGTGTCAGATAACGTTTTTCCCGTTTCCTGACAAAGGCTGCAATGTCAAATTTCGCTTTCGGATTATCGTCCAGCAAAAGGTGATAGTGCTTATGTTTTGTAATATCAAACTTATCTGAGAAGAACGGACGAACACCTCTCAGCTGTAAGATACATTTTCCGCCGTCCATGACGGCTAATTCGTCCTGCGACTTCAATTCCTTGCCAAGCTTCTGATAATTCAGCCCATAGCTTTCAGACTGACCTCTCGTGTTGGAGGTATTAAAACTGTCGATCGTTTCTTTTCCAAGCGATTCCGAGATTTCCTTGAGAGTGGATTTTTCTTTGCCGCCGAGAAACAGAGTAGTATCGCAGTTGCCCTCAATGGTATCCGCATTATCTTTGTAAATTGCCTTTAGCTGAGATTTTGCCTGCAAGATGATACTTGCAGAAATCTCACGGCTTCGTATCGTGGCAATCAGCTTTTCAAACTGCGGTATTTCGCCGATATTCGCAAATTCGTCGAGCAAGCAGCGAACATGGTAGTTCAGCTTGCCGCCCTCTGAATTATCCGCTTTTGTGCATAAAAGATTGAACAACTGCGAGTACATGATCACAACCAGAAAATTGAATGTTGCATCGGTATCCGAGATGATAACAAAGAGTGCAGACAGTTCATCGCCCAGCTTGTCCAGACCAAGTTCGTCATAGCTTGTGATTTCTAAGACTTCATCAATGGCAAAAGGGGCTAAGCGTGTGGAACAGGAAATAAGGATCGACTTTGCAGTTTTTCCAGAGACGAAAAGTCAAGGACTTTTTCATCAAATTCAAAAAG
>OLRA01002680.1_pt1 | contig 17157 bp, 22 predicted proteins | sample 1673011 | NCBI WGS metagenome assembly OLRA01 (sample SAMEA3136746, study PRJEB25190) | human gut metagenome | reverse complement strand
TCGCTTCAAACTTACGCCATAGTCTTTCGGGCTATGGGTCCTGATTACCACTTAGTAGATACTCTAAACTTTCATAATGTACGCTCCGGACTATTTCAGTAGTTAGCTAAACCGAGCAAAGCTCACCGGAATGACGCGCCATCTATATACAAAAATATTAAAATCAAAAATGGTCGGAGCGACACGATTCGAACATGCGACCTCATGGTCCCAAACCACGCGTTCTAACCAAACTGAACTACGCTCCGAAAAAGGGACACAGGCGTGGGTTATCACCCCACATCTCCTCCTTCCCGGCAAGCCGCGGAGGTGTTTTATTTAAACTAATCCCGTGATAATAATGGTAGCTTCTTGGGTACATCTTTCACCCCTGAGTTCTTTAATCTACCAAACTCCATTCGCCCGAAACATGTCGTTCCCGTCACGGTATCATTGCTTCTTTATATTATGGACGCTTCGCTCGCCGTGTGTTTTCAGGTAGGGCCATGCCATTAAATGTCTTAATGCCCCGGTCTTACATATCTAATCAAATAATGCCCCGGACTCACATAAGGCACTTAATGCCATCGCTCTACAAATAATAAATGGTGACCCCGGCGGGATTCGAACCCGCGAACCTGCCGTGAAAGGGCAGTGTCTTAACCACTTGACGACGGGGCCATGGAGCGGATAGAGGGAATCGAACCCTCACGGTCAGCTTGGAAGGCTGAAGTTCTACCATTAAACTACATCCGCATGGCGGCCTCAAGGGGAATTGAACCCCTGCCTCCTGCGTGACAGGCAGGCGTCGTAACCACTAGACTATGAGGCCATGGTGGAGAATAAGGGATTCGAACCCTTGACCTCCTGCTTGCAAGGCAGGCGCTCTAGCCATCTGAGCTAATTCCCCAAAAATGGAGCTGAGAGTCAGAATTGAACTGACAACCTACGGTTTACAAGACCGTTGCTCTACCGATTGAGCTATCCCAGCATGGCTCCCGAGCGAGTAGACCTAACCGGTAATGATACAGCTTCGATTCATCTCCACTATTATCTACCCCATTAAATCTCGGGCGTTTATCAAACAACTATCGGTAGGGGCCACGTCTCCTAGACTTCCAGTACATGCTGGTAGGCCATCCCCTACTATTAACGGGGTCTATTGTTAGGTTGTTTGTTAAGCAATGCTTCTTTCTTTTGTGTGAAAAAAGATAATATCCAGAGGCTTGAACGACACCTCCTGAACTACCTGTTGCTTCTCAGGTCACGCTAGTTCCAATGTTCAATGGCTTTCTCATAGTCCCCACGGGATACTCGAGCTTTCACGGGCGGTCCGAAGACTTCCGAGGCCTCTAACTATATTAGTATTCTTTTCATTTGATAAATCAATTATATCATACTTTTTTACCAAATGTCAACTATTTATTTTTCTAAAATGCCATAAATTGCGTAAGGAGTAAGTCTATATCTATTTAAGATACGCCCCTTATAAGGTACTTTCTCACTCTCTACCAACTCGCTATCTCTTAGTCTTAACATAGCCCAAGTGATTTCATTGATAGTTAATTTCTTTAAGTCCTCATTCTCACAATCTTCCAAAAGCTGTGGACCAAAAGCTGTACCTGCGAACTCATCTGCTAGAACTCGCAACACTAAATCTTGTTTATAACTTAATTTAATTGGTTCATACTTCTTCATATTTCCACGACCTTTCATTTCTTTATTACAATAATATTATAATATAAAATGCTAGGACATTTCAAGTCTTTAACCTAAAATATATGGCATATTTTCTCTATTTACTGGTGGTCGATTGATTGGTACTACATTTTCTGTAATCTTACAATACTCAAACCAATGTATTTCTTCTGGGTCTGGATATAATCCTTCACCAAGTTTAATAATAGCTGCGTGCTTATAATAGCCACATTCAAAGATGTCAAAGCTATTGCCCTCAACTCTTATCTTAGCTTCATGGTAATCTCTAAAGTACCCAACTGGTCGTTGGTCATCAATCTTACCATCTATAACACGAACTGTTGTAATAAAATACATAACGCTCACCTTACTTTCTTAATGGTGCCCCGAGCAGGACTTGAACCTGCACCCCTTGCGAGACGAGTTTCTAAGACTCGCGTGTCTACCAATTCCACCATCAGGGCATATATGGAGCCGATACTGAGAATTGAACTCAGATTAAAGCCTTACCATGGCCTCGTAATACCATTATACTATATCGGCATAATGGCGTCCCCTCAGGGATTCGAACCCCGGACACACGCCTTAGAAGGGCGTTGCTCTATCCAACTGAGCTAAGGAGACAAAAAAATGGTGCAGGTTATAGGACTCGAACCTATGACCCCTTGCTTGTAAGGCAAGTGCTCTAACCAACTGAGCTAAACCTGCAATGGTGCACCATCTAAGACTCGAACTTAGGACCTCTCGCGTATCAGACGAGCTCTCTAACCAACTGAGATAATGGTGCGATATGATTGTGTTTCTGGTACGCCACGTTAGAATCGAACTAACGACCTCTGCGTTATCAGCACAGCGCTCTAACCGACTGAGCTAGTGGCGTATATATAATGGCTCCTTCTACTGGACTCGAACCAGTGACCCTCTGATTAACAGTCAGACGCTCTACCTGCTGAGCTAAGAAGGAATATATGGGGTAGAATATAAGAATTGAACTTATCCCTGCAGTGCCACAAACTGCCGTACTAACCACTATACTAATCCTACCATATGGCGGAGAGTGAGGGACTCGAACCCCCAAGCCCTTGCGGACCAACGGTTTTCAAGACCGCCCGACTACCAATTATCACAACTCTCCATCTAATTGTTTACGATATGCAACAGCCATCTCATCACAACGATTGTTGAATACATTATCAGCGTGTCCTTTTACCCAATGACAATTAACTGTATGGACTTCTGTAAGAGCTAGCAATTCTTTCCATAAGTCTATATTACGAGCTGGTTGATTACCAGAACGCATCCATCCATTAGCACGCCATTTAGTAGCCCAACCCAAACGCAATGCGTCAATAACATATTTACTATCTGAGTATAGTTCTACAATGCAAGGCATCTTTAATGCTTTAAGACCCTCTATTACTGCTTGAATCTCCATACGATTATTTGTGGTATTATATTCTCCACCTGATAATTCTTTTCTATGTTCTTTGTGTATTAGGATTGCACCCCATCCCCCAGTACCTGGGTTCCCTGCGCAAGCTCCATCTGTATAAAGATAAACTGTTTTCATACTAATCCACCTTTCCTTAATTAAAATGGTGGGCCAGGAAGGACTCGAACCTTCTACCCATACATTAAAAGTGTATTGCTCTACCGGATGAGCTACTGGCCCATGGCGGAGACTACTGGGCTCGAACCAGTGCGCCGTTGCCGACCTAACAGTTTAGCAAACTGTCCCCTTCACCAACTTGGGTAAGTCTCCATTAGTACCAAAGATGTTGAAAGTATTTAGCAAATAATCTTAAACCACGATTAATCTTTCTTTGTCTACGCTTGCTGTCAGTTCTATCCCAAGGATGGTTGTCATCTTCTTGGATAAGAAGTTTAAAGCCTTCAATCATATGGTCAAGAGTTTTTTGCCATTCTTCAAAAGTCATACTACCTGGGTGTCCATAAAGACAATTATCCCTAAAGTAGCACAAGTGTGAATAAATGTATAGTGCGAATGATGTATCTAACCCAAAGAACTCAGCAGGTTTAAACCCTTCTTCGTCTTCAAGATAGCGACCATCTTCCTTCTCGGAGAATAGCCAATACTTCTCGTCAATACCTAATTCTCTTAAATAACGATTAAGTTTTATCATACTTTCACCTCTTTTAGTGCTTAATAAAATAGTATTTTTCCAACCCCCATACTCTAATCTTTATCCTGTGATTGTTGATTAGAGTAAGGATTTCGTGATTTGTGTCCCGTTTTTAAACACGAACAACGGAGTTGGTATGCGGGTACTGTTATTCTACACAGAATTTAGGACGACCCCCCGCATGGAGTATTAAACTCCCATTGGCTTCCTGAAACCAGGAGGTCAATGGCAATCTAATACGGATAGATTGCTGTATACTCTTGTGATACTAACAGAAAGTTTCTGGAACGCTCGATATCTTAATATCATACACTCTCATTTGTATATAATCATATCCAACATTTTACTTCCAACCTCGGCTATGTCCACCGTAGACACAGTTCGACCTAACCCATCAAACTTGATAAAAAATGGGGTGGAATTACGATTGCCACACATGCTTACGATGAGTATTTTTTGCTGTCGGAACTCAACTAAACCTACTTCTGGCCTTACTTAGCCTGTAATACTAATGCCAAATATTATTCTGCTGATACTTCAACAGGTGTGTATTTAGTTTTTTCTTTACCTTCGTAGATGTCTTTTTTCTTTGAGCATAAACCTTTTGTAGCTAAAGAACTTAAAGTTGCTCTAACTGATTGAACAGATGCTCCTTCTACTTTTTCTACAACTTCTTCTGCAAATGCTCCATCTGCAAAGTTTTCCTTTAAGATAGCTAAAATGTTTTCTTGTTTTTCAGTTAATTTCATAATGTTTTCACCCTAAGACTCAAATGTCTTTCCTTTCTTTTTTTATTTACAAATAAATTATATCAAATTAAAGAGCAAATATCAAGTATTTTTTTTAATTTTTACCCTTCTATAAAGTAATAGACGCCTGAAACAGGTATTACCTGGTCACAATGCGAGGACTAACCTGTATTATCTATTACCTTATAGAAAAGTAAAAACTTTTCTAGTTGCATCTATGAGGCCATGCAACTAACCTACCCAATCTTTCACGGGTCGGGCCCCCGAACTATCTCACCTATTTGATAGTCAATGTCAACATGAGCCTTATCCCTCCCATGTCAGGTCCGCTCTTTTTGGTAAAGTATTTAACGCCCCCGTATTTTGTTTAGTAGGATACGGGTCCGACTACACCATAGCCTGTTCTGGAAATTAGCCCCAGCGACTACTCACTGGTACGATTATCTTGTATGAAGTCAAATAACTCCCCAGCATTAGACATTTTTAATATCTCGCCGTCGGCTGAAGTTATCATCCCATCTTCATATTTCTTTCCAAAGTCTAGTTCCCAGATGTAATAGCCGATATTATCATATTCGTCATTAACTAGAACTTTCAGTAAGTTGACTAAGGTGTCAATGGCTTTGGAGTTTATGTATCCTCCCCCAAACTCAGGGTCTAATCTCCTTAGGACATCGTGGAACATTTCTTGTTCTTGATGCAATTCCTCTATCTTAGCCATTGTTGAGATAAACAATTCTTTATCCATACAAACACCTCTTTCTTCAAATTACATATATATTATACTATATAATTTTCCAAATTACAAGTCTTTTCTAAATAAATTCTCTTAAATCTTGGTCTCCCCATTTAGTTTCAGTTTCTGGAACTTCAACTTCTAGGTAATATTCTATACGACCATTCTCTACTATTGTAACTAAATTAGTTTTTTCATAATCATTGTAGCATCCTTCTAATGTAGCATTAAAACCACTTATCTCTGGTATATAAACATATCTAGTTACATTAGGTATTACTTCTAATGGCTCTATTTCTATTGCCTTAGCAATAGTTGTATCTTCCATTGGTGATAAATCTTTATGGATATTTCTTCCTAATACCCAACCCATAATAAAGTCTAGCATATTTATCTCTCCTTTCTCTTAATCTTCTTTTCTCTTTTCTATATATATTATATCAAATCATTATCCTAATGACAACTATTTATTCCAAAAATGTAGATAAAAAATCTTTTGGTGTGAAATAATATTATATATATAAGGATTAAAAAAAATAATAATATATATTACTTCCATTTGTCAAGTATTATTTTTTATTTTTAACTTCTATATATATTACTATACTACTATATTTTATACTTGTCAAGTCTTTTGTAGAAAAAATTTACAAATATAAAAGAGCTGGAAGAATTTCGTTTTTATATTTTTATATTATAAATGAAGAAAACAGCTCTAATTATCTACCACCTGTAAAATTTATCTTCTGTAATTTTATTAAAAGAGTAGACAAAAGGTGTTTTTATATTTTATAATTGATTTGTAATTACGAATATTACCAAAAGAAAAAATGAAAGGGATGATACCAATGTTAGACAAAATCAAGAAATTATTTAGACGCAAAAGAAAATGTCCTAACAAAAGATGTAACTACAATAACCACAAAGGGAAATATAAGTTAGACATCTGCCACTACAAAAATAGATAAAATTTCAAAAAAGACTTGAAATTTGGAAAAATTTATAGTATAATAGATTTATCAATTTGAAAAGAGATTTTCAAATGAGAAACTTGGCGACTGCAAGACAGTTATTACCAAGTTGGGAGATGCGCTGGCGCTTAGGAGTTGGAGAGCATACCCTATATATGAAAACTTATGTGTTGATATATGCTATATGGAAACTCGGGACTGATGAGCCGTAAGTTTTTACTTATATGAACTTTGAAACTTAGCGAAAGTATAGGGTACTTAGATAGACATAAACTTAAGTGATGGGTAGTCTGTATGGACTTATAAGACTTATAGATAAAATCTTCAATCAACCTAAATTAAGACGCACTCAGAGACCCGGGATGGGTTGGGTGAGTAGGTGGGAGTCTCGAAGGGCTGCGGTTGGAATCATGACCGACGGATGCCTGGGGTAGAATCTTTGTTAAAGTTTAAAATCTACCCCGACAACAAATTATGAATAAGGAGGATGCTGAATGAACTATCAAACATTTTTAAGCGAAGTTGGAAACTTAAAATCATTGATGTCAGCACCTAATACATTTAAAAACAGAAGAAGTATTAGGAAAGTTAAGAAGAACATCAACAAAATAATCAAAGACGCTGCAAAGTCGCAAGCAAAAATAGTTTATGACCAAACAGTAAAACTTTATGAAGAAATTTTAAACTCAAATTTAGATTAAATACTTGATTTCAGGAAGCATTTTAATATATAATTATTTTAGAAAAAGAAAAAATAATTAAAAGGAAAGGTAGGGTTTCTATGAAAAAGTATTATGCTGATATAAACTTATACTTTGACACAATGAAATATGGTATTGTAGGAGACTACACTGCCAAAAAGCAAGAGATTGTTGAAATGGTAGAAGAGTTTGCTAAAGCTAGACAATTGACTTGCAATAAAAAATCTAAAAAATTATTTGATAAGAGTGGTAAAGAAGTTGGAGAGTTTGAAATCTCTTCAAGAACCATATAAGAAAGGGGAGTATGTAAATGGAAACATTAAGCGATAAAGCCAAAGTAGTATATGCTGCCTTTGATATGATGGGGGCTAAGGGAAGTGAAAATAAAACAACTTCATATGCTATTTTAGATTTTATTAGTGAAACAGAAGACTTGCAAGACCATGACTTATTGAAAGAAGTTAGTGAGCAAGACTTTGTTGATATCATAATGGATATGAACATCAAGAGTGTAAACACTTTAATAGCTTCACTATGTCGTAAAGGCATAATGGAAAAAACAGAGCCAGTATCAATTAAGATAGATGGTGTAAGAAGAAGTTTAAGACAATATTTTATAAAATAAAAATTGAAAAAATAGTTGTCAAACGCTCATTGAAAATGATATAATATAAATGTAATTTGAAATTGACGATTTCATTGAGGAAATGCCTTGATTTCGTTGTATCCATGACAAAGAAGAACTAATTGGAAGGATGGGTGTCTTACTGGTCCGCCTTGCGGAAAAGGTATGACGTGAAGCCCGGGAGTAAGATTAGGGAAAAGAAAACATGGCTAGGTTACAAGATACAATCAAGAAAGTCTAATCAGCTTTTGAGATTAAGCGAGTTGACCAAATCGTTTAAAGTATGAACGAAGCGAGTATAACTGCATACCAGGTTGTATGTATGTTGTATGAACCCTGCGAAGTTAGTAGGGCACACCTCTGATAAAATATAACGCTTTAAATGTGGAATAACTCAACGGCTGAAAGAAACTGCCTAGAAAAATATCAAGTATTTGGGAGATGTATATGCCTGTTTCGGCCTGACGATATAGGACGGTACATTACTATGTATGCTTATTACTGCCCGTTTTTGCTGGGATAAAGCGTATCAAATTGATATGCCAGTAGTTGCTATGTGGTTGGTAGTTTAATAAGGAAAAACATCAATATGGCGGGTTCAAATCCCCCCCGTCCCAGATATGAATGTTCACGGGGAGTTAATACTCCCCTCTTTTTATTTATGGCGAGATAGCTTAGTTGGCTAAAGCAATCGGTTCATACCCGATAGACCGTAGGTTCGAGTCCTACTCTCGCTACCAATATGGGGATGTAATGGTTTCGACAGGAATAATTGAGTATTATGAAACAAGTCGCAGGTGTGCGTTAAACCCAACAAACAAATAAATGGAAACATTTTTTCAAAAGTTGCTAATAAAGTTAAATCTTTATTCTCATTCAATAGCGTAGTATACGCCTAAGCAACCGTTCTGTGTTAGTATCAGCCCTCCAGAAAAAGCACGGAATGTATTAACGAGTCAAGGGAGGAAAGGACGATGTTTTCTCAGTAGGACTGACCCCGGATTGTAACAAGATACTGAGCCCCCTATCTTATGTTGTTATTTCAATAGATAGGTGAGGATAGAAGGGAAATAAATAAACTTGTAAGAAAGTAGTGATATGGAGTTGTTTTTGGACACGAGTTCGACTCTCGTCATCTCCACCATTATATGCTGTCCGTAGCTCAATTGGCAGAGCACTCACCGGTTAAGTGAGGGGTTGAAGTTCGAGTCTTCCGGATAGCCAGCAAAAGTGAAACTCTCGCAGTGTGAGTAAATAACGCTGCCTCACTTAAATCGCAAGCTTTTTGTCTGAATTTATCAGGCTAGGGCAAAGATAAAACAAAGCTACGAGGGTTTTTCTTTAACTTATTTTTTTAGCGTTAATTTATTAAGGAAGTGATTATATGAGAGAATTATACAAATACTTTGTATTTAGTGATGTTCACGGAGAGTACAATGCTCTACTTGAAGCACTAGAAGAAGCTGGTTATGACAAAAATAATCCTAAACACAAATTAATATCTTGTGGTGATAACTTCGACAGAGGACCAGACAGTGGAAAAATATATCGTTTTCTAAAAGAACGCAAAGCAATTTGTGTTAGAGGGAACCACGACGATTTCTTCATAGAATATTTAGAAAAAGGTATGGATGGCGAATTTGTATTATTCAACATTTTACATAATGGTTTGGGAGCTACGATTAAATCGTTTACTGGGCTAAACGATGATGTTTTTAATATCAATAATATCGACCAAGCTAGAAGACATATAAGCTCAGATGTATTAAAATGGTTAAAGCAAATGCCTTTATACTTTGAAACAAGTACATTTGTGTTTGTGCATGCCGGTTTTAATCCTTACATTCGTGACTGGAAAGAAACTGATGAACATTATATGACCTGGGATATCCAAGATAGTCATAAAACAATACCAAATATGAATAAGATTTGCGTTATCGGACATCATCATGCATCAAAAGTAAGGGAGAACGGTAAAGCGGAGGGAGCAGGAGATTATGATATTAATGGAGCATCTTACTCTACCAATTATAATCCACCTGGAAGTTATCCTGTAAGTCATCAAATGAGAGCATATGGAAATAAGGATGAAAACCGTCCATACATCAATGGTAATAAAATTGCTATTGATGGTATGACAAACCTAACAGGTAAGGTAAATGTTCTTGTGGTAACAGACTATCCTAATGAAGACCCAGAACCTAAACCAGAAGCACCTACACCAAAACCAGAAGACACTATTATACAAGCAGTATATCCAGATTTTGGTGAAGTGACTTATGCTAGTATTGGAGGAGCACCAGGGTTTACTTACCGTATGGATATTAATGATGACCTGGTATATAACAATATTACCACTACCACTTGGAGAGGGTAAGAAAGGAGTATATATGTTTAAACAAGTTATTAACGATGATAAAGCAAAAGTTAATGTAGTAGTTTTAAAAAACGAAGCATTAGATATAGTTGCTAAAGGTATAGCTCGTTGTCATGCAGAAGATACTTATAATAAAGAACTAGGAGAAAATTTAGCTAACACTAAAGCTTGGCTACAATATTACAACAAACTAAGCAAGAATACTGATAAGGAATTAGCATATGCTTATGAAATAGTTGAATATTGGCAAAAAGAAATATCTCGCCTAGTATCTGTTAAACATACAGCTGATGCAAAAGCAAGAGTTATTCAAGAAGAATTAGATAATATTATGAAGGACATTTAGTCCTTCTTCATATCTCGGTGGTGTAAAGGTAGCACAGCGGTCTCCAAAACCGTTAATCAGGGTTCGAGTCCTTGCCGGGGTGCCATTTAATGTTGACAAACGCATATAAAATGTGTTATTATATAGAAAAGGAGATTTATATGGAAAGAAAAGAACACAATAAAAAACCTAGATATAATAAAAAACCTCGTTTTGACAAAAGAAATCAAGACGACAGAAACAAAAAACCAGTTGGAGATAGAGTTGTATACTCTACAAAAACTGAAGGACCTGAGAGAAAAGCCGATTGGCAATTAAAACTACAAGCAATTAGTGATTGCTTTAGTATGCAAGATAGAGAAGATTACAAACAACTTGTAGAAGCTCGCTATCAAGAACTAATACATCGCAATAAATAGAATAACCGGGGGTAAATTGGAAAGACCGCTTCCAATACCGGCATGAAGTTAGTGCTTAAGGGTAGGCTGGTATGATTAATGCCATTAGCAGAACGGATAATTTCTTCCTGTTATTTAGCCGATGTGTTGTATCTCAGAACGGGCGGCCTGAGACCCCCATCCTATAATCTTCATTTTCTCACAATGGGTGATTCGTCACCCTAGGTTATCTCCGTTTAGCTCAGCTGGATAGAGTATGTGGCTACGAACCACAGGGTCGGGAGTTCGAATCTCTCAACGGAGGCCATGTAAATTCAAGGAGGAGAATATGGATAAGTTAATATTCTTAGACATTGATGGTGTGTTAAATACCTTAATGATAAGCGACCAACCTTTTGAAGAAAGCGAAAGAGGACAGATTGCTAGAGGAAGATTTTATTTTGACTTATGTTCTCCAAGTGATAAAAGAGTATCAAACAAACAAGCAGTTATGTGGCTAAATAAGCTGTGCTTAGACAGCGGAGCTAGGATAGTCATAAGTTCTACTTGGCGTGCTCATATGGAAGTGGTAGAAGAAAGTCTACGAAACTCTGGGTTGTTCCCTGAGATAGAGATAATTGGAGCCACTCCTCGTTTAGGAGAACGCAGAGGAGTAGAAATACTTGCTTGGCTTGATAAACATTACCCTGACAAAAAACCAGATTATGTTATCTTAGATGACGACAATGATATGGATGGATGCATGGAGCATTTGGTATTATGTGGTGTTGACCATGGCTTTGGCTATACTGAATACTATAAAGCTCTTGAAATATTAAAAATTGAAAAATAAGTTGACAACTGGTAATATATATGATATAATAAATATATAATTTGAAAAGGGAAGTGATAATATGAAAGTCTTTGCTTTGTCAGATACACATCTGAACCATGCCAATATAATTAAATATTGCAATAGACCTTATGCCTCAGTAGAGGAAATGAATAAAGCAATTATTGAGAACTGGAACAACACTGTTGGACCTGATGACTATGTATATATGCTAGGAGACTTTTGTCTTGGTGGTGTTGAAGTAGTTAAAGAACTATGTTCTCAACTAAATGGACATAAAATCCTTATCAAAGGAAACCATGACCATTGTTCAAATAAGGTATATAGGGAAGCAGGCTTTGAAACAGTAGTTAAGGAAGAACTTATTGTTAAGTTTGACCATCTCAATACTACAATTCATTTCTCACATCACAGAAAGCCAGATGAGGATACACATTATCTAAATCTATATGGTCATGTGCATGATAAGCCATCTGATGACGAAATGCACAAGTGTGTATGTGTAGAACTAATTAACTACACCCCCGTTCTACTTGATACTTTAATCGGGTAGAACACCCATGCGCTCGTAGCCAAGTTGGAAAGGCAACGGACTGCAACTCCGTGATGCGTAGGTTCAAATCCCACCGAGCGCTCCATTAAAAATATTTTTTACAAAAGACTTGAAATTTGGAAAAATATTTGATATAATATTTATATAATTTGAAAAACAAATTATAAATGTTCTTTGAAAACAGAATAATTCCGTTACTCGAATAAGGATAGGTTTCGTCCTAAGAGTGGGCTCTCACACGATGCCAAAAGCTACGTCATAAGCACGGAAGTGCGAGGGAGAGTTGCTGTCGAGTTAACAAGTGTAAAGTATTACTGGTCTCGTGGGGCTGACGATGTGCGAGTTGGCGTCGTAAACAAGTCAAGGCTTCCCCTTGGTGGTTGAAATAAGAGGGCAGTAAGTAACGGGCATAAATCCATTGAAGGTACATGTAGGTAGAACCTTGTGTGTTGGAGGTAATCAACCCTCCCTACACATTATGTTGATACTCCGGCCAGAGTAGAGACGTGTAGTAGCTTTATATTCTTTCATTATGTTATTGATATACGCTGGAAGATGTATATCCAACTTAAGTTGTAATCTAATAACAGTGAACGCTGTAGGATGCTGTGGCCATAACCTATGAAAAAGGGTCATCAGGTTGTTTAACCGAAGTGGGCAGGCGAAGATATAATGAGTAAGAAGAAAGTCAATGAGCGACTGGTCTATGGCTTAGCGTTACCAAGCCGGGGGCGCGAAAGCAAGTGTAAGATAACGGTTGAAGCGTGTTAAAGCGTGTATAACAGTTTGGCTCATGGGCACATAAGAAAGCCGTTAGTAGCAGAACTTATTAACAATCAAAAAAGTGATTGTTTTGGCAATAAACTCCAGTTCATGCCTTGTTTGTAGAGTACCGACCTCTACTCAATATACTTGTCTATGTTATGGCATGACCTTAACTTAGGCTTGTGATGACTGAATGCACGGTTAGCTTGAAAGAGACTTGGGGGTATGCAATAATCCCCCCGGAATTATTTTGTTTTCAGAGAACATTAAAAATGTTTTCAGAAGGTTCTTTTTTATGTTATAATATAAATGTAATATGAAAAAGACAAAAAATTTATATTACTAATATAAAGGAAGGAGAAACAATATGGCACAAAATGAAATCAAATATCGTGACACTTATGTGTTAATCGATTTGTTTGGTGACGTAACTCCATATGCCAATGAGGCAATCTTCTTAGACATCGAAGGCGATGCTTATATTAAGGACGAAGACGGACAAGAAATTTACATAGGTGAAATTGACTGCTTTGTAGAAGATGTCCTATCAATCGACGACTTGTTATACACATTAAGAAAAGATAATGTATGTCCTGTTAATAGTGATAAAGCAGCTTTTGTTAATGCTAACGATGTAAAAAGACTTGATATTACTCAAGGTGTTTGTGTAGCAACTCAAAATGGATTAGCAATAGTTTATTGTGGTGTTGTTGAATTAGGTGATGAATGGGCAACTGTTGACATCTATGAACATTATGAAGCATTATTAAGAAATCAAGAAGAGGACGAAGAAGAAGAGAGATATGTTGTAACTGAAAAAGGTCTTAAGTACCTAGCAGAATTAACCGAACAATTATGCGAAGACATATGCACATCTGTTTGTCCAGAAGAAAGAGAGGAAAATAGTACTATGGATAATTTATTTGGAAACTTAGGATTTGGAAAAGTTAAAGGAGACCGTTTCAAATTATCAATGAATGGTATTGCTGTTGCACAAAACAATGGTAAATATGTTGTATTCAATAAAGAAAGCAACGAATTCGTTGATGTTTCAAGTATGTTATTTGACATCAAAGATGCTCTATTCTTATTACCTGCTGTAGAAGTAAACGCAGGAGACACAGTATTACACGAAGGTAAAGCTTATTTCGTAGTAGATACTACTAACGAAATCAAAGCAGTTGACTACGAAACATGTACTCAAACTGTGTTAATACCAAAATCAACAATGTTTGGTATCAAATACTTCCAAAAAGTTTTCTCTATGTTTGGAGATAACTTCGCAGCTGCTGGAGATTTATTCAGCAATCCAATGATGTTAATGGCATTAATGGAAGGTAAAAATAGCGACTTAACTCAAATGATGTTATTTAACTCAATGAGTAACGGTGACTTAGGTTCTAATCCAATGGCATTAGCTATGATGTTAAAAGGAGACAACTCAAGTGATAGTTTATCAACAATCGCTTTAATGTCAATGTTTAACAATGGAACAAACCCATTTGCTCCAAAAAAAGCTAAAGCAAACAAAAAAGAAACTAACACTACTAGTGCAAACTAGTCTCTAGGGAACATTGTTCCCTGAGATGAGGGCATCTTACCTAACCTTTCCTTAGGTGTCTTCATCTCAAGGAACAATATATATATCCTTTCATTCATTACTAAAATTATACTAGTTATGTTTCTTTATTGTTTCCTTGTGTTTTTATAATTACCACTTAGCCTATTAGCTTGCATGGAACCTAGTTCTCATACGAGTGGAGTGATGACCATTCTGTGATTGAGCGATTCATCAGTAACGGCGAAATGGAAGACGGCTAAGTCAGTTCGGTTTTCTCGTTTTACAGGGACCTGGGATTAAAGGAGATACCAAACGGTGTCTCCTCTTTTCTGTTTTAAATGGGCGTATTTTGCTTTTTAGGTTTTAATTGATAATTTATATTACTTTTATATTTACGAAGCAGAATGAGGTGTTTTTGAAGCCGAGAGAGGTATTTAAAATAAAAACTTTTATAAAAAAATTGAAAGAGGTGTTATATGGACTTATTATTAGCCATATCAAAGTATGTAACAAAACTATTGGAGTACGGATATTATCCTAAAAAGAAGCCAAGCTTAGGGAAGCTAGAAAAAATAGCCGACTTAATGATGGCTGGGAAGTTCCGTAAACTATCAAGATATTTACCACAAGACATTAGCGACGATAGACGCCAAGAGTTTGAGGAATTAATGGATAATATCAAGGAGATAGTTAAAAATGAAAAAAATAGTTAAGAAGTTCTGGTGGATAGCAGCATTACTTGTAACGCTATGTTCATTATTCTTTGGTATAACTACACATATAGTTAATGTTAGACTAGATAATGAAATAGCAATCATGCAAGAAGCTAATGAAAAGCTAGAACAACAAAATGCAGAGTTCCAAGCTACCTTACAAGAAAAGGATGCCGAACTTGATAAACTAATGACAGAGAACGCAGAACTAAAAAAAAAGTAGCTAGTAAGAAAGCCACTGCCGCCAAAGTAACAGGTAACTATAGAGTAACCTCATATTACACAGGCGACGGATGCGGGTCTGGTAAATGTACTGGGTCTGGTTTGTGCACCGATGATTTCCAAGTGAATGAAAACGGATGGTATACTTACAAAGGAAAAGTTGTAGTCGCAACCGCTACACGATATTTGTTAAAATATGGATATGCAGAAAGGCAGGGAATAAAGTATTACAAATACTATGATACTTTGACATTGACTATCAATGGCAAAGAGTATGAATGCATCGTGCTTGACAGCTGTGGAGCAGCGATGAAGAAAAAAATTATAGACATATTTGTTAGTGGCCCTGGCTCCGTAGTTAATGCATATGATGTAAAAGTAAAATAGAGCCTCGAGCTCTATTTTTTTGTTAAAAAAACTTTTCACAAACTGCATAAATATATTATAATATTTATATAAAGAATTAAGAAAGGAGAATAACTTATGAACGAGCAATACACTTTATTTGATAGACTTCGTTGGGTTATTATGCTTCCTAAGAAAGAAGCTGATAAATGGGAGGATACTGATTTTAAATTGGTATACAAAGGTACCAGTAGTTTCACTGACGATTATCAAACACTTTTAATAGAACCTTTAACAGCTGACTGCCAATATACAGCAGAAGATGTTATGGATATAACAGATGCAATAGCCGTGCATGAGGAATTTACTAATGGTATTATCACCACTCCAGAAGGCGTAGAGGACTTGGGTGAAGTGTACTGTTGGGGTGGGGCAGGAGCTTGTTTTCTTGCAGACATGCTAACAGATGTAGAAAAGCTATCATTCTTAGTGAACCATCTTTATACAGAGAAGAAAGAACTTATTGAAATAAAGGACATAGATATAATAGTAAAAAAAGATGGGCCTAGAGTTCCACTAGCCGACAACTTGGATAAGTTATTCACTCATGATATATACCAAATAGCTTGGAAAGAAGAAGAAATATCTATCTGGTGGGCGTTTGTTATAGAAAATGTAGGGTTATTTTTAGCTATCATAGATGATGAATTGTTATGGGAAGATGAGGATGACGAAGAGGATGTGAAGAAATTACCCGCGCCCAGAGACTATGCAGGTTATGACGACTTGTATCCCTGGGGGAGTTATTACGACGATTATGACTATGATGACAGATATTATAGAAGAACTTAAGGAGAATGATGTATTATGGATAATCATTTTGGCTATAGCTCTTTTGTTCTATTGTTATCTGACCTTCAACATGACATACTAGAAGAAACCATTTTGCAATTCAAAGATTTTGTTGATATAGTAGAAGAATATGCAGTAGAAAAAGAAAAGGGTAAATATTGGTTTGTACAGGTAGATATAATGGATTATCAGCGAAAGGCTGAAGAGTTGTGTCATTTTGCTTTTACTTACTTTGACTTTATAGCAATGAAGCAAGAAGACAGTCAGTTCATTTTAGTACCTAATGAAGAACATGTACTTAAGGCATGGGACGAATTATATAGTCCTGGCCAGGAGATATATTTTTTGTATGATATGTTAAGCATAGAAGAAAGATACAATGCAGCTTGCAATACCGGCATAGGGATAGACCCATACGGAGAAAACAGGTTGATACACGATATAGACGGAGCCAAATATTCTCTGTCTTTTGACAAAGAGTGTAGGCAATTGTTTCAGGAAGACCCTGAGATAGAAGTATTAGATAGTTGTACCAACATTGCAACAATTATAGACATATCAAATGGGCTGGATTTATTCAAATTTAATGTAGCGATATTACAGTAAAAATC